>Ga0114984_1000367_pt1 | contig 17711 bp, 16 predicted proteins | sample Shrwel1BS1Day1_FD_96987 | JGI IMG/M metagenome (GOLD analysis project Ga0114984, IMG submission 96987) | Subsurface microbial communities from deep shales in Ohio, USA - Utica-3 well 1 S-1-Day1 | ecosystem: Environmental > Aquatic > Deep subsurface > Shale gas/oil reservoir > Produced water/Flow...
GCGGCGATGCTAGCACGCCCCGATGGCGACGACTGGATCGCGGCCGAGGCCGCAAGCGGGAAAGGACTACCCAAAGGACTACGCTGATTTTCTCGGCTGGTTCCCTGATGATGCTGCCTGCCTCGATTATCTGGACTGGTTGCGTTGGCCGGACGGTTTTTCCTGCCCGGGCTGTTCTGGAGATGCGGGATGGCGCATGAGTGATGGCCGTTGGTGGTGTAAAGCGTGCCGTCGCAGGATTTCGGCAACGGCGGGCACAATCTTCCATCGCACGAAAACGCCCCTCACCATATGGTTCGCCGCCGCTTGGCACATGACAGCAGCGAAAAACGGGGGTTCGGCCAAAACGCTCCATCGCCTTATGGGGTTTGGATCCTACGAAACTGCTTGGGCGATGCTGCACCGATTTCGTGGTGCCATTGGGCACGCTGAACGCACGCGACTTTCCGGCGATGTGGAGGTGGATGAAACGATGATTGGCGGTGCTCGCCCCCAAAAACGCGGGAGAGGCGCTGCCGGCAAGGTTCTCGTTGCTGTGGCCGTGGAGCAGATCCCGCCAAAAGGATTCGGTCGCTGTCGCATTCAAGTCATTCCCAACGCGGAGGCTGATACGCTGCGATCCTTTCTCCTTACTCATATCATATAGAGCCCGGCGCCAAGATTCTCACCGACGGACTGGCCTCCTACCCGCTGGCAGCGGGGAGTGACTATGTTCATCGAAGCACATCCATCAAGGGCTCTGGCATGGACGCGCACGAAATTCTCCCCGGAGTCCACCGCGTGGCGTCTCTCGTGAAAAGGTGGCTGCTCGGCACCCACCAAGGTTCTTTCAGTGCGGATCATATGCAAGCCTACTTGGACGAGTTTACCTTCCGATTTAACCCCAGAGGTTCGCGCGCCAGGGGAATGCTCTTCTACCGACTCCTTGAGCAGTCGGTCGCTATGCATCCCATCTCCTGTCGAGACCTCGTGGCAAACCCGGGACCCAGAAAAGCAGGGGAAGATAGTCCTGCGCCTCCGTGCTCCGCAAAAAGCGCACCATCATCTCTCCACCTGGAAATTCCTCGCAGCCCATGGCGCCGCTAAGCAACCGCACTCATCCGGATACCCCGCTTTCAGAAAGGCTCCTGACCTCTACTTGCCCAGCAAATGGCCAAGAAACGCCTCGGCCACCGCCGATAAGTGCTTGCCCTTCGGATAGGCGACGTACCATTTGCGCATCAAAGGAAACCCCTGCACGTCGAGAGGTTGCACCAAGCCGCTGAGTCCTTCCAGCGCCAACGTGTAGCCGGAGAGCACGGACACGCCCAAGCCGCCGGCGATGGCCTGCTTGATCGCCTCGTTGCTGCCCAGTTCCAGGCGGACCTTGAGCTTGTGGCCGTGCTCGGCAAAATGCCGTTCAGTGGCGAGACGTGTCCCGGACCCGGGTTCGCGAAAAACGAACGGTTCCTCGGCGATACGTGCCATTGGAATTGCCTTCTCCCCGGCCAGGGGGTGATCGTTTCTCGCGATGACGACCAAGGGATTGTCGGCGATGGGAATGGCCGCCACGTCCATGCCCTCGGGCGGAGCACCGAGGATGGTCAGGTCATCCTCGTTGTTGGCGATGCGGGCCAGCAATTGCTCCCGGTTGCTGACGATCAGTTTCGCCTCGATTCCGGGGTAGTGGGCGCAGAACTCCCCGAGGAGACGTGGCAGCAGGTATTCGGCGGTGGTTACCATGGCGAGGCGAAGCCGCCCGCGCTTCAGCCCTTGCATGTCAGCCAGGCGCATCTCCAGGCAATCCAGCCCCTTGATCGTTTCCCGGCAGGTGGCGAGCACCTCGCGGCCAGCATCGGTGAGGTAAATCTGCTTGCCGATGCGCTCCAGAAGGGGGTGCCCGACGCCTTCCTCAAGTTGCTTGGCCTGGGTAAATACCGCCGGCTGGGTCAGGCGCAACTCTTCCGCCGCCCGCGTGTAGGAGCGGTGCCGAGCGACGGCTTCGAAGATACGGATCTGTCTCAGACTCAAGTGCATTAATTCATAATAGTGAATGATAAAGATAAAATCAATTAAGTTTTAATTAGTGCGCAACTTGCTCATACTTGCACCAGCCCGAATTTCATCGGGCGAGATTTCCGACAACATAGAGGAGAAACGAATGGCCGCAAAGACATACAACGCTGGCGTGAAGGAGTATCGCCAAACCTACTGGACCCCGGAATACACTCCGAAGGACACTGACCTTCTCGCCTGCTTCAAGGTCACCCCGCAGCCGGGCGTGGCCCGCGAGGAAGTCGCCGCCGCCGTGGCCGCCGAGTCGTCGACCGGCACCTGGACCACGGTGTGGACCGACCTGCTGACCGACCTCGACTACTACAAGGGCCGTGCCTACCGGATCGAGGACGTGCCGGGAGATGACACCTGCTTCTACGCCTTCGTGGCCTATCCGATCGACCTGTTCGAAGAGGGTTCCATCGTCAACGTGCTGACCTCCCTGGTTGGCAACGTCTTCGGCTTCAAGGCCCTGCGTGCCCTGCGCCTCGAGGACGTGCGCTTCCCCATCGCCTACGTCATGACCTGCGGCGGCCCGCCGCACGGTATCCAGGTCGAGCGCGACATCATGAACAAATACGGCCGGCCGCTGCTGGGCTGCACCATCAAGCCGAAGCTCGGCCTGTCGGCCAAGAACTACGGCCGCGCCGTCTATGAGTGCCTGCGTGGCGGCCTCGACTTCACCAAGGACGACGAGAACGTCAACAGCCAGCCCTTCATGCGCTGGAAGCAGCGTTTCGACTTCGTCCAGGAAGCGACCGAGAAGGCGCAGCGCGAAACCGGCGAACGCAAGGGCCACTACCTGAACGTCACCGCGCCGACGCCGGAAGAGATGTACAAGCGCGCCGAGTACGCCAAGGAAATCGGCGCGCCGATCATCATGCACGACTACCTGACCGGCGGCTTCTGCGCCAATACCGGCCTGGCCAACTGGTGCCGCGACAACGGCATGCTGCTGCACATCCACCGCGCCATGCACGCCGTGCTCGACCGCAACCCGCACCACGGCATTCACTTCCGCGTGCTGACCAAGTGCCTGCGCCTGTCCGGCGGCGACCACCTGCACTCGGGCACCGTCGTCGGCAAGCTGGAAGGCGACCGCGACGCGACGCTCGGCTGGATCGACATCATGCGCGACGACTTCATCAAGGAAGACCGCAGCCGCGGCATCATGTTCGACCAGGACTTCGGCTCCATGCCCGGCGTCATGCCGGTCGCCTCCGGCGGCATCCACGTCTGGCACATGCCTGCCTTGGTCACCATCTTCGGCGACGACTCGGTGCTGCAGTTCGGTGGCGGTACGCTCGGCCACCCCTGGGGCAACGCCGCCGGCGCCGCCGCCAACCGCGTCGCGCTGGAAGCCTGCGTCGAGGCGCGCAACAAGGGCGTCGCCGTCGAGAAGGAGGGCAAGAGCATCCTGACCGAGGCTGCCACGCACTCGCCCGAACTGAAGATCGCCATGGAAACGTGGAAAGAGATCAAGTTCGAGTTCGACACCGTCGACAAGCTGGACGTCGCCCACAAGTAATTCTTGCGCCGAGCGCATGACACCCCGGAGCCGCAATTGGCGACCCGGGATCAGGACCCAATTTGAAAGGAAATGAAATGTCTGACGTAATGGATTACAACTCCCGCCTTTCCGACCCCGCCAGCCGGAAGTTCGAAACTTTTTCCTACCTGCCCGCGATGGACGCGGCCAGCATCAAGAGGCAGGTCGAGTATCTGGTGAAGAAGGGCTGGAACCCGGCTATCGAGCATATCGAGCCTGAGTACCTGATGGACTCCTACTGGTACATGTGGAAGTTGCCGATGTTCGGTGAAACCGACGTCGATCGCGTTCTGGCCGAGGCCAAAGCCTGCCACAAGGCCAACCCCAACAACCACGTGCGCCTGGTCGGCTACGACAACTTCAAGCAGTCGCAAGGCGCGGCCATGGTGGTTTACCGCGGCAAGACGGTTTAAGTCGCTCGGCGGTTGGCAGTATCTGGCCCCCGCTGCGCGGCAAGCGCAATCGGGGGCTTTTTGTTTTCCAGGAGTTTGCCAACGAATGGTGCGCCGTCGAGTTCGCGTCATTCGTGGATAAATCCGCGTTCTCATCAAGGAGCCCCCGCATGAGCAATATCGTCGATCAATACCGCATCACCAAGGAACCCTACTATCGCGCCGTCGCCGACGAGGTCGAGTTGTTCGAAGCCGCCTACTCCGTGCGCATGCCGATGATGCTCAAGGGACCGACCGGCTGCGGCAAGACGCGCTTTGTCGAATACATGGCACACAAGCTGAACAAGCCGCTGATTACCGTCGCCTGCAACGAGGACATGACCGCCTCTGACCTGGTCGGCCGCTTCCTGCTCTCAGCCCAGGGCACCGAGTGGCAGGATGGCCCGCTGGCCATCGCCGCACGGCATGGTGCGATCTGCTACCTCGACGAAGTGGTCGAGGCGCGCCAGGACACCACCGTGGTGATCCACCCGCTGACCGACAACCGTCGAGTGCTGCCGCTGGAAAAGAAGGGCGAACTGGTCAATGCCCATCCCGATTTCCAGATCGTGATTTCCTACAACCCTGGCTACCAGTCCCTGATGAAGGATCTGAAGCAGTCGACCAAGCAGCGTTTCGGCGGTCTCGACTTCACCTATCCCGAGCACGCCATCGAAACCGAGGTCGTGGCGCATGAATCGGGGGCCAACGCCGACATCGCCGGCAAGCTGGTTTCGATTGCCGAACGCTCGCGCAACCTCAAGGGGCACGGCCTCGACGAAGGCCTGTCCACCCGCATGCTGATCTACGCCGGCTCGCTTATTGCCAAGGGTGTCAACCCGCAGGCCGCCTGCCGCGTCGCGCTGGTCCGCCCGATCACCGACGATCCCGACATGCGCGATGCGCTCGATGCTGCGGTAACCACCTTCTTCTAAAGGCAGCCTGCCATGTCATTCAATCTTGCTGATTATGCCGAATTGCTGGAGGACTTGTCGCCGCACAGCCAGAATGCGTTGCAGGCCAATTGGCACGAAGCGACCAAGGTGTTCTCGCCGCGTGGTCTGGACAACTACCTGAAGGGTGCGGCCGCCATTCGCGGACTCGGCAAGGGTGATTCGCTGGTGGAAACCTGGATCGAGAAAGCGCCGATGGTCGCCAAGGAGGTCGGCGAGGACGTTGTCGGCGACCTGGCTACTGCCTCCCTCGAACTGGCCTCGCGAACCTCGGGGACGGTGATCGAGCTGCTGCTCGCCACTTCGGCCATCGCCGCCAATCGGCTGGGTGATGCCGAACTTTTCATCAAGTACCTGCAGTTCATCAATACCCTGATCGCGCAAGCGCCGCGTGGCGTGCGGCCGATGCTGGACAAGCTGGAAGTCCTGTTCCAGCACCTCACCCTCGGTGGCCTGCGCCGTTGGGCGCTCTGGGGCGCCCATGCACACCGCACCAACTACGAAGAACAGATCCGCTATTTCAGCCTTGATTCCAAGGAGTCGATGGCGATGCTGCAGAAGGAGCGCAAGGGCACCCTGCTGGTAGATGTGCAGCGCCGCATCAACATGTATCTGCGCGCACTGTGGGCCCGCGACTTCTTCATGCGCCCCACGTCAGGCGACTTCGAGACCCGCGAAGGCTACCGCCCTTACATCGAGGACTACCTGCTGCACGTGCCGGATGCGTTCGACGATTTCACGGTCGAAGGTCAGGAGCCAGTGTCCGGTCTGGAGCTATATCGCGCCACGGCCGCCCATTGCGCCGCCCACGTGGTCGAGACGAAGCTGCCTATTTCCGCCGAGGCGCTCAATCCCATGCAGATCGCGGTGATCAGCGTCATCGAGGATGCGCGCGTGGAGACTCTCTCCATCCGGCGCTTTCCCGGCCTCAAGCAACTCTGGAGCAAGCTGCACACGGCCACGCCCGAGATGAATGGCAGCATGGGCGATTATCTCAACCGTCTTGCACGCGCCCTGCTTGATGAGTCATACAAGGACAAGGACCCGTGGATCGTCGAGGCCCGTGCGCTGTTCGCGCTCGCGCAGGAGAAGCTCGATAGCAACCTGACTTCATGGGATATTGGCGTCCAGCTTGCGCACAGCTTCGGCCAGAAACGGATTCCGTTCAATCCACGTACCGATTTGCTCACCGCCCCCTACCGCGACGACAACCGCTACTTCTGGGAGTTCGAGGAATTCGATTTCAACAAGGCAGCCAGTGCCGGCTACGAGTCCATCAAACAGGTGCGCAAGTACGTCAGCGTGATGGAAATGGCCAACGAGATCGATGTCGAGACGGCCGGCGACGATGCCGAGGAAATCTGGGTGCTCGGCACCGAGTTGTTCCCGTATGAAAACATCGGTGACGAGAGTGGCGGCAAGAGCTTCAACGAACTTGAAGGCAAGGAGCCGGTCTCCGACCCCTTCCATTATTCCGAATGGGATTACCAGATCCAGTTGGAGCGCCCGGCCTGGGCAACCGTGCTGGAAAAGCGTGCCAAGGCCGGCGACCTGCAGATCATCGAGGCGATTACCGCACAGTACAAGCGCGAAATCCATCGCATGAAATTCCTGCTCGACGCCATGCAGCCGCAGGGTGTGCAGCGCATCCGCCGCCTCGAGGACGGCGACGAGATCGACATCAACGCAGCGATCTCCAGCCTTACCGACATCCGCCTCGGCAACCAGCCCGATCCACGCATCATGATGCGTAGTGTGCGCAAGACCCGCGACTTTTCGATCCTGGTGTTGCTCGATCTGTCGGAATCGACCAACGAAAAAGTGCAGGACCAGGAATATTCGGTGCGCGAGCTCACCCAGCAGGCCTGCGTGCTGCTGGCCGACGCCATAAACAAGGTCGGCGACCCCTTTGCCATCCACGGCTTTTGTTCGGACGGACGCCACGATGTCGAGTACTACCGGTTCAAGGACTTCGACCAGCATTGGGACGAGACACCCAAGTCCCGGCTCGCCGGGATGACCGGGCAGCTGTCTACCCGGATGGGTGCAGCGATTCGACATGCCGGCCATCATTTGCAACTGCAGCGTTCGGCCAAGAAACTCCTGATCGTCATTACCGACGGCGAACCCGCCGACGTGGATGTGCGCGACCCGCAATACTTGCGCTACGACACCAAGAAGGCTGTGGAGGAGGTGGCAAAACTTGGTGTCACCACCTACTGCATGAGCCTGGACCCACGCGCTGATAATTACGTCTCACGAATTTTTGGCCAGAAGAACTACATGGTGGTGGATCATGTCCAGCGCCTGCCCGAGAAACTGCCGCTGCTGTATGCCGGCCTTACCCGATAGGAAAGACCATGGAAAACACATACCCCGGTTTATACAGCGACAAGCACGGCCTCACCCAACTCGGCCGCATCGTCCTCGACGGCTGGTTGTTCGGCCTGATACCGGAGACGGAGGATTGCTCCGGCTGGCAGGGCGGCCGCATGCAGGCCCTGATGGAACAGGTGCAGGTGGAATGGGACAAGTACAGCAACCTGCCCAGCCGCCTGCCGCCGGAGTTGCTCAAGCGGCATGTCGAAATTTATGACCGGGCCATTCAGACTGCCCGCGCCAAGGGCTGGGACCCGGAACTGGGCGAGGATGAGTGAGGAGAGCGGCCGACAATGTACGAGCGTCTGCGCGACTGTCCCGCTCTGAATGAATACTCCTCAAGCATCCCGGCACCAGTATGGAACGTTTGGCGGCGCTACTGGATGCGCGAGCCGGTGAAGACCTGCTTCGGTCTGGAAGATTTTCCGCCCATGTCCATGCTGCTCGACGACGGGGAGTGGGTGCTGGTTGATTCCAGCCTGTACGACATGCCTGTCATCTCCTGGACGGATTTTCAGGACAAAGGCCGTACCGCCTTGCATGAGCCGGTGGTTTGCACCGTGCGTGATTACCACCAAGGCGCAGCCAAGGTTCGCAACAAGGCACTGCTGCTGATGGCCGAGGAACTGGAAGCACGGTTGCGCAATGCGGTGCGCAAGACCCTGTGACGAGGGCTCTGGACACCTGCCGCAGATTGACGCCGGACTGACGCGATGACGCTCCAGGCGGTGATCTTCGATGTCGATGGCACGCTCGCGGATACCGAGGAGGTCCATCGTCAGGCGTTCAACGCGACGTTTCGCGAATTTGTCTTGCTTTCCACCACGCTGGCCGATTTGCCGCCTGACACCTTCGAGGTCATCGGCGCCGGCGAACAGGCGCTCGAAAAAAAACCCGCCCCGGACATCTACACTTGAGGAATGACGCAAATGCAACTGCCTGCGGCAAGCTGCCTCGCCGTCGAGGATTCGAAGAACGGCGTGCGTGCGGCACGTGGTGCCGGACTGCCAGTGCTGGTAACCGTCAATGCCTGGACGCGCGGGGAGGACTTCACCGGTGCAGTAGCCGTGCTGGAAGATCTCCGCGCGACCAACGTGTCTGCCTTGCGCTTGTGGCATGGAGGCGGCGCCTGATGCCGCTCGTGCGCATCAAGGACGGGCGTGATGCGAGTCCCGAACGGACCGTCCGCCGATCAGGGTCGAACTTGATTTCCGGAAACTGCCAGTCTGGCCAGATCATCCAGCGACGTATTGCCGAGGTCTTCGAGTACCGCACAGGCGCCGGAGAGCGAAACCTGCGCCGGCTCGGGGCTTGGCCGCTTGCAAAACCCTGGCCGAGCGGGTCAGTGCCCGCTGGGACGCCTCGGGCGGCTTGCCCAGCCAGCTGCCGGACGACCTGCGCGCCCGCCACCAACGCATCTACGCCGAAGCCTTGGCGCGTGCCCGTGCCGCCGGCTGGTGGCCCCCCGAGGACGAGGACGGTTAAGAGCGCCCCCAGGAAACGGCTTGGCCGTTTCCGCCCCCCGAGGGGGACAAAAAAACTCGGGGCGGCCCTTCGTTTTTTTGGGAGGAAAACGCCATGCCCCTGGTCAACATGAAGGACATGCTCGACCATGCCCATGCCCACGGTTACGCGGTGGGGGCCTTCGATCTGGTTGGCCTGGATTTCCTGGAGGCCATCGTCGTCGGCGCGGAACGCGCCCGCGCACCGGTGATCCTGAGCCTGGCCGAATCGCATTTCAGCCACTTCGATCTCGAGCTGGCCATGCCCGCCGTGGAAGCGGCGGCGCGGCGCGCCCAGGTGCCGGTGGCCATCCATCTCGACCACGGCGCGAGCCTCGATTCGGCCATCCGGGCCATTCGTCTCGGGGCCAACGGAGTGATGGTGGATGCCTCGCACCTGGATATCGGCGACAACATCGACGCGACCCGGGCCGTGACCGCGATGGCCCACGCCTGCGGCGTCTGCGTCGAGGGCGAGCTGGGCTACGTGCCGGGTGTCGAGGGCGAAGATGCCGAGCGCCATCCCGGCCCGGTCCAATACACCACCGTGGCGGAAGCCAAGGCCTTCGTGGAACGCACCGGCGTTGATTGCCTGGCCGTCTCCGTCGGCACCGTGCATGGCCGCATGAAGGACAAACCCGGGCTGGACTGGGGCCGGCTCAAGGACATCCACGCCGCGCTGGGGCTGCCCCTCGTCATCCATGGCGGCACCGGCCTGTCCGATGACCAGTTCCGCAAGCTCATCACCTTCGGCGTGGCCAAGATCAATTACTACACCGCGCTGGCCGACGCCGCCGGGGACGCCATCCGCGCCGCCGCTCGCGCCGGGGCGAGGAGCTACACGGCCCTGCTCGCCGGGGTGCGCGAGCCCATCGCCGCCGAGGTAGAACGCTGCCTGCGGGTCTTCGGCGCCGCCGGACGGGCGGCGGAGGTGCTGGATCGTTGCCGCCCCTGGATCAACGTGGAGCACGTGGTGCTCTACAACGCCCCCAACCACGACGAGGTCCGGCTGCGCGCCCTGATGGCGGAAGGGCAGCGGGTGTTGTCGGAAATCCCCGGGGTGCGCGAAGTCACCGTCGGCAGCGTCGCCGACCAGAGCGCGCGGTACCGTCACTGCTGGCTGATCCGCTTCGCCGCGCCAGAGGTCATCGAGAGCTACAAGCAACACCCTACCCACGTCGCCTTCGCCGACCATCTGTTCCGCCCGGCGGCGGCGGACCGCCTGACCAGCGATTTCCGCGTCGCCGACCGGGTCACCGGCGCCTCGACGCTGCCGCTGTCGTGCGCTCCGGTCACCGAAGGCGTCACGTCATGACGCTCAAGGCGCTGCTTTTTGACGTGGACGGCACCCTCGCCGAAACCGAGCAGCTACACCGCCAGGCGTTCAATGCCACCTTCGCCGCGATGGGCCCGGCAAGTCGTTCGCCGGACCGTCCCAAGAACGACCTGGCCCCCTCGTGGAACGGCTCGGGTGGGATTCCCGAGCCGGGGGCTGTGCAAACCTGGGGCACTGGAGCCTGGAGCGTTATCGCGTTCTGCTCAAGGTCTCCGGCGGCAAGGAGCGCATCCGGCGTTTCCTGGCCGAGGACCACCCGGACCTGCTCGCCGCACGCGACGTGGACGGGTTCGTCGCTGCCCTGCACAAGGACAAGACGCGCCGCTACACCGAGGCCGTGATCGCCGGCCTCGTGGAGATTCGTCCCGGCGTGGCGCGCCAGCTGGGCGAAGCGAAGGCCGCCGGCCTGAAAACGGCCATTGTCACCACCACCAGCCGCGCCAACGTGGACGCGCTTCTTCAGCACCGGCTCGCTGGTGCGCAGCTCCAGCGCCAGGCGCTGGTTCTCGCTCTGCAGCCGGTAAAGCTCGGCGGCGTTGTGCAGGGTGAGCAGTAGCTGCTCCGGCTGCCACGGCTTGAGGATGTACTGGTAGATGCCAGCGTCATTGATGCCGGCAATGATGTCTTTGGAGTCCGTGTAGCCGGAGATGATCATCCGCACCACGTCCGGCCACTGGCTGCGCACCTGCTTGAGGAACTCCACGCCGGACATGCCGGGCATGCGCTGGTCGCAGAGCAGCAGCTGCACGAAGTCGCGCTCCATGATGCCTCGCGCCTCCCCCGCGCCGGAGGCGGTGAGCACCTCGAATTCCTCCTCCAGCGTGCGGCGCAGCGCCTCTTGGGAGCGCACCTCGTCATCCACCACCAGCACGGTGGGCAACCTGGTTTTTGTCGTCATGGCTTCACGGCCTTCAGGCGGCCTGTCCCCCAATCGATGTCGCGGTGTGCGGCCAGATGCCGCGGCGTCCACGAGTGCGGCGTGCGGCGCACGAAATGATAGCGCGCCACGTGATAGCTGGGATCGAAGCCGTAGAAGTTGCGCCGCATGTGTTCCAGCTCTTCGTCGCGATAGGCGGCCAGCGGCTTCACGGCCTCGTCGCGCACGCGCCGCGCGCGCTTCTCCTCGAGCCGCTGTGCCAGGTCCACCGCAGCGGCCAGCGCTTCGGCACGGGCCACCACCTGCACGGTGAAGGCCGCCACGTCGCCGGACAGGCAGGCATCCACCACGCCTTCCCGCGCCGCTTCCGCGGCGCCGAGGGGCAGGCGGTTCTGCATGATGGCGCGGGCGCGCGCCATGCCCACCCGCCTGGGCAGCAGGTAGGTCCAGTACTCGGAGCCGTAGAGGTTACCCATGTTCTTGTAGTGGGGGTTGAGGATCGCCGCCTCGCGCGCCCACACTTCGTCCGCCGCCAGCGCCAGGAAGGCGCCGCCGGCGCCGGCGTTGCCGCGCAGCGCGGCGACGGTGAGCTGGCCGCCGGTCTCGATGACGGCGCGGGCCACGTCGTCGATGGCGTTGATGTTGCGCCAGGACTCATCGGCGGCGCTGTCCGCCGCCTCGATGAGATTGAGGTGGATCCCGTTGGACCAGAAGTCCGCACCGCCCAGGAGCACGATGACCTTCGTGGACCGGCTGCGCGCGAACTCGTAGGCGGCGAGCAGGCGCTGGCATTGCGTCGTGCCCATGGCGCCGTTGTAGAAATCGAAATGCAGGTAGCCGACGCCGCCGGCCTCATGGTAGCGCAGCGGGCTCCAGTCTCCCTCCTCTTCGCGCCACAGGGGCACGGTGTACTCGGGCAGATCCTTCGTCTCCTCGGCGAAGGCCAGGGTGGCAGGCAGCTTCAGCGCATCATCGCGGTCGGCGCGCTTCGCATGGCCGATCCACACCGCGCCATCCACCGTGGCGCGCAGCACTGCACCCTCACGCCGCCCCAGCAGCGCGCCCGGCTCGCCCCGCAGGCGGTACTCCGCATGGGCGTCGAAGAGATGACAGGGCACGCCGAACAGTTCGTCGCGCACGCCGGGGAAACCGTCCGCCGCGTGGAGCTTGCGCAACACCTGCTCGGTGCTCTCGCGCTGCCAGTCGATGCTACGGTCTTCCTGCTTCATGAGCGGACGCAGCCGGCCGCGCACGTTTGGATCCGCATAGTCCAGCGGCCGCGGGCGGAATGCGCCGGAACGATACACGGCGTAGCGCCCGACCGCCGCCAGCACCGCGCGGGTCGCCGCCGCCGTCACCTCGTTGCGGTAGAGGCTGCTCTTCTTCGCCAGGCACATGGGAAAGGTCTCGGTGGCCCAGATGTCGCCGGCATCCATCTCGCCGTTGGCCTGCAGCACCGTGACGCCCCACTCATCCACACCCTCCTGGATCGTCCAGTCCAGCGCCGAGGGACCGCGATCGCCGACGATGCCCGGATGCACCACCAGGCAAACGTGCTGGCGCCAGATGGACTCGGGTATCGCCCGGCGCAGATAGGGCGCCACGATGAGATCCGGCCGGAACAGCGCGACGGCCTCCTCGGCCACGCTGTCGGCGATGTCGAACTCGATGGACACCTCGTGCCCGCGCCCGGTGAGTTCCACGTAGAGGCGCTGGGTGAGGTTGTTGAAGCTGTGGGTGAGGAAGAGTATTCGCATGAATCACGCTGCATTAAACGCCGAGGCGCCGAGGCGCCGAGAAAACCTGTTCTGAATTCCTCCGCGTCTCGGCGTCTCTGCGTTTCAAAATCAACCTCTCAACATATTCTCGGCAACTGCTCACCGGAGAGCCAATCGACGATGCGCCGTCCGCCGAAGGCGGTCTTCATCTGCACGAAGTGATGAGGATCTTCGGTGACTTCGCCGATGACGGCGGCGCGGGCCCCCAGGGGATGGGCACGCATCACTTCCAGCAGTCGATCTGCATCGCCCGCCGCGCAGATGGCGACGAGCTTGCCCTCGTTGGCGACGTAAAGCGGATCCAGGCCAAGGAATTCGCAGGCGGCCGCCACCTGCGGATTCACCGGAATCGCCGCCTCGTCCAGCATCATGCCCACGCCGGCCTGCCGGGCGATCTCGTTCAGCGTGGTGGCGACGCCGCCGCGGGTGGGATCGCGCAGCACGTGGATGTCGGGCACCGCCATCACCATCGCCGTCACCAGGCCGTGCAGGGCCGCGGTGTCGGAGACGATCTCGGTGTCGAAGCGCAGGTTCTCCCGCTGCGACATGATGGCCATGCCGTGGTCGCCGATGGCACCGGAGACGATGATGCGGTCGCCCGGCCGGGCCCGCTCGCCGCTGATACTCACGCCCTCGGGCACGACGCCGACGCCGGTCGTAGTGATGAAAACACCGTCGCCCTTGCCCTGCTCGACGACCTTGGTATCACCGGTGATGATGGGCACCCGCGCTTCCTGCGACGCCTGGGCCATGGAGTCCACGATGCGCCGCAGGTCCGCCAGCGGAAAACCCTCCTCGATGACGAAGCTGGCGGCGAGGTAGAGCGGCCGGGCGCCGGCCATGGCCACGTCGTTGATGGTGCCATGCACCGACAGGCCGCCGATGTCGCCGCCGGGGAAGAACAGCGGCGACACCACGTGGGCATCAGTGGCCATCACCATGCGCCCCGTGGTGACGGCGAAACAGGCCTGATCGTTCAACTGGCGCAGCCACTCATTGTCGAAAGCGCGCAGGAACAGCTCGTCGATCAACTGCGCCATGGCGCGCCCGCCGCCGCCGTGGCTCATGTCAATGCGGCCGTGCTTGAAATCCAGCGGCCGGATATAGCCTTTCTTCACTTCGCTCATCGTCGATCCTCACCGCAGAGGCGCCGAGACACGGAGAAAACTCTGCGCCTCTGCGTCTCTGCGGTTAAATTCATCAAGCTGCCACCACCACTTCGATGTCCTTGAACCGCCCGTAGCTGTAATGCGCCGCGCACGCCCCTTCGCTCGACACCATGCAGGAGCCCATCGGATTCTCCGGCGTGCACACGGTGGCGAAGAGCTTGCAGTCGGTGGGCTTCTTCACGCCGCGCAGGATGGCGCCGCATTCGCAGGCCTTGTTGTCGGGCACCGGCCGGTAGGCGAGGCCGAAGCGGGCCTCGGCGTCGAACAGGCGGTAGCTGGCGCGGATGCGCAGGGCGCTGTAGGGCACCTCGCCCAGGCCGCGCCATTCGAAGGAGCAGCGCAGCTCGAAGACTTCCGACACCAAGGCCTGGGCCTTCTGGTTGCCGTCTCGGGTGACGGCGCGAGTGAATTCATTCTCCACCTCGGCTCTGCCCTCGTTGACCTGCGTCACCAGCATGAGGATGGCCTGCATCACGTCCAGCGGCTCGAAGCCGGCGATCACCACCGGCTTGCGGTACTCCTCGGCGAAGAATTCGTAGGGCCGACTGCCGATCACGGTGCTGACATGGGCGGGGCCGACGAAGCCGTCCAGCGGCACGGTACCCAGCTTGCGCACCTCCGGCGACTCGAGGATGGTGATGATGGCCGAAGGCGTCAGCACGTGGTTGCACAGCACACTGAAGTTGGTGACGCGGGCCGCCTCGGCCTGCTTGATCACCAGCGCGGTGGGCGGCGTGGTGGTCTCGAAGCCGATGGCGAAAAACACCACTTCGCGCTGGGGATTCTGCTGGGCGATGGCCAGCGCGTCGGCCGCCGAGTAGACCATGCGGATGTCCGCACCGCGGGCCTTGGCCTTGAGCAGCGACAGGCTCTCGGAGGCGGGGATGCGCAGCGTGTCGCCATAGGAGCAGAGGATCACACCACGCTCCAACGCGAGCTTGATGGCGAGATCGATGCGGCCGATGGGCAGCACGCACACCGGGCAGCCGGGGCCGTGGATCATGCGCACGTTGGCGGGCAACAGATCGCTGACACCGTAGCGGGAGATGGCGTGGGTGTGGCCGCCGCAGAACTCCATGAAACTGTAGCTGCGCCCGGAGTCGGCGTCGCGGGCGATCTTCGCCGCCAGGGTACGGGCCAGCTCGCCGTCCCGGAATTCGTCCACGTATTTCATGACGCACCCTCCGTCTGCACCATGCCGGCTTCGGCGAACAGCTTCAGGGTGCGTTCCGCCTCTTCGGGATCCAGCTTCGTCAGTGCGTAGCCCACGTGCACGATGACGTAGTCGCCCACGGCGACGTCATCCACCAGCGCCAGCGAGATCTCCTTGCGCACGCCGCCCAGGTCGATGAGGGCCATGTCGTTGTCGAGTTTCTCCGCGATGCGTGCGGGTATAGCAAGGCACATGTTTCTACTCTTCCATAAGTTGAGGCGCCCACCGCAGCGCCACCCAGGCCTGACCGAGGGCGATGCCGCCGTCATTGGACGGCAGCTGCTGCGCCGTCAGCACGGTCAGGCCGCGTGCCGCCAGGCGTCGACCCAGGTTGCGGACGAGGATGTGGTTGAGGAAGCAGCCGCCGCCGAAGGCGACGGTGCGCACGCCGGTGTCCTGGACCGCCGCGACGGCCCAAGCTTCCAGCGCCGCCACCAGCGTAGCATGGAATTGCGCCGCACCGCGCGCCGGGTTTGCTTCGGCGGACAGCGCCTCCAGCAGCGGCAGCAGATCCAGGACGTTGTCCGCGCCGATGCGCCAGGCATCGCGCAGCGCCAGCCCCTCGCCCCAGCGCTCGGCCAGCCCTTCCAGCAGCATCGCCGCCTGGCCCTCGTAGGCCATGGTCTCGCGCGTGCCCAGCAGGCCGGCGGCGGCGTCGAACCAGCGGCCCATGCTGGAAGTGAGCGGCGCGTTCAACCGCTGGGCCAGCATGCGGTTCACCATCTTCGCCCCCGGCTGCTGCGGAAAGCGCTCTGCGATCTCCTCGCCACGCCCCATCAGGTGCAGCGCGGCGGCAGCCATGCGCCAAGGCTCGCGCGCCGCGCGGTCGCCGCCGGGCAGCGGCAGCCGGCGCAAGTGACCGAGGCGTTTGCAGGAGCCGCCGTCCACCAGCAGCAGTTCGCCACCCCACGCTTGGCCATCATTGCCCAGGCCGACGCCGTCCAGCGCCAAGCCGATGGCGGGCCCGTCCGAGCGGTGCTCGGCCAGCACCGCAGCGATGTGGGCGTGATGGTGCTGCACGGCGACGGCGGGCACGGCCCATTCCGCCGCCAGTTCCGCCCCGTGGCGCGTGCTGAAGAATTCCGGATGCAGGTCGTGGGCGACGAGCCGCGGCTGGATGTCCAGCACCTGCCGCAGATGGGCCACCGCCTCGATCATCGCCTCACAGGTGGCGGCGTTGTCGAGATCGCCCACATGCTGGGAAACGAAGGCTTCGTCACCGCGGGTCAGGCACACGGTGTTCTTGAAGTAGCCGCCCAGCGCCAGCACCGACGGACCGCTGCGGGCGAGCTTGATGGCACGCGGTATGTAACCCCGAGCACGACGAATGAATTGCTGCGATGGGTGATCGGTGGGTTCGGCTCTCACCACAGAATCATCACAGCGCACCAGGATCTCGCGGTCGTGAAGGAGGAAGGCATCGGCGATGCCGGCGAGGCGTTGCAGCGCCACATGGTTTCGGATGACCAGCGGCTCGCCGCCGGGGTTGGCGCTGGTCATCACCAGCACCAGCGGCTGCGGCTGCGTGAGCCAGGCGAGCCCGTCGGGCCGGCCGGCCGCCTCGTGGAACAGCAGGTACTGCAGCGGCGTATGGGGCAACATCACGCCCAGCCAGGCGAGTCCCGGCGCCACGCCGTGCAGCTGCTCGTCGACGATGCGCTGCTTGCGCAGCAGCACGATGGGGCGCTCCGGCGCCGCGAGCAGGATCTCTGCGCCGCTGCAGACATCGCCCCACTGCGCCGCCGTCACCGGGTTGGCGACCATCACCGCGAAGGGCTTCTCCTCGCGCTGCTTGCGGTCGCGCAGCCGCGCCACCGCCTCGGCATTACGCGCGTCACAGGCGAGATGGAAGCCGCCCAGGCCCTTGATGGCGACGATCTCGCCGCGCAGCACGCGCGCCACCGTTCCGGCAATCGGGTCTACGCCCGGCACCGGCATGCCCTGCGCATCGAGCAGCATCAAGCTGGGGCCGCAATCCGGACAGGCGTTGGGCTCGGCGTGGAAGCGGCGATGCTCCGGCGCTTGGTACTCGCCCAGACAGGGCGGGCACTGCGGGAACGGCGCCATGCTGGTGGTGGCGCGGTCGTAGGGCAGCGCGCGCGTCAGCGTGTAGCGCGGGCCGCACTGGGTGCAGTTGATGAAGGCGTAACGGTAGCGCCGGTCCGCGGGGTCGAAAAGCTCCGCCAGGCAGTCGGCGCACACCGCCGTGTCGTGGCCGATGGCGGTGTGCACGGCGGCATCGGAACGGTTGCTCTCGAGGATGGCAAAGCCGTCGGCGTCGGCTTGTACCGCGCAGCGTTCCTCGCCGATCTCATCCACTCGCGCCAGGGGCGGCGCGTCGCGGCGCAGCCGCTCGCGCAGCTCGGCGATGGCCGCGGCGCTCCCCTGGACCTCGATGTCCACGCCGGCGCCGTCGTTGCGCACCCAGCCGGCGACGCCCAGTTCCTGCGCCAGGCGATAAACGAAGGGCCGGAAGCCCACGCCCTGCAC
>Ga0114984_1000368_pt1 | contig 17703 bp, 18 predicted proteins | sample Shrwel1BS1Day1_FD_96987 | JGI IMG/M metagenome (GOLD analysis project Ga0114984, IMG submission 96987) | Subsurface microbial communities from deep shales in Ohio, USA - Utica-3 well 1 S-1-Day1 | ecosystem: Environmental > Aquatic > Deep subsurface > Shale gas/oil reservoir > Produced water/Flow...
TAATACTCCATTATCTCTTTTTCTAAAAAAAGGATAGGGTAGTGACTGAATATTCTGTAGATAGTATACTTTACCAATAACTCAAATTTGACAATGCTTAAATATTTTTATGCAATGCTAGTGTAATTTATCAAAAAATATTTTTGGTAATCATATTGGTAAATTTTATATACTTATTACATTTACTTTGGCAGTAATTATACTTAATTTTGAATTCAAGAAATTATATAATTTAGAAAAAAAGAAAAGGTATAAAGAAGAAATTAGTAAAAAGGAATTAAATTATGAGTTAAGTAAAGGAATTTATAATAAGATTATTGAATTAATAAGACGAGGTATTATAAGAGAAAAAGATATTAGTAACGAAGTTGTTTATACTAAGGAAAGACATAATAGAAAAAGACTATATCTAAGAATTGAAGAATTAATGGAAAAAGGATATTTTGATGAATTTAGTAAAAATGAAATAAATGGTTTTTTTTCTTATGTAAATTATGAAGATTGGTTTATTAATTTGTTAAGGAAAAAAACAAAGCAAATTAATTCTAAACCTATTTTTATAAAAATTTTAGATTATATTTATAGCGGTAAAATTTCTGAAGAAGATATCTCAGATAACTATGTAAAGAAAAATGGTCGAAATGTTACTGAATTTTTAGCAAAAGTTATAGAACTAGATAATATGGGAGCTTTTGATAATTTCGATGAAAATACTATGAATTCATTTTATACTTATGTTGAAGACGGGAAAAAATTAAATGAAATGTTTGAAGATATTAGTTATCATTAAAAATTACAAGTGTATCTTAAAATATTTTACTATAAGATAGGAAACTCTTTCCTTAAAAAGAGCTTTCTATGTAGTTGAAAAACTTCCATATTTTTTGTTTAAAAAGATTTTTGAAGTTTATTTATATTTATTTTCATCTTCATCAAGCAAACTATTTAAATACTCATATTCATTTTCAGCATTTTCGAGTTCTTCTGTATTAATTTGCGCAATAAAGTCAGGTTCTGAAGCAAAATATTTTTTATAAAGTTCAAAAATCATTATTCCTAATATTAAAACAATGACAAAATGGATAATAGAAAAATTAATTAAGGTTAATATTGACAAAATTCCTAAAATTAGACCCATTAAAAAACTTATAGTGGAAATATGTGAGATTAAAAACATTTCAATATTGTCTACAAATTTCAAAAATTTATTATCGATAAATATTACCTCCCATTGTTTGTTGTTAATAAATAAAACTAAAAATATGGAAGTATAAAAAAACAACAAAAATATTATATCAATAATTTAACAAAATTACAAATAATTATTAATATTTTTAATATTATCATATAATTAAGCAAGAGCAAAAAATTATTAATAAATTTCGCAAACACAACTTAATGTATCTTAAGTTGTATTGATTAAAGATGTATATATTGGCGTTATAGCAGTAAATTTGGCTATTTAAACTTAAATTTATAGTTTTTAATGCAACTTATTATATTTACTTATCTTATTTAACACAACTTAATGTATTTTAAAGAAGGTTTTAAAAAGGGGGAGATTTTAAAAATGAATAAAGTTGAGCCAATAAGAGATAAGAAATTAATTTCTGAGATTAAGACAGTTTTGATGAAAGATAATTACAGAAATTATTTAATGTTTGTTCTAGGAATTAATACTGGTTTAAGAATTGGTGATATGTTAAAATTAAAAGTGGAAGATGTTAGAAATAAAACTCATATTTTACTCAAAGAACAAAAGACAGACAAAACTAAGAAGCTTTTTATTAATTCTGCACTTCGTGATGAAATAGATAAATATATAAAGAATATGGCTGATTATGAATATTTATTTCAGAGTAGAAATGGAAACAATCAACCACTGTCAAGAAGCCAGTCTTATAGAATATTTAATAAAGCAGGCAAAAAAGTCGGTTTGGAACATATTGGTAATCACAGCACCAGAAAAACCTTCGGTTATTTCCATTATAAGAAGTATAAAGATGTTGCTTTGCTGCAGGAACTATTTAATCATTCAGCTCCCAGTATTACATTAGATTACATTGGTATCAATCAGGATGTTATGGATAATTCCTTAGAAAACTTTTATTTATAGATAATTTGTCAAAATTTGTGTTTTGAGTAAAATAAAATAATTTTATAAAGGAATTTTTTCATTTTTACTGAATATTATTAATAACATATAAAATGGAGGGATGTATAAAATGAAAAAATTACTTATTATGACAATTGTTTTAGTTTTATCTTTTTCTGGGATTACTTTAGCACAAACTTACAATTATAGTTTAGAAGGCGGTTTTCTTTATACGACTATTGACCCAGATAATGTAAATGATTTAATAAATGAGGCTAATAGAGAGTATCAAGCAGAAGTTGATTTTTATAACAACAATTATGATGTAAATATGGATTATAATAAATTTGATGAATTTGATAAAGCAACAGGATTTTGGGTTGGTTTACATAATGATTTAGGAGATTATATACTTGGAACAAATTATGAATCATTTTCAGAAGAAATTGAAGGAAGTTTAAAAGTATCTGATGTTAATTCTGATGATTATCTAAGGGCAAGTGATTCTATAGAGATAGAGGTTGATGGAATTTATATTAACATTGAAAAGCCATTAAATGAAAATTTTGCAATTAGTGCAGGTGTAGGTTCTTATTCTGGTGAAATTAAATTAAAATCGTATGCTGAAGAATATTTTGGAGGAGTAAGAGAAACATATTCAAATACAGAATCTGAAGATTTAGATAGAGATGTTGGATTTAAGATTGGTATTTCATCTAATTATAATTTATCAGAAAATCTAAGTTTCTTAGGTAAGCTAAACTATAGAATTTTAGAATTAGATATTGAAAACAGTTCAGAATCTATTGATTTTGATGGTATAGAGTTAAAAGCTGGTTTAACATATAAGTTTTAATTAAAAACTTAGTAAATGCCCCAGTTTTATAGCTGGGGTTTTATCTTTAATAAATTGATTTTTAGAGAGGGGTTTAAAATGTTACGGAACGACAAAAAAATTAATATTCTTTTATTAAGTATAATATTGATTTTCTCGATTAATTTACAAGTTTTTTCTCAAGAAATCATTATAAATGAATTAATGGCATCAAACAAATCTGCACATCAAGATAACGATGGTGATTTTAATGATTGGTTAGAATTAAAGAATAATGGGAATGAACTTGTAAATTTATCTGGATATTATCTATCTGATGACAAAGAAAATCCAACTAAATGGCAATTTAATCCTGATATAGATTTTATAATTCGGCCAGGAGAATATTTATTATTATGGGCTGATGATGAAACAGATGAAGGTGAATTGCACACCAATTTTAAATTAAGTCGTAATGGAGAAACCATTTCTTTAACTAGTCCAGATGGAAATAAAATTATTGATGAAATAAATTACCCAGAAATTCTTACTGATTTCTCTTATGGTAGAGATTTAAATGATATATCTAAATGGAAATATTATAGTTATTCAACTCCATTAGCTGCTAATAATTCATTTGGAGTTACCAGTTATTTTTTGGCAAAGAAAGTTAAATTTATTAAAACGCATCTTGTTACAAATATATTGGTATTAATATTTGTGATTTTAATTTCATTTTTATTGATTAATTACTTTAAACTTAATCAAAAACTTAAAATTACAAAAAATAAATATAAAGATTTGTTTGAAGAAAATCCAGCAGGATTAATTATAGCTGATATTGATGGTAACATACATGATTTAAATAAACAGATGGTTGAACTTTTAGGTGCTCCAAATAAAGAAGCAGTAAAAAGAATTAATTTAACAAACCACAAAAAGTTAAGCAAAATCTGGAACAAAGAGAGTATTTTAAAAAATGATACAATTTTATCAGGTGAAATAAAATTTACTACTAGTTGGGATAAAGAAGTGTATTTGAGATATAGAATTTCTACAGAATTCTTAAAAAGAAAAGAGCCTGAAATAATTATTGTTGCGGGAGATATTAGTAAAGAGAAAGAAACAGAAAAGAAACTAAAGTTTTTATCTTTTAAAGATGAGCTTACAGAATTATATAATCGTAGATATTTTGAAAATGAAATGGATAGGTTAAATCAATCTAGAAACTTACCTATTTCAATTATAATTGGAGATTTAGATAACTTAAAATATGTTAATGATAATTATGGACATAAGGCAGGAGATGAATATATAAGAAAAGCAGTAAAAATTCTTAATGATAACTTTAGAGATGAAGATATTATATCTAGAATTGGTGGAGATGAGTTTGGAATTATCCTCCCTAATACTGACAATAAGACTGCGCTAAATATAATAAAGAGAATAAAAGAATCGTTTAAAAAATGCAATGTTTATAATATGTGCAATATATCTCTCGGGTGTGCAACAAAAAATAGTTATTCTGAAGATATAAGAGAAACATTTAAAAAAGCTGATAAAAAAATGTATAAGGACAAGAAATGTATTTAATTTATTTGAGAGTATCATTATTTTAGATATTTTAAAAAAATAAAAAGTAAAGGTGATTGGAAAAGTAATTCAAAACTATTAAGACAATAATTTGCAAATGAAATTGTGACTTAATGTTTTAAAGGAGGTAGCATGAATTATTGTGAGAAGATAACTAAAGAGTTTTTGGAATTCTCCGGTTATAAAAATCCTGTTTATGAACCACGAGGAAACGTAACACCTGATTTTCTGATAGATAGCAATATTGGTGTTGAAGTAAGGAGATTAAATCAAAATTATTTTTCAACAGATGGTAAAATAGGATTTGAGGAAATAGAATTACCTTTATATTATAATTTTAAAGAAATATTATCTTCTTATGGTCCATCAAAGAAAAATACTTGGTTAGTAAACTATTATTTTCAAAATTCACGATTGAGACTTGATGATGTAAAATCAGAAGTTAAAAATTTTTTAGATGAGTTTATTTCACAAAAAAATAAAAAAACAATTAATACTGAATTATCATGTGGGCTAACAATTGAGATATTTAAAAGCCCAACACAATATAAGAAATTGTTTAAATTAGGTGGTCATATCAATTACGATAGATATAACTGGATTTATGAAAATCTAAAAAAAAATATTAAATATTGTATTAAGGAAAAGACTAATAAAATATCTGAATATAGAAATCTATATGATAAGTGGTGGTTAGTTTTAGTAGATATGATAAGTTATGGTGCTGATAATTATGAAAAAGAACAAATTATGGATAATATAAATCATGAATGGGATAAGATTGTAATTTTAAGTCCATATGATGAAAAAAAATATTTAGAGTTTTGATTTTTGTAATTGAATTATCTTAAAAATAAAAAATCAACATCTCTTAGTTTAAATAATCTTAAGTGAATTTGTGTAATCTCAAACTCAATTTTTTGATTAATTCAAAATGTAAATATTGTATCCCTTTAAAAATTTAGTATATCTTATAGGAGGAGTGGTTATATGGAAAATGAAATTACTAGGTTAGAGAGAGCTATGAAGTTAATACATAGTTACACTAAAGATGAATTGGTTGGAACTCAATTAATGATTTTTTTAGCTGTTGCACAAAAAGAAGGGATGGAAATGCAGGAATTATCGGCGTATGTAGAAAAGCCACAAGGTTCTTTAAGTAGAAATATTAAAAGACTGTCTATTTATAAAGATAAAAATGGTAATAAAGCTGGACATGATTTGCTTGATGTTAGACCATCATATAACAATAGAAGAGCGTTAGCAGTTCACTTATCTCAAAAAGGAAGAATGCTAAAAAATGAGTTACAGGAAATGATGGCAAAATAAACATCTAAACTTTAATAAATTTAATTTGAATGAAAATTGAATAGAAAATATAAATTACCATATATAATGTAGGCTTTTCTTTTTGGTGGTTGATATAAGTGATTTTCTAATTAAATCATTCTTTAAAATTTATTATTACTATTACTATAATTAGAATTAACCTTTTATTATTTTTAACTTAATAGAAGGTTTTTCTTTTCTTATAAAGAATATATAAATTAGGTGAAAAACAAATGTTCTCAGGTGAGATGCATTTTGGGTAATCCGTAGGCCAAAGTCCACATATAATCCGTAATACATGCTGAAATGACGAAGCCCGGTCCATATAGAGCGGTTGGAGCGACTATAAAGATAGTCCGTAAGCCTTGTAATTGAATTGAGCTTTTTAAACATCAAACCCTCTCCACCACGATTAAAGGTTGGCGGGGGTTTTAATAATTAAATATACTTCCTTCTAGAGTTTCATTCTAGTTAAAGTTGAATAATCAACTTCCAATTTTTTCAAAATATTTATTTTGGACGTAGACTTGACAAAAAAATAAAGCTATGTTATACTTATTTAGTATTTAAAATTTAGAAACTTGAAAAATGGATACTTTTATGATATGCTAATTATAGTAAGAAAAATATTTTTTTATTCTTTCAGCTTGAAACTAAAAATAATACAAAGCAAATTCCGTAAATTGCTTAATTTTGTTGTATTGATTGAGTTTTAAGAAGTAAACAAAACCCAACATATTTTTTTACCATCATTTAATAAAACTAAAAATAATACACACAATTACTTCAAGTTAAAATAATACAAAATAAGGAGATGAGCTTTATGGAAGAGAAAGTTATAAAGGAAATTACCAAGAAAATGAAGAGGCACATTTATGATGAAAGACCTGATTTAAGCAGTGATGAAGCGGTATCGGAGCTTTTGGATGGTTTAACTTTACTAAATGATGGCAAGGGTGTTCCTCCCGAATATGGGCTATATGAGCCTTTAAAGGAGATAGCTCTTCTAAGCCCAAAAGAAAAGCTGCGGGTTATCAGAGAATTTATGCGTGAAGAGAGTAATCAGATTTTTGGTTATTTATTTTTGCACTATAAGATTAGAAAGCTAATATTCGAAATGGCTTTAGAGCTTGTTCCTGATGACAATGTAGATATCTTAAATCCCTTTTCTGTTTTCGGTTCAATGCTCGATGATTTTGCCTTTCATTATCACAACTCACATATTGTTTCTGAAGATGAACATTGCAAGTTTGTTAATTTTCAAGAGAATCTTTTTAAGGCGTGTGGGGTTAATAATGTTGAAGTTAGAAATGTAGACTTCCTAAAATCGGAAGATAGTAGGGTATATGACTTAATTATTTCTCAACCACCAATTGGTACAACAGATTCTTCTGAAGAAAATATTATTAAAGCAAATTCATTCTTTGAAGCTAAAGAAAGAGTTTTAAAAGAACAAGCTTTTTTGATTAAAAGTATTGATAACCTAAAAAACGGTGGAGTTCTTGTAGCGTTATTGCCTTCGAGTATTATGTTTAGCAGCACAAATAAGGAGATTAGAAAATTTTTAACAGAAAATATGAATGTACTTGCTGTAATTGAGAGTCCTAAGTATATTCATAAAGGAATCAATAAAAATTCAGTGTTATTGATAATGCAGAAGAAAGGTGGAAAGAGTGTTGAAAGAGATGATATTTTAGTGACATCTTTTAAATATATCAATGTAGATTCTGACAAATTTGATTTAGAAGAAGAAAAATTGCTTGACCAATGGAAAAAGTATCTGAATAAGACATCGGATGTCAATAATGTAGTATCTACATCCTCATTTCAAAATAATAATATTACTGATTACTACCTGCAAAAAATTGAAGAGCCTGACTATGCAGTTAAAAAGATTGATGAACTTTGCCAGATAAACCCCATATATAAAAGAATTGATAGAGAAGATTTAGAAGGTTCTTTTAAAGAAATTCAAATAAGTTCAGTTGATGATAAAGGTAGGATAATAAAGCCTAGAATTGTTGGACCTGAAAGGGATAGAAAAAGTTTATTTAGGAAGCTAAATTACAGGGCAGACAAAGGTGATGTTCTAGTTCCCTTAATACAGGTTAAGAAGTTTGTTCCGGTAGTTGTAGATGAGAGTGGGCTAATAATATCAAGCAATTATGCTGTTTTAGATAGTAAAGTGTCAGCTTATTACCTTTATTGGGCGTTATCACAAGAGTATGTAAAGAAACAAATTCAGTTAATGGCTAGAGGAAGTGTTATTGATAGAATTACTCTTGCAGATTTGAGAGAGGTTAAAATTCCCTGGTTAGAAGAAAAAGATAGGCTCAAAAAAGAAAAAGAAATCAAGAATATGCTAGAAGTTAAATCCTTTGAAGAGTTTGACTTACTCAATAAAGCTAAGATTAATGCAATTTTTGAGGACACCTTTGGCTATTCGGCAGATGAGTTGAAAAATAATGATGTTGACGGGGTTGATGTAAATAAACTATCTGATGGTGACGATTTGGAAGTAGACGAATTACTGAGAAAAGATTTAGAAGATATTGTTTCTTATCAGTCAGGAGAAGTTGAAGTTTTGAATTTGAAAGATGTTATTGATTATATCGGGCTTGGTTTGAATAAGTACCGAGTTAAAAAAGGACCGAGAGAAGTTTCTTTAATTCAATCACGAGATTTAGGAGTTATGCAGTACAAAGATGATTTAGTGTCAATTAAAATCGATGAAGCTAAAGTTAAGGAGGTGATGAAAGGAGATGTTCTGATGAAAAGAAAGGGTGGTGTCGGACCGGCAGCAGTGTTTAAGAATGAACAGTTAAGTACTTTTGATGATAGTATAGTTCGTTTGGTGGCTGATGAAGAAATTGTAAAACCAGCTTATCTGGCGATGTATTTAAACAGTAATCTAGCGGATTATTTATTTGGAGGGTATCTTGTCGAGAAGAGTACCACTTACATTAAAGTTTCTGATTTGAAGAAAGTTGAGATATTGGTACCTAATATTAATAGACAAGAGGAATTAGTCGCAGAATTTGAGGGAGGTGATTGAAAATGGTAAGAAGAAAAAATCAGTGGTGAAATAAAAAAGAGTCCAGTGGTGCGGGAACACCTAAGGACTCAAAAGAAAGTTGTATAAAACACTCTAAACATATTATAACAGAAATAATAAAAATTATAAACAAAAAATATTGGGAGGCAAAAAATGATACTAGAAAGAGAATTAGAAAACACAGATAATAAAGGCAAATTAGATACAGATGAGATGATACTAAAAATTGCGCAAGAAAAAGTAGAAGAGTTTTTTGTAAATCAATTTAGAGAATCATATGCTACTGTAAAAGTTAATGAACATTACGAACATATGAAGATAAATGGTAAGAATTTTGAAAATTTCCTTCGTAGGGAATACTTTAAAAAGACTAACAAGACTCCAAAACAAATAAGTGATGCAATTAAACTTCTTGATGCCATTGCAAGTGCTGAAGAAAAAATAAAAATCAATAACAGGGTAGCAATGGGCGAAGATGGTTGTATATATTATGACCTAATAAATGAAAAATGGCAATGTATAAAGATAATGCCAAACGGCTGGGATATTATTAATATTAAAGATGCACCTGTTTTATTTGACAGATATTCACATCAAAAGAAACAAATTATTCCTAAAAAATATGTTGACAGAGATAGAGATGCAAAATTAGTATTGGAATATGTAAATATAGAGCCTGATAGTGAAGAAGCACTTTTGCTATTGATATATATTGCATCATGCTTTATTGCAGATATTCCACATCCAGTTTTATTTCTCATTGGAGAACATGGTTCAGCTAAAAGTTCACTATCAAAGATTATACACAGAATAGTTGACCCTACAATTACTGAACTTGTTGATTTATCTGATAATAAAAAAGAATTAATCCAAAAAGTTAGTCATGATTGGCTAACTATATTTGATAATGTTTCAAGAATAGGGAAGAAAACATCAAATATATTATGTAAGACTGCTACAGGAGGCAGTAGTAGCAATAGAAGTTTGTTCACCAATGATGATGATTATCTAAGAGAGTTTCATAGTTGCGTAGCAATAAATAGTACAGGTTTAGAAAATAAGTTAGCAGATGATTTATTAGATAGGTCAATAATAATTGAAATGGAACGAATAAAATCTCAGAACCGTAAGACTGAACAGGATATGTTCAATAATTTCGAAGAAGATTTCCATAAAATCTTTGCTGGTTTTATTGAAGTGATTGCACTGGCAATAACGATAATTGATGATTTGAAATTTGATGGCTATCCAAGAATGGCTGATTTTTATAAATGGGGTTCAGCTATTGCTATTGGATTTGGATATAAACCAGAGGAATTTCAAAAAGCATATTACAATAATACTTTAAAAGCTCAAAATGCTAACTATATAGACAATACTTTATTTCAAACTGTTCAGAAATTCATTGGAAAAGAAAAATCATGGCGTGGTACAGCTACAGAATTATTAGAAGAAATTAATAATTTCAAAGATAATGATGAAAAATTATTTAGTCAATATGAAAATAATATTGATGATTGGCCTAGCAGTGTCAGTGCTATGAGTAGACGATTAAATCAAATGGAGCGTGCTTTAGATAATTACGGTATTTCATTATCTAGAGTACGAACCGAAAGTAAGAGGGAAATATTGCTAAAGAAAGATAAGATGGAAATAAATATTTAGTTGACTAATTAATCTTTAGCTTTGTTATTTAGCAGTGCTTATTTTAATTTAACTTATAAGGTAACTGCTGCTAAATTTTTTCTCTTACATGATTGGTAATTTTTTTGATTTTTAATGTCAAAACCCTCAGTCAGGATAAATAGTTATTTTTTTTGAAACAACAATATCCTAAACTTTATGTAAGGAATTTGTACTTAAATGACGCGATGACGCGATGACGGCGATGTTCTCTATTTTATTTTTTAGACCTGCACATTTTTACTAGTGCCATGACATGTTATTGTTATACTTTACTGTGTTGTAATAAGATGCGATATATATTTACCCACTTTTAGTAAATTTTTAGAAAAGAATATTATTTAACAATTAAGTTAATTACTTATTTTAAAACTAAAAACTCTCTATCACGAAAAAGAAGATGTTTTGTTTGTGGCTGATAGGTTTTAGAGTTTCAAAGTAGAAATACTGCTTTTAGCAGAAGCATCTGTATTAAGTTGTTATTGAATCTAGTAAAGCAATTATACTTAGTTGGATATAAGATAACATGGAATATCTCTGCTTTGCTATATAAGAAAAACAATCTTTTTTCATGGTAGATAAGGTTTAGGCTTATAAAATAAAATTAAATATATCGCCGTCATCGCGTCATCGCGTCATTAATTTAGAAAATCTTCCTACTTAAAAGTTGAAAAGTTAGTCTTCGTATCTAAAAACTTAAATTTGCACTGAAATTATAGGCTTAAAGTATTATATAGTTTCAAATCTTTAAGATGTAAATTGTAAGATATAAAGGTAGTTTGGGCGTTTTAAAGTTAGACATAAAAGGATTCTTTATGAGCCTGTAATAGTCTACAGAAGTTATTTAAAATTTTATCAAAAATATAGAAAGGTGATGCCATTTGAAAAAGATTGACTGCTACAAGGAAGTGAAAGCTAAACTGAAGTCTAAGGGATATAAGGTGGTGGACCAGAAGCTGATTCAGGATGGCCTGCAGTTTGATGTCCTTAACGGAAAGAAACACACTATTAGAATATATGAAAGTAAGAAGAAGGGGGTTACTGCCGACTTTTCTCAAATTAACGATGAAAGGCTTAAGTCTAAATTTGAAAAGCTGACAGCTGATGTTATGGATAAGTACGATAGGAAGAAGAACAGCCGCTCTGTAGGAAAAACAATAAAGGTTAATGAATCAATAGTATCAGTTGTGGTTGATTATCTTGAAGGTTTAGGGGCTGAGAAAGTTGAACAGATTGAAGATTATGTATTGGCTATGTATAAGCACCTGTCTTTGACTATTACCATCTATAAGTCGCTTAAAGTTAGAATCCAGGGTAGAGTTTATTCAGATACCAGTTCCTTTTATGATGAGCTGTTGATGGTGGTTGAAGGTAAGAAGGTTGATTCTATATCTAAAGATGTTGTTTCTAAAGAAGATGAGGCTTCTTCACTTGTGGTTGAGGGTTGTAATACTGATAATTGGTCAGATGTTGAAAGTTCTTCTCGGCCAGGACTAAAAAAGGCTGGGGTTAGTTCGAATCGCAGAAAATCCAACGGTTTAATCGGAATTGATGAATCGGGAAAAGGCTCTTTTTACGGGCCTCTTGTGATAGCTGCAGTTCATGTTGATGCAAATACCCGCAAGAAATTGATTGATTTAGGTGTTCGTGACAGCAAAAAGCTAAGTGATTACAAAATTAGAGAGTATGCACAGAAGATTAAAGAATGGTGTGAGTTTCAGGTTGTGAATTTTAGTAATGCTGCTTACAATAGAGCTTACAAAAATAATTTTAAAAATACAAATAAAATGCTTGGGTGGGGTCATGCTGAAGCTTTAGAAAGAGTTTTGAAAAAAGTTGACTGCAAAAATGCTCTCTCGGATAAGTTTGGTAAGGAGAGCGATGTTGAAAACTACCTGACTGAAATCAGCAGTGGTGTTCACATAGAGCATAAAACAAAAGCAGAGAACAATATTGCTGTAGCTGCGGCTAGTATTCTTGCAAGAGAAAAATTTTTGAGAGAGATAGAGGACCTGTCCAGTGAATATGGTCTTGATTTTCCAAAAGGCTACAATGGAGATAATGTACTTGAATTAGGTAAAAAATTTGTCAGTGAATACGGAGAAACAGAATTGAAAGAAGTTGCCAAAATTCACTTTATAACAGCAAAAGAAATTTTAAAATCTACAAGGCAGAATCTTTTTGGTTTAGTTTCTTAAAAATTTACCCCCTGGGTCAAAAATTTGAAAAATCCATTGACAACAACTATTATCTGATATAAAGAAAGGGCAATCTTTCGATGCCCACCCCCTTTCAGTTTAATTTTTAGGGGCTGTTCTAGACCAGTTAGGACTCTTGATTGAGTTGTAGCTGGTCTTTTTGCTAAAAATGTCGTAATATGTAAATAATTTATTTTAAGGAAATATATTTAATTAATTAAAGGAATTTTATTAATTTTCTTTAATTATAATAGTATATTAATTAACAAAATTAATTTATCTAAGGAAAGGAGTAAATTTTAATGTTTAATAATGGAACTATTCATTTGATAATTGCTATTCCATTTTTTAAGTATTAGGTTTTCAGCGTTTCTCCAATCCAAATAATAATTATTATTACAGCATTAAATATTTTAGGAGCTAATTTAAATAGAAAATATTTAATAGCTAAAATTACAACCAAAAGTTTATGAGGAGTGTTAATTTGATAACAATCAGTATTTTTTTATCATTTATTGGTTTGATATTATTTTATATGGCTTATGTTTTTAAAAAAGATGATAAATCGTATTTAGAACTTTTGTATGATTTTTTTACTGACCCATCCTATAATGTGAGTGCAGATAAATTTGCTGGTGGTAATGGTTCAAAAGATGACCCATATTTAATTAAAAACCCCGGGCAATTAGACAAAATAAGAAATCATTTAGATTATCATTTTAAATTAATTTCTGATATAAATATGGAGATATTTTGCAAAAGAAAAAAATGGGAACCTATAGGAAAAAATAATTATAATTCATTTACAGGTAGTTTTGATGGTAATAATTTCAAGATTATAAATTTGACTATAGAAGACAACAACAAAAAAAATGTAGGATTTTTTGGTTATTCTGGAAATGTTGAAAAAAAATCAGTCATTAAAAATTTAATACTTGAAAATTTAACAGTTATTGGTGCTAATCGTTGTGGAGGTTTAGTTGGCAATAATTATGGTTTGATAAAAAATTGTGAAGTCAGAGGGAAAGTTAGTGGCAAAAATACAATTGGTGGATTAGTGGGAAATACTTGGGGACACATTAATAACAGTAAATTTTATGGAGAAGTCAATGGAGGTGATAAAATAGGTGGATTAATTGGAAGAACTGACCAAGGAGTAAATATAAGTGAATGTTATGTTAATGGAGAAATTAAAGGTGGAAATACTGTAGGAGGATTAATTGGTGAAAATAGTGGAGCAATAGAAAATGCTATTGTTGAAAGATGTTACACTAAAGTAAATATAGAAGAAGGATTAGGTGGAGTTGGTGGATTAGTTGGAATAAATCATGGGATTATTCGTGAATGTTTTACAGAATGCAAAATAGAAGCTGGAATAAGTGTAGGTGGGTTAGTTGGTGGAAATGAAAAAATAATTAAAAATTGTTATTCAAATGGTGAAGTTTCAGGTATAAATAATATTGGGGGACTTGTCGGTTGGGATAGTGGAAATTATTTAAACTTAAATGCAGATAGTATTATAAATTGTTATACATCTGTTAATATTTCTTCTGATGAAAAGAGTGGAAATTTAGTTGGAAGAACTGATAGAAATATTAAATCAAGTTATTTTCTTAAAGAATTTAATTATCAGGGAGATTATTTAGAAAAAGGTAATGCCGTTAATGCTTATGATATGATGCAAAAGCAAACATTTATTGATTGGGATTTTGAAAATATATGGATTATAGATAATGGGAGAGAGTATCCAAATTTAAGATGGTTTCATGAGTATTATTATAATTAGTCAAATTAAATAATATTTTATTATAATACAAAATAATTTTTAAAAAAATTATAATTTACTTTGCGTATTCAACTTGTTGGAATGAAATAAGTGAATATATATAATGGAGATGATTAAAATGGCAAATTGGAAAGATAATGATTTCAAATATAATCATAATTATTTGGATGCACCTGATTTAATTTCGGAAAGTTTTTATATATCTTCTTATGGATGTCCAAAATGTAATATACCAATTTATAAAACGGTGTTTCAACCTTCAGAAGAGTTTCCAATAAATACTATACGTGGAAAAGTATTTATTAAAAGAGTTTTTGTTTGTCCCAATTGTAGAACTTATTATGCTCCACATCCTGGATTTAGGTTGTCTGATAATAATGGGTACTATTTAGAATGTCCAGATATAATTTCTTATCAGTATAATTTTATTAAAATGAATGATTTAGGTTCTACTAAAGGAAGATTAGATTTGTAAAATTAGAATTATTAAATTTATTCTAGAAAACAGAAATTTTAAAAATCCATTGACCACAACTATTATATGATATTAAAAAAAGACAATCTTTCGATGCCCCACCCCTTTCAGGTTAATATTAAAAGGGATTATTACAGGCCAGTTATGACTCTAGAATGAGTTGTAGCTGGTATTTTTTATTTTAAATCAGAAAAAGGAGGTGATTTGATGGGTAGTTTAATACTCTTTATAGTCTTGATTGCTTCAGGTGTTTTAAATCTCCTTAGCGGCAACATTATAGTAGCTATAGTAGCTTTTGTTATTGCTTTTGCAGCTCTTGGTTAAAATTGAATATCTGTTATTTCGGCCGGCTTTCCTATTAATTTAGGATTTTCGGTCTTTTTTTATGTCTAAAAATCAAAAGGAGGAATTAAAATGACAAATGAAAGTGCTGCAGTTAAAAAGAATGTTGATGGCGGCAGAGAAGACAGGTTGATTAGCTTTACTGATGAAGAGAAAGAGCTCTTAAGGAGAACTGTTTGCAAAAATGCGAGCGATGATGAGTTTAAGGTCTTTCTGCATGTTGCTGAAAGTTATGGTCTTGACCCGTTCAATAAAGAGCTATTTTTCTTGAAAGATAATAACGACAAAAAAAATATTTTCACTTCTCGTGATGGATATCTTACAATTGCCAATCGTCATAAAGCATTTGATGGCCTGGTATCTGATGTTGTCAGGACTAATGATGAATTTAAGCGAACTACTACTGGGATAGAGCACAAATATGGCTCTGATAGGGGTGATATAGTAGGTGCTTATGCCCTTGTTTACAGAAAGGGGCGAAAGTATCCTGTTTATATCTTTGCTCCATATGAGGAATATAACGGTTATAACAGTGTCTGGAACAGGTATCCTTCAGCTATGATATTAAAGGTGGCCGAATCAATGGCCTTAAAGAGAGCATTTTCTGTCAGCGGCCTGGTATCACAGGAGGAAATGGATGTGCAGAGGTTGGAAGATAAGGAGGAAAAGAGAAAGAGTGGTCAGGATAAGGTGATAAAATCAGCTGATGCAAAAGAGCAAGAAAAAGCTGTTAGCAAATCCAAAAGTGATAAGGTTAAGAAACTGACCGGCAGAGAAAAAGAAATCAAAGCCCTGGTCGATGGTCATGTTAAGTTGAGAAAAGATTTATTTGAATACCTGGAGCATGTAAAGAAGATGAAGGGAGTGGATAAGATTTCAATTAATGATTTGAGCAACAAAGAATACAGTGAGCTTTATAATATTCTGCAGAGTTTTAAACGAATCGATAGTAAAAATAAAAGTGCTTAGTTGAGTGAGTATTTGACCGGTGTAGCTTGTTATGAGCTATACTGGTCTTTTTTTATTTATAAAACTGTAATTATGCTGCACCATACTGGGTAGAACAAGTTAATACAGTTGTAATCTGAAGGAGGATTATTATGTGTAGAGTAACAGAAAAAGGTCGAATGTTTGATTTTTATCTATTTGGTGGAGATTTGGACTTTCCTGAAGGCTATGAGTTATATATTTCGAAGAAATTGCAGCCTTACTTTGATTTGTTAGAAATTGATGAAGAGGATATTGAGTATGCTCTCTGGGAAAATGGTGATTTTGTTTTATCGACCAGGGATAAGTTTGCCATCTTTAATCAGAGAACAGGTGACTTTTTAATATTCAGCATAAGTCTAAATACTAAAAGAGAGGGGTATTTCATTTCATTAATCAGCTGTTTTAATACTGATGCAGAAAGTGTCGAAAAAGAAAGCTGTCCAGTAATTACTATAACTTAAGGAGGTGTTAATCCAATGAAATTAGATGAACAAATTAAGCTTTATACTGCTTTAGAAAATCACTTTTTAGCTAGCATAAATTCATATAGAGCTGAAGGTGAAGGCATGATTGTTCCTGTGGTAGAAGAGCATTTATTTCAGATGGCTCTAGATAAACTTGCTGATGAAAAAAAGTGGGAGTTAAGAGATGAGCTTTTCTATTCACTTCATGACAACTTCAAAATTGTAGACACAGTTTTTGAGAGGATATATTTACACAAGAAAACAGGAATAGAAACTGCTGTTGGTCCGAAAGAGGTCATCAAGTACGGGAATAGTTATATCTGGGAGGATTTTTTGTTTACTTTCAATCGGCATCTGTAGAAAGGAGTATTATGAAAATCATAAGTGTTTTTCTGGTGACTGCTGTTATTGTCATGGTATTTGCTGCAATTTGTGTCTTTCAGCCTGGACTAGATGATTATATCGAACTCTACGACTGGAAGAGGGTTCACTTTGTAAATAGAGGTGAAACACTTTGGGATATTGCCAGTGAACTGAGTGGTGATAAATACGACACGAGATTAGTTGTGGCAGCGATTAGGGAAGTAAATGGTATAGGTGCAATGCTTAGAATCAATCAAAAGTTAATATTACCAGCTGATTAGCCATCATACAGTTTTCTGTGTGGTGGTTTTTTTATGTCTAAAAGGAGGTGAAGTTGATGAATGGCATTAGAAATTTGTTTAAAGAACTGCTTAGAAATCCTGATAATTTGATGCTTAGAGAAGAAATACTGGCTGTTTTAGATTCTGCATCTGCTCAGTTGGACTGCAGCTATTACTACAGGTTGTACAAGAAAATTGTTGGTTAAGTTCAAGGGCTGTCAATCACGAATAAAGA
>Ga0114984_1000369_pt1 | contig 17682 bp, 22 predicted proteins | sample Shrwel1BS1Day1_FD_96987 | JGI IMG/M metagenome (GOLD analysis project Ga0114984, IMG submission 96987) | Subsurface microbial communities from deep shales in Ohio, USA - Utica-3 well 1 S-1-Day1 | ecosystem: Environmental > Aquatic > Deep subsurface > Shale gas/oil reservoir > Produced water/Flow...
AGTACAAAACCCCTGACGAGGTGTATTTCGTCAACCAAGTTGCGGCATTGGCCGCTTAACCCGCAGGGCTGGATCTTTATTAAAAATCCACGAAAACTGTCCGACTAAACGAGGCCTGCTCTGAACCCGTGCTCCTTCAACCAATCCAGGTCACCAAGGAAAATTGAGGTCGCTGCCACTACACTTGTCAGCAGCAGGCCCAAGGCCAGCGGAACCATTTGTGCAGGAAGAACCTGTCCAAAAGAATAACCGTGTAATAACTTCACTTTCGAATTCATGGTTGCTGCTCCAATTGCGGTTCTTGTTTTTACACCTTGAATGTATCCCGCTTTCCATAATTTATAAAACAAGTAATTTATGTATAATCAAGCTATAAAATAGGTAAATAATGGTACGAGTCTCCCTTCGCCAACTCGAGGTGTTCGTGGCGGTGTGCAATGCCGGAAGCACAACCGCAGCCGCGCCTTTGGTTTCGCTGTCCCAGTCGGCAACCAGTGCAGCAATCAATGAACTTGAAAGCCTGTTGAATACACGTTTGTTTGACCGGGTTGGCAAACGCCTGGTCTTGAACGGATTCGGCGAAACCTTGCTACCTCAGGCCAGGCAACTGTTGAGTACTGCCAGTCAAATCGAACAGCAATTCAACACTGCAAATCCTGCAATCAAACTGGGCTTGCGAATTTCATCCAGCACCACCATAGGAACGTATTACCTACCGCGTTTGCTTTCACGGTTTTCGACAACAAATTCACTTCCAACACCTTCAGTACACATTGCCAACACGGCCGAAGTTATTGCCAAGGTGTCCGGTTTCGATGCAGACTTCGGCCTGATCGAAGGGCACTGTACTAACCCAGACCTGTTCGTGGAGCCCTGGTTCAAAGACGAACTCGTGGTGGTTTGCGCGCCCACTTACCCACTGAACCAACTCGGCAGGAAACTGACATTCAAGGAGCTTCGCGCCGCCCGCTGGCTATTGCGTGAAGGCGGATCGGGTACGCGGGAGTCGGTAGAAAGCGCACTGATTCCACACCTCAACACCCTGGCTTGTGCCGGTGAATTCAGCAACTCCGAGGCGATCAAGCAAGCTGCGCTGGTGGGGCTGGGTTTGGCCTGCCTGTCACGCGCGGTGGTTGCTGATTTCCTGGCGCTGGGAAAATTGGTGGAACTTCAAACCACACTGCCCCCACTCTTTCGCAATTTCTATATCCTGACACGACCCGAGCGAACCATGCTGCCTCACGCCCGGCACTTCCTTGACTTTTGCCGCAACATGAACCACTGAGGCGCAAGGTATACCAGCCCCTGCGACCCCAATGGTACATGCACGTTACTTTCCCGCTGCGGCTTTGGCCACATATTTGGCCAAGGCAAGGATTTGCTCGTCACTGAGCCTACCCTTGTAAGACGGCATTTGCCCAATGCCATCGCGAATGGCTTTGGCAACCCGCGCCTCGTTAGGCTTCAGCTCATCGAGAACAGGGCCGATTGCACCTTCCGACCCCGCATCGGAAAGCGTATGACACACAGCACATGCGGGTACAGCCTTTTGCGTGAACAATTGCTTGCCCAAAATCAACTGTTCATTCTCGCCCGCAGCGGCACCAAGCGCCAATGTTGCAAAAAAACAGCCTGCCAGTGCAACTTTGATTTTCATGCCACGCTCACTTTGACAGAATGATCCATCCAGCTTGTGTTGTTAAAGCCACCTGCATTCTCAAACCGCGCTTCGGGCTGAACCGCACCGCTCGTATCTGTCGCACGGCTGGCCAACTGGTACTCTCCGGCCTTCAAATTAGCATCAAACACAAACTGTCGCCAGGCATACTTGCCGAGATCCGGACCTACGAAACGGGCCGCCGACCAGCTTTTGCCACCATCCACGCTCACCTCAACGCCCTTGACTGCATGCACCCCTCCAAATGCAACGCCGTGGATTTGCACACGGCCAGCTCGAACCACGCCGTCCTCAGGAAGAGGCGAATTGATCCAGGACTTCACCGACATCTCGAGTACGGATGGAAGATCCGGGCCCGCTGTACCGCCCACCGGGGTGATGCGGTAGCCATGCGACATGATGTTGGCCTTGGTTTCCTGCTCAGTGAACGACAATTGCTTGATGTACTTGATGTTGTTCACCCCGGTGTAACCCGGCACGATCAATCGCAAAGGCCCACCGTGCGCCAACGAGATGGGCTCACCATTCATTTCCCAGGCCAACAGTGCGTCCTCCACGGCTGCAAGGGGTAAGGAACGCTCAACGATGACACTCAGCGGATCCAGCCCCTGTGGGAGCACCTCGCCACCGGTGCCGGTCATGTACTTTGCACCGGCCTTGATTCCTCCGACCGCTTTGACCACATCACGCACCGGCACGCCACTCCAGATCACGCAACCTGCGGCACCTACTTTCCATGGCGTACCGCTGGGCTTGCTGGGGAAAAATCCACGCCCGTTGCCAGAACATTGCAGCACCATAGCCGTGGTTTCAAGCCCCATGCTTTTCAGGTCGGCCAGTGTATAGGTCACTGGTTTTCCAACACCGGAAATCGCGATAGCCCAGTTGTCCCTGTTCTCGAGAATAGCAGGGTCGGGCGGCGGCAAATTATTCCGGACATACAACTGGTCGCTGGGTGTGATCACGCTGCTGCCATAGGCACTGCGTTTGGTCTCCAGCGTGTTGCTGCTGTGAACGATGATATCGCCAGGAATTTTCCAGTTCGCGTAGCCAGGCAAGGGTTTTGCATCGGCGGCAAACCCCAGTTTGGCCCAGCCCGCCATGCCAACTGCAGACATGGCTGCTGCCGTGCCTTTGAGCATTAGTCTTCTTGAATTCGATTCCAGTATTCGCATTGTCTTCTCCCTAATGTTTTGATCAACTTCGCCGTGCTTCATCGAATGCGCGAGTGGCAGCAGAAATCGCTTTTTCTTTCTGTGCCACCATCACCACCACCTTACCATTTGTATCGTGTTTCACTTCCCAGTACACATTGCTCCACCAACCGCGCCCTTGGGGCAGGTCGGTTTTCCCGTCGAAGGCAAACAGCGTGACCATGCCACCTTTTTCAAAAAAAGTGGTCAAGTGATACGCAACCTTGCCGTTGATGTCGCAAGGGCGAATCAACTGAGTGAACCCGGGAACAGGGGAATGTGCTGGCAAATCAAACTTGCTTGCCAGCTCGGCCGTACTCATGAATTGCCCGCGCAAGGTGCGCTCATAGTATTCATGCTCTATGGCACCCCGAACCAGCTCCGGCGGACGCACGGCAAGAACACCCCCGATCCCGCTCACAAGCAGGCCGCACAGCAGCATCAGCGGCATGGTCGGCTTCTTCCAGAAAGGTCGGTGACGGTAGAGCCCGGCTGGAGGGTCTCCCGACGGGAACGCCATCGACAGCCCAGCGCGTGCATTCAGATCAAATTCGCTGTCAAGAAGGGAGCCTGAAGCAGGCTCAAACGGATCATCGTGCATCATTGTTAATTACCAGTTGAGCCACGGAAGTCGCTCCTGTACTACCCACTTTGGGCGAATCTGCGGGGCTCATTGCATGCTTCAGGGCATCCCGGGCGCGGGAAAGCCGGGACATCACCGTGCCGGGGGCAATATCAAGCGCCTCGGCAATCATCGCCGTTCCCATATCGTCAAAATAATGAAGCACCAAGACCTCTCGATGAATGGGCGCAAGCCTCCCCAGAGCACGGACGAAATCCATTCGCTCTCCGTGATCAGAAGAAAAGGGCTGATCCACATGTTCCTCCTGGCCATCGTCAAGTTCCACCGTTTTGGGCTCGGCGTGCCGAATCAGACAGCGGCGCATGATCCTGAACAGCCAGGCCCTGGCAAGCGCCTTGTCGCGCAATTGGTTTCGGTGCTTCCAGGCCAGAAAGTAAACATCTTGAACAATGTCTTCGGCCAATGCCTTGGAACCGGACAAAGCCCATGCACTGCGCATCAGGAAACGGTAATGTTCCTTGACCCACAGGTTGTAGCGATCTTCGGCAGTGGTGAAAAAATGACTCATACCATATAAGAGCACAAAAACAGATTTTCCATTCCATCAGAAATAAAATAAATTCCTGGTGCTGTTCGAGGACAGAAACCAAATACACTGCTTGATATTATTGTCAGCAAGAAGCAACAATGACTGCGAATTACATGAATCCTGCAAACCCCACGATCGAGAATCCATTAACACCGAAATATGATCTGTATCTGCTATGCGCTAATTGGTGCAGGGTGTGCCGGGAATTCGAAGAACTGTTCAGAAGTGTCACCAATCAGTTTCCAGAAATTCGCCTAAACTGGATAGATATTGAGGAGAATCCTGAATGGGAAGACAAGGTGATCATTGAGTCATTTCCAACCTTGCACATCGAAAGCAGGGGAATCAGCGGCAGGGTCATATTTTCCGGAGCGATCGAGCCCGATGCACAACAGCTGCGTCGCCTGATCGACTCATTTACGCAAACAGGTTAACGCCCACCGCCGGGTGCCGAGAATTGACTCGTGGAGGTGCAATGGGGGCTGGGTGGAGAGCGATAAACCCCAATCACCCCCATGCAATCGTTACGGACCAATTAAAACTGCCGCTGATGGATCCGCCAATGCATTGCCCTCCACCACCAGAATCTGCGCGGCGGAGGCCGCCTTTGACGAGACCGTAGTCACCGCTTCTCGCAGCGGGCCAATCACCGTGCCGTTCGCCGCGCCGGCGGGGTTGGTCTTGAAGCTCGCCATCGGCGAACGCTGGCCATTCACGTACACGTTGTACACCGTTTGTGGCTTGAGCTTGAAGAGAAAAACTTCCAGGGCGTCCACCAGCCCCAGATTGCGTGCCACGACGAAGCCACGGGCCTCTCCCTGCGCAGCCTTGAGCGCAATGTTGATCGGCTCGTCGTTGGCACGCGGCACGAGATGCGCCGTGCCCGTGCCGCTGGGCACGGCGTTCGACACGTAGACCAGCGCCTGCGGGGCCTGCCCCACGGGTGCGCGAGCGATCACCCGGTCGGTGGCGGTGTCGATCACGTCCACCGCGTCACCGTTTTCAAGCCCCACGTACATGCGCGTGCCATCGTCGGACGGCCAGATGCCGTGCGGCAGCGCGCCCACCGGGATGGTGGTCAGCAGCTTTGGGGTGGCGTCGGTGGTGTAGACCTTCACCGCGTTCTCTCCGCCCAAGGTGACGTAGGCCAGCGTGCCGCGTGCGGTCTTGGCGAAACCCAGGTGATTGGTGATGAAGCCGGTGTCGAATACGCCCTTCACCTCGAGGCTTTCTGTGTCGATGCGAGTCACCTTGCCCACGTCCTTGTGCGTCATCCACACTTCCTTGAAGTCCGGAGTGAACTGAAGGAAGGGGGAGAAGGGGCTGACCACCGGGATGCGCTTGATCACCTTGCGCGTGGGCACGTCGATCACGTCCACCTCCGGCGTGAAGCTGTGCACGACGAAGGCGATGTTTTTCTGAGGATGAAACAGCACCATGCCCGGCCCAGCCGCGGTTTCGATGCGGCCGACTTCCTTGAAGGTGGCGGCGTCGATCACGGACACGTAGTTCTCGCCTCGCACGACTGCCCACACTTGCTTGCCGTCTGGCGTGAAGAACGCTTCGTGCGGCGAGCGGCCGATGTAGGCGATGCCTTTGACCTGGTTGGTGCCGGTGTCGATGAAGGCAACCGAATTGGAGCCGTTGGAAATCGCGATCAGGGTCTTGTGGTCGGGCGAGAAGCCCAGGCCGTGCACGTTGAGCTCGCCCTTGTACAGCGGCGACAGCACGTCCGGCCGCACGTTGCCCAGCCGGATCTGGCCCAGCAGCGTGTTGGACGAAGGATCGATCACCGACACTGTGTTGGTGTTCTGGTCAGCGGTGTAGACGCGATCGGTGGGTGCCGGCGCGGCCAGCACGATGCCGCTGAACAACGCCAGCGGCAGGGTGAAGGAGAGTCGTTTCATCGTCGGGTTCCTTGTGTTGTGTCGGTGGAGAGGGATGGGTTTGCTGCTGCTTCCTGGTTGGCAGCACCGTCGGCATGCCGTGCGAGCCAGGCCTGCATCAGGCGGATTTCGTTGTGCTGTTCGGCAATAATAGCCAGCGCGAGGTTGCGCAAATCCGGATCTTGGGTGGACAGCAGCACGGCCTTGGCCATGTCGATGGCACCCTGATGGTGCGGAATCATCATCGTGACGAAGTCGTGGTCCGGGTCACCGTTCATGGGCGCGGCGCGCATGCCGTGGTCCATCACCGCCATCGCGTCGTCCATCAACTGGGCGAAAGGTTTGGCCGTGCTTGCCACGAAGGCCGGCGGAGCTTGCGTAGGGGTTGCAGCCGGATGAGAGTGGGCGTGTTGCGCCAGCACAGGCAGACTTGCCAGCATGGCCAACATGGCAACAGCACACTGGCGGATCGATGTTGCTTTTGTCATTTTGAAACGATGTAATTGCATGAGTCAACCTGGTTGAAGTTGCGAATAAACGGCTTTGGCAATGCGCGCAAGCTCGCCCTTGTCGATCCCGGCCGACAAAGCATAGCCGAACTGGCCGTCAATCCAATAAAACACGTTGACCGGCCCTTCCTGCGCGAAACGGAAACTGGTGTCTTGAGCGGCGCTTTGCTCATTCGTGACGTAAAGCGTCAGCCGCTGCCCCGTGGAATCGTGATACATGAACTGCGCCACCGGGCCGCTTGATCCAGGCAGCAGGCGGCCACCGATCAGTTCGAAACCCAGCTCCCCCAGCTTCGGGGGATGAATCTTGGCGGCCAGGCGCTTGGATAGCCAGGCAACCAACTGATCTTCCTGCTCGGCACCAATCTCCACTGGACGCCGCACATCAGGGCTAAAAACCACATGCGCAACGGCGGCTTGCCGGGGCAGGCTATTGGCCGCCGCATACACTGCGGCCACCGGTGCACGGGCCGATTGCGCGAGCATATCCGGAGTTTGCCATGCACCGCGCCCCAGCCAGCCGGCACCTGCCCCCAGGAATACCAATGCAAGGCCTGCCGCCATACGTTCAAGCGACCAGCGCGACAGGCGTACCCTTTTTTCGAGATGTCCAGCGACACCGGGGCGTGGCGCACGGGCGGCCTGTAACAAGGCATCGGGTACGGTCTCATCCAACACCGAATCGAACAACGCCTTGATCGCCTGTTTGTCTTGCTGGTAGGCCAGCAGGCGCTGCACCTCCTGTGGGCGCTCGGACAGATAGGTTTCGATCTCGGCGCGTCGGGATTCAGGCAACAGGCCGTCGACATAGGCCTGCAAATCTGCTTCAGTAATGGGCAAGGAGTTCATTTCACCACCTTCAAAATCCTGGGCTGAATACGCCCTTCCATCACACCACGCAAGCGCGACCGCCCACGCGACAGCCGCGACATCACGGTGCCCAGCGGCACACCGAGCGTGCGCGCGATCTCCTCGTAGCTCATGTCTTCCAGTGCCACCAGCAACAGCACTTCGCGCTGCTCGGGCAGAATCTGCTGCAACGCGGTTTCCAGATCTCTCATGTCAAGGCCATCGGTTTGTGAAGCCCTGACCGGCAACTCGAGAGCTTCATCATCAAGTGCTACGGTCGTCAGACCAGGCCGACGTCGTTGATCCACATGCAGGTTGTGCAGAATGCTGAACAACCAGGCACGCATGTCAGCACCATGCTGCCAGGTGTCGATGCGGGTCCAAGCGCGCTGCAGCGTGTCCTGCACCAAGTCGTCTGCGGCAGCATGGTCACCCGCCAGCGCACGGGCGTAGCGCCTTAAACGCGGCACGGCGCTGACCATCAACGCCCCCACCTCCGTCAACAATGCATCCTGAGCGCTCATTACAGAGAGATCCGGATTGCCGATCAGTAACCCGAAACCGCCAGTTTCGGATCGATCTGCCAGATCTCGTTCACGATCTTGCCTTCCCGGTAAGTCAAAACATAGCGCACTTTGATCGGCTGCTTGCCCTCGAATTGCACATTGGCAGTTACTGTCGCGCCCTTGGGGTTGGCTGCCTCTTCGACCTTGTCGACTGACACCTTCAAGGCCCCTTGCGACTTGGTAAATTTTTCCCACACGCTTCGGATTGAATCAACACCCGCGTAACATCCGTCCAGAGGACCACCGACCCAGGTAAGTTCCGAATTCTCGGAATAGCCCAGCATAAGCGTGGCGAGATCCCCCGATCCGACAGCTTGAAAATGTGTTCTGGCCTCGTCAGCAGGTCCGGCGAACGCCGTGCTACTGAACAGGGTCGCAAGAGCGAAAGCGGTTGCGGTAAGTGACTTCATAGTGGCATTCCTTGTCGAAGAGGGAAAAAATCGGGCTTACGTCAAGGTATACGAAGACGAGATCCAGTTTATTCCCGGGAACTTCCGACAATAACAGGCACCTGAAGCCTGTTGCCATGAACAGCAGCGCTTACTTTGTTGATATTCGCTGCGGCGATGCGATATCCCGATTGATACACCCAATCCAGGTCCCTCAAGCCAAGTTGGCCAACATTGTTCAACTGGGGTGATATCAGTACCTCTGCCTGAGGCATCTCGAGCTCTTTGATCCGGAAACTTGAAATCAGGAATGTTTGGAACAAGAGATCGGAAAGTGTTTTGACCTCCGCCAATGCCGGGGGATAAACCACATCCACGGCCACAATCGGCAAATTGCTCAGTTGTTGAGCAGGCAATATGGGCAAAGGCGAACTTGCCTGCCCATCGATGTACATTCGACCTTGAATGGAAGGGGGTGTAAAAAACCCGGGAATGGTCGACGAGGCGCGCACCGCCCGCGCCACATCACCCGCATTGAAAACAACCGGTTTGCCCGATTCCAGATCGGTCGCCACAATGGCAACGGGTCGTTTCAGTCGTTCAATCAATTGAGTGCCGAAGTCAAGCCTTAACTGGCTCTCCAGCGCCTGCCCGGAAAAAAGCCCCAACTCTCCCGGCAACAATGGTTGCCCGAAGCTGGGCAACACCGGGGCAAACAGATCACTGTTGCGCAGTTGTCTGGCCCGGTCCAGCATTTGGTCAGCCGTATAACCCAACCCCCAGTAGGCAGCAACTACAGCGCCAGCACTGGTACCCACGACCAGACTCGGCTCAAGCCCGTGTTCCTCCAGCGCCTTGAGCACTCCAATGTGCGCAAATCCCCTGGCGCCGCCGCCCGACAACACCAGCACAAACCCCGACTGGATCTTCCGGGTTTCATCAACCTGCTTTGAACTAAACCAGGGTTCCTGCTCTACAGTGGTGTTCGGTTCGTGACTTTGTGGGCGAACGAAGGCGCCCACTGTTTGGCACGCGCAAAGCACCAGCGTGGCTCCTGCAAGAACGGACAATGCGTAAAACCTTTTTGAAAAACAGGGTCTCATACCGTACTCAATTCAAGCGCAACGCGAGTGCCCTGCGAGCAATTACTGTTTCTGGATGTGTGTCAGATTCATGTCCTTGTCCACACTGAACATCACATTGTCACCTTTGCTCAAACCTTCAAGCTGGGCCTTGTCCTTGGCGGTGAACACCATGGTCATGGGTGGCATTTGAAGGTTTTTGATTTCGCCATGCTTCAGGGTGACTTTGCCATTTTTGGAATCAATTTTCTTGATTTCGCCCTGAGTCATGTCGGCATTGGCCTGCATGTTCATATCTGCGGCCTTCTCTACACCAGCGTTGCCAGCGTGTGTTCCGTGATCACCGCCCGCGAAAGCGGATGAAGAGGCCACAATTGCGAGAGCGGCAAGCAGGGTTGACATGGTGTTTTTCATGATGAATGTCCTTCTAAAAAATTAACGTTGTTAAAACATGGTCGTGGTTTAAAAACGCACGACCTGGTTGGCCGGATTACTTTTGGGCTCCCGATGATTTTGCAACCTGGATTGGCCCATGCATGCCCGCATCGAAATGCCCGGCAATCAGACAGGCAAACTGGAATTCCCCGCTGCGGTTGAAAGTCCATACGAGTTCAGCGGTTTCACCCGGGGCCACATGCGCCATGTAGGGTTCATCATGCTCCATCTTTGGAAAGCGCTTCATCATCTCGGCGTGTTCAAGATTGTTCGCCTTGGTACCCAAGACGAACTCGTGCATGATCTTCCCATTGTTTTTCACAATGAATTTAACGGTTTCACCCTCCTTGAATTTGAAAGACGAAGGGTCGAATCGCATTGAATCAGACATCGACACCTTGATTGTTCGGCTTGCTTTGGCGGGAATGCCCGCAATGCCCCAGTCCTTTTGCTCAAAAACAGGCTGCGCCTTCTCCGCAGCGCTGCCGTGCTCTTTGGTGCCATGGGCCAATGCAACCATCGGCATCAAGACCCCGACAGACAAGGCCAATACAATTGCGTGACGATTGAATAGGTTTTTCATAAACTGCTCCTTAATGGCCTGAATGGCCTTGAGGTTTTCTGACCTTCAACTCGATTGTTTCCTGAGGTCGATTACTGGATTTCATGGCGGGCTTTCCCGCCTTGTCGGATGTTACGGGCTTGGGCATGTCTGGGCCTTCGTATTCAAAAGCCACGGTTTTGCTAGGATGTTTGTACCAACCGGGGTCTGAATAATCCCCAGGCTTTTGGTCTTTGCGCACTTTCAACATACTGAACATGCCGCCCATTTCCACTGAGCCAAACGGGCCATCGCCTGTCATCATGGGGATGGTGTTATCTGGAATCGGCATCGTCATCTCAGTCATATCGGCCATACCCCGTTCACCCATCACCATGTATTCGGGAACGAGCCCTCGGGCTTTTTTCGTTATTCCCCGGTGATCCACGCCGATCATGGTGGGAACCCATGAAGACATATTCTCCATCTTTGACCAGAGCATTGCTGAATTCATAATCGTTCGCGATATTTTTGGATGGCGAGAATTTGAAGGCCTTTATGGACTGTGATTCTTCACAGTAGCCCGCAATCAAGACGGCGCTTTGACCTTTTGGTCCAGCAAGAGCTGAGCAGAGACTCCTCGATATTTTAACGTACTGCTCAAAGGCGCTTTTTGCGATACGGTCGAACGTATAGCTTGGCATTAATAGACCACGCATTCTGTCGTATAGGGCTTCTCGCAACGCAAAAGCATTTACAGTGCTGCCGCTAAAGCCATACGGGGGACAGACTAGTATTGCCCTATTCCCAGATCAGTTCACTCCGGAAATTTTTGATGCGATCAACTCTGTAGTCAGTCGCTTAAAACCGAGAGGAACGGCAACTCTTGATGAGCAGCGCACTAGAATGAAAAGATTATTTAACCTTGCCAAATCATGGGTTAATGATGAGCGCGAGCGGGATGCACTTGATGAAATATTCTCTGACTGGTGGTTACCAGTGGACCAATTCACCGTTGGCTACTGATAACTGCCGTAGCGGATGGCTGCTAACAAATCCGCCACAATCGCTTGACCAACGACCGTATCGAAGTAATCTGCAGGGCGTTGACAACCAAGCGCATCGTTTGAACTAAAAGCCCAATCCCCAAGCCATCTAGCGGCATCAAATCCAACAGGATCGCCACACTTTTCCACCAGGTTCTGCACCTGACCAATCAACAGATGAATTCCAATGATCTGGTTCGATAGGCTCTTTTTCTGGCTAGGCGAACCCTTGGACTTGATGGAATAGACCAACGACAGGGGTACTCCTAAACTTTCAGCGAGATCAGCCAGGCTGACTCCCATGGCTTGGGCTGTGTCATAAAAGTACCCACATGGAACTCCCGCTCTGATCAATCCAACGCGCTCGAACAGAGTGGATTTATAAACAGATCTGAGATAACTGGAAAAGCTAACAGTTTGAAATGATGATTCGGGCAACTTTGACTCCATGAGAGGGGTGTGCGCTCGATTCAACTTATCTCAATTGGATGAAAAATACAGTCCCCAAAATGTGGTCGGAATACCCCGCCCAAATCTTGGACAAAAGAACAATGAACACCCGTAATTGTCAAGGGACGACCGTATCGATTTGTGAAGCCCGAAGGTCAATTCAATCCCAAAGGAATTACTTAGGCGAGAAAGCTGAACGTGTGTGCCCAAGGGTGCAGGTCAACTCGATAGGCTCAAAACAATCTAAAGTGGCACCTCTGAGAATCACTAGAAAGTCAGTACGGGCTTCGCGAAGATCCAATTTAGCCCTATCGTTATCGAGATTAACCGCTTGTGAGCGCTACAAGACAAAATACTCATAACCAATTACATGCTCGACAGCGTTCCCGAGAGTTCGAATTTTTCTTTCTCGTTTCACAAACAGCAAGAATATTTCGCTGATTATGAATTCTGCATCGCTGTAACGGAAACCAGCGAAAATAGGCTGGTTTGACCATATAGCAATCGCACGCTATAATTTGTAGCTATCGTGCTCAACTAATCCCTTCAGACCTTTGTAAGACCTCGCTTTTCCACCATCTCGCTTTGACCGCCCTGGTACTGATACCTCTGGGGCAAATCTCTTTTAACTCGCCGCTACTGAATCCTTTCCAAGCTACCCGTCAGCCTTGGTGGAAGACTCTTGGCCGCATTTATCTATAGAACCAAAACAAATGATTCGAACAATTCAAACGGACTGGTTTTCCAATGTCCGAAATGACCTTTTGGCCGGCCTTGTTGTTGCGCTGGCGCTTATTCCTGAGGCGATTGCCTTTTCCATCATTGCAGGTGTTGACCCGAAAGTGGGTTTGTATGCCTCGTTCTGTATTGCAACAGTGATTGCGTTCACGGGCGGGCGGCCAGGCATGGCCTCTGCCGCCACTGGCGCGATGGCTCTTCTCATGGTTACGTTGGTCAAAGATCACGGTCTGCAATACCTGCTGGTGGCCACTCTGCTGACTGGTGTTCTGCAAATTTTTGCTGGCTTACTGCAACTGGGAAAATTGATGCGCTTTGTATCTCGCTCTGTGATCACAGGGTTTGTAAACGCTCTGGCCATTCTGATTTTCCTCGCGCAAATTCCCGAACTCACCAACGTAACCTGGCATGTGTACGCCATGGTGGTTGCAGGCCTCGGGATAATTTACCTGCTGCCCTACATCACCAAGGCCATCCCATCCCCGCTCGTAGCCATCGTGGTGCTGACCGTGTTCAGTGTGTTCATGGGTATGGACATCCGCACCGTGGGTGACATGGGAGAGTTGCCCGATTCCTTACCGGTGTTTTTGATTCCTGATGTGCCTTGGACTCTGGAAACACTGCAAATCGTATTCCCAGTTTCCTTGACGCTGGCTGTGGTGGGTTTGCTTGAATCCATGATGACCGCGCAAATTGTAGATGACCTCACCGACACACCCAGCAACAAGAACCGCGAATGTATTGGACAAGGCGTCGCAAATATCGCGTCTGGTTTCATTGGTGGCATGGCGGGTTGCGCCATGATTGGTCAATCTGTAATCAACATCAAGTCGGGTGGTCGTGGACGCTTGTCCACACTTGCAGCAGGCGTCTTCCTCCTAATTATGGTGGTGTTCATAGGCGACTATGTCGCCATGATTCCGATGGCCGCGTTGGTGGCTGTCATGATCATGGTGTCAATTGGTACATTCAACTGGGCCTCTGTTCGTAACCTGCGCGAACACCCGAAAAGCTCCAGTGTTGTGATGCTCGCCACAGTTGCCGTTACCGTGGGCACCCACGATTTGGCGCAAGGCGTGCTAGTGGGCGTGCTGCTGTCGGGCTTTTTCTTTGCCAACAAGGTGGGCCGCATCCTTCGTGTGCAATCAAGCACTCAAAACGAAGGCCGCAATCGCACCTATGTAATTTCCGGACAAGTGTTTTTTGCATCTGCTGAAACATTCATCAATTCTTTTGATTACAAGGAAGTCATTGATGAAGTCACGATTGATGTTACCCGTGCCCATTTCTGGGACATCACTGCGGTTAGCGCACTGGACAAGGCCATCATCAAATTCAAGCGCGAAGGCACCGAAGTGGAGGTGATCGGCATGAACGAGGCCAGCCGCACATTGGTAGACAAATTCGCTATCCACGACAAAGACGATGCGCTCGAACGCATGGCTGCACACTAAGGAGCACAGTATGGACGAACGTAAAATTATCGCCTGTGTAGACCGCTCGCAGTATTCCATCGCCGTGGCCGATTGCGCAAGCTGGGTGTCCAAGCAGATCAAGGCACCTATAGAGTTTCTGCATGTAATTGACCGACACCTTGAGCAGGCTGAAGGCGAGGATCACAGCGGTGCTATTGGTTTTGGTGCGCAAGAAAATTTGATGAACAAATTGGTAATGAGCGACAGCGAAAAAACCAAAGTCGCAAAAAGTCGGGGGCGCCTGTTTCTGAATGGCTTGCGTGAACGAGCAATCGAAGATGGAGTAGCTCAGGCTGATTCTCGCATTCGTCACGGCACGCTGGTGGATTGCCTGCTTGAACTGCAAGACGACACGCGCATTGCGATTATTGGCAGGCGGGGCGAAACCTCGGTGGCTTCGAACCGCGATATTGGCCGCACCTTTGAAGCCGCTGTCCGCGCATTGAATAAACCTGTGCTGGGTGTGCATGAACAGTTCAAGATACCCGAGCGCTTTTTGTTTGCTTTTGATGGTAGCGCCGTGAGCAAGCGTGGCGTGGAAACGGTTTTGCAAAGCCAATTGTTCAAAGGCTTGAAAGGCACCTTGCTGATGTGCGGCGAAAAAAGCAGCAGCGGAATCAAACTTCTGGAAGAAGCTGCACAAACCTTGACGGATTCAGGTATTCCCACTGAGTTCAATCATGTGCAAGGCGATGTAGTCACCCAAATGTTGAAAGGGCTGGAAATTCACCAAGCCGACATGTTGGTGATGGGCGCCTACACACACTCGCCTTTGCGCAAACTTTTCTTAGGTAGCAAAACTGAAGACATGTTGCGCGCCACCAAAGTACCTGCACTATTGCTTCGATAAGCGATCAGTAAAAAGGAAATTGAGATGAAACATTTGAAAGACGGACTTGAACAAGAACTGCAGTCAATCAAACAATCAATTTCTGAAGCCAGAAAGTCCAGCGCCACTGTGGTGCTGGACCAAACCAGCGTGGGACGTTTGTCTCGCATGGATGCACTTCAACAACAGGCCATGGCGAAAGGTTTAATTGAAAGGCTTCAAACGCAGGAACTCAAAGTGATTTCAGCATTAAAACGGTTTGATGCGAATGTGTATGGACTGTGTTGTCAGTGCGAAGAGGAACTTCCTTTGAGTGACCTTGAGAAAGATCCTACCTTGCTGTTCTGCGCCGGTTGCAGGGCTGAACGCTCGACAAGCTGACCGGCAAACTTGCGGCTTCCAGGCAAGCTATGTTATTTTATAAATGAACTAATCAACATTCTCCCCATGTAGCACACACAGTCTTGGCAACAATTCAAATCGTCCCAGTACCTTTGGGCTTTGTTGCGTCTGTCGCGGGTATCACACTTGCGCAGCCAGGCTGAATCAATCTTTTCCCTGAAAAAATAATTCCTCCAGACGGTTGTCGCATGCCCGTGCCGAGCGCGAATTCATTTCGACTGCTTGAGGCTTGGTCGTGGCTAACTATTGCTTAAACTTTACTTTCGGAACTTATCCAGCCCGGCTGGAAATTCTCTTCTTTGCACCGGGTGATGAAATCGTACTTCACCTGTTTTGTGAAGGTGTGGGCTTGGACATTGCGCTGCAAACCCGAAAACACACCGGGATCCACAACAGGCAAGAACAATTGCTTGTTGCAGTAACCGATTTTGACAGACACCACAGCCCAAACTTCGACAGGGCCTGGCACGGCACTGCAATGAAAACCCGCTGGGAAAGTGTCCTCGCCTCGACGGTACAAGAGGCACTTCTGGCCGCTTACGTATTGCCAGAAAACCTTGAACAACATTTGCTGATATCAAGGGTTCAGTCCAACGAACAGATCGATGAACGTGGACTAGCCATTATCGGTGCATCCTGCGCCCTTCATTTGTTGAACCCTGATTATTGCGAATCCCCACTTTGCGCGATGTCAGTTTGCATGACCGAAGAAGTTTTCAAAACAAACTCAAATGCATTGCATTTTGAACGTGGGGTTTGTGAGCTCTTGGCTGTGGTTAGCACGCATGGGCTTGTATTCGCAGAACTTCGCGGTATCGAAGTGAAAGAGTTTGAGTGCATACAGTACTTGAATATGGCACATGACCATGCGCGAAATTTACTCGACTTGCTTTGCCGATTTTGCAGGTATTTTTTACTCGAAGAGAGTAAGACCGAACACTGTGCCGGCAAACAAGTTTGCCCGACACACACTGATCTACAGCCAATCATTCAGAGCCTCTCTAAAAGCCTGGGCACCGATGCACTGAGGTGGTTATCGGACAGACCACCCAGTAAGTCTCTTGTACCGGTTCACTTTGGAATCACAACAAAGGATGGGCGAACTAGCTACCTGAATTTCTCCCTTGCAGAAGTGGACAGCCAAATTGATTCGGAAATTCTTGTACTTGGCACTGCAGATGGCCTCGACTGGCTCTACTTTCGAGCCATCAACAAGTCACTAAGCCCACTGGCTTTCAAAGATGCGCTGCTTTATGGCCGACTGGTACGTTGCAATCAAACCCGGCAATCCACAAACACTGAATTTAATCTTGGGGATTAGTCATGTATCAACGTGTGTTGCTTGTATTCAACCCAGACTCTCATCAATCGAGAAAAAATGCGGATCGAGCCAGTGATGTACTGAGTTCGATGGGCGTGTTTTGCAATCGTATCGAAGCTAACAGCCGGGAAAGCCTGAAAGCGTTTTTAAGTAATTCGCCTGACATGCTGGAAATGCTCCGAACACAGTCTTGCCTCTTAGTTGTATTGGCCAGTCCCGGCGTCATGCTGAACTGCATATCTATTTTAGGGGATTTTATCGAAGGTGCTGCTGGGGTTTACAGCATGGATCATCAGTCAGATGTTCTGATGGACTTCCCTTTTCATGAATTCATGGTTCACCTCCCTGAGGTGTTGATGGGCCTGACACCGAGTGATGAAAGAACGATTTCAATCGCTGAATTACACAATGGAATCGATCTGTCACCCCACCAAATTCCGTTCGCCAGCGATCTCGTTATTTCTAACAGCACATTGGATGGAGATTTTGCAACAAGCATTTCATTTGGGCGTTATGGCATTGCCAAGTTCGAACTGAATACTTTCGCAGTTGCACTGCCCACTGGAACCACACGATACGCGCTTTCCTTGGGTGGCCCTGTAGTTTCCCCGAGCCTGGACTGTTGGACCTGCGTTCCCTGTGGGCAAAGACCTCTTTCTCTTCGCCCCTTTCTGCTTCCCCAATCTGAACCGCTTGAGATTACGATCCACTCCTCCCACAAGCTATTCCTGCTTGTTGATGGACAGGAAAGAGTCTCAGTTCCACCAAGTGCAAAACTTGTCATCAAAAAGCATCCAAAACCAATTCGTTTTCTTCACCCGAAGTCGTGGAACTACTTCAGTGATCTTCAAGATCTTCTCAACTGGCAACGATTGCCCATCTAACTGAATCAATCAATTTCTCTCGGAAATAAAAATATGAAAACCAACACTGCTTTGAAATCAAAAAATGAAATTTCCTCTAAAGAGCTAAAGAAGCTTCCAACTCATCAGTGGGATTGACCTGCCCGGGAATTTCCTACCACTGAGAACTTAACTTTCTGGTCTCGGTTGGTAAATCGTTTTGCAATCCTGCCACAAATTCATTCGGGGTCAGGTAGTTCAAACTGGAATGCGGTCGGA
>Ga0114984_1000371_pt1 | contig 17678 bp, 18 predicted proteins | sample Shrwel1BS1Day1_FD_96987 | JGI IMG/M metagenome (GOLD analysis project Ga0114984, IMG submission 96987) | Subsurface microbial communities from deep shales in Ohio, USA - Utica-3 well 1 S-1-Day1 | ecosystem: Environmental > Aquatic > Deep subsurface > Shale gas/oil reservoir > Produced water/Flow...
AGCCAGTTGCCAGCCAGCAGGGCCAGCAGCACCACAGCGAGCAGCGCCCGCGCGCTCAGGAAAGTCCGGTAGGTGCGCAGGAAGGATTGGTCGTCTCGCCGCCCTCGAGGCCCTGCCTCTTCGTGAGTCGATGTCGACCAGGGTAGATCGGTCGAGTCAGACCAGGCATCGGCATGGTTGGGCTCAGATCGACCAAACCATGAGGTCTGTGGGTCCCGCGATGAGGCAGACATGAGCGGCCGTGCCTCAGTGTGCGGATGGGCCTGCGTCGCGGTGTGCTGCGCAGCAATAGGGGCGTCGTGCGGCGTCCAGACAGGCTTCGCTGGCAGGCAGGTGAACACCGCAGTGCGTACAGGCCACCATGTCTTCCACTTGGGCGGCGGGGGGCGGTGACGGGCGGGTTGTAGGTCGCGACGCGGGGCGATCACGACGCAGTTGCCGCATCCGCTTCAGCAGAGGTGAGTACAGCAGCCAGATGACCAGCACACCGATGAGCAGATACTTCAGCATGGTGCGCTCAGGTCGGATTGGCGCGATGGAGGATGACCTCCAACACGAAGCGCGATCCCACATAGGCCAGCAGCAAGAGGGTCGAGCCAGCGACCAGCCACCGGATGGCGAGTCGACCGCGCCACCCAAAGCGCGCTCGTCCGACCAGCAGCACGGCAAAGACCACCCAGGACAACACCGAGAACACGCTCTTGTGGTCCCAGCGCCAGGGCGTGGTGAACCAGAACCCCAGCAGCAGGGTGAGTGACAGCATCACGAAACCCGCCCACACAAATTGCAGCGTCAAGGCCTCCAGCCGCAGCAGGGGCATGCCCAGGGCCTGCCCGCCATGCCGCGCCCGCAAGGGCAGGGTGCCCGATGCGCTGGGGGGCGCACGCAATTGCCGTTCGGCGTGACGCCATAACACCGCATGGAGCAAGGCGGCGCCAAACAGCCCGTAAGACGCAAAGCCCAGCAACCAGTGCAACGGTGCCCAGCTGGAGCCTTGAGCAGATTGCAACTGACCCGGAAACAGCCAGGCGATGCCGACGGTGAGCGCCGCCAGCACTGGGAGCACGCGGCGCACACTGGGCAGACCCAGGTGGCGGCTCTCGTAAGCGTACACCGCCACCACGAGCCAGCTTGTGATCGACAGCGCTGTTCCAAAGCCGAAGCGGGCTCCCATCACTCCCTCATGGGACACGACGGTGTCCAGCACAATGGCCATAGCCTGGGTCAACCAGGCCAAAGACAGGGCCGCCCAGATGGGGCGCTCCTGACGCGCAAGCCCCCCTGAAGCGCCTCCCGGCCAGGCTGCAGCCAACAAATAAGCCAATATGGCCAACGCACTGGGCCAGAGCGCGGGTTGCGAGGGCAAGGCGGGCGATAAAATCATGGGTCAAGTTTACGAGCACACGCAGCGATTTCATGGCATCCAACCTCACTGAACGACTCAGTCGCCTGGTCAAGACCATGCGCGGCCAGTCCCGCATCACCGAAACCAACGTGCAAGACATGTTGCGTGAGGTGCGCATGGCGCTGCTGGAGGCTGACGTGGCGCTTCCCGTGGTGCGCGACTTCATTGCCCGCGTCAAGGACAAGGCGCTGGGTCAGGAGGTCGTCTCCTCTCTGACGCCCGGGCAGGTGCTGGTCAGCATCGTCCAGAAGGAGCTGGCCGCCACCATGGGTGAGGGGGTGTCCGACATCAACCTCGCGGCCCAGCCGCCTGCCGTCATCCTGATGGCCGGTCTGCAAGGTGCGGGTAAAACCACCACCACGGCCAAGCTCGCCAAGCACCTGATCGAAAAACGCAAGAAGAAGGTGCTCACCGTCTCCGCCGACGTGTACCGTCCAGCGGCCATCGAGCAGCTCAAGACCGTGACCGGGCAGGCGGGGGCAGAATGGTTCCCTTCCACGCCGGATCAGAAACCTGCCGACATCGCGGCGGCGGCCATCGACCACGCCCGCCGTCACTACTTCGACGTGCTGCTGGTCGACACCGCCGGCCGTTTGGCCATTGACGAAGCCTTGATGGCTGAAATCAAGGCTCTGCATGCCCAGCTCAAGCCGGTCGAAACCCTGTTCGTCGTCGACGCCATGCAGGGTCAGGACGCGGTCAACACCGCCAAGGCCTTCAAGGAAGCCCTGCCGCTGACCGGCGTCGTGCTCACCAAGCTCGATGGTGATTCCCGCGGTGGTGCGGCCCTGTCGGTGCGCCAGGTCACAGGTGTGCCCATCAAGTTTGCAGGCGTCTCCGAGAAGATCGACGGCCTGGAGGTGTTCGATGCCGAACGCCATGCTGGCCGCGTGCTGGGCATGGGCGACATCGTGGCCCTGGTCGAAGAGGTGCAAAAGGGCGTGGACATTGCCGCCGCCCAGAAGCTCGCCGACAAGGTCAAGTCTGGCGCTGATTTCGACCTCGAAGACTTCCTGGCCCAGATCAGCCAGATGAAGAACATGGGCGGGCTGTCCGGTCTGATCGACAAGCTGCCCACCGAGATCGCTTCCAAAGCTGGCCAGGCTGACATGGACAAGGCCGAGCGCGACGTGCGTCGCATGGAGGGGATGATTCGCGCCATGACCCCACAGGAGCGCCAGAAGCCTGAAATCATCAAGGCCAGCCGCAAACGTCGCATCGCCATCGGTGCAGGCGTGCAGGTGCAGGACGTCAACCGCATGCTCAACCAGTTCGAGCAAATGCGCACCATGATGAAGAAGATGAAGGGCGGCGGCCTCTTCAAAATGATGAAGCGCATGGGCGGCATGAAGGGTCTGCCTGGCATGGGCGGCATGGGGCGCTGACCGGCCTTGTCACGCCTGGCCGCAATTTCTGATTGATTCTGGTGCGTGCCGCTGTTAGCGTATGCATTCGATCAATGCGTACGCAGACAGAACATGATGGATTGGGTGTCGTTGTGGCCGGCCTTGCTGGTGGGTGGGGTCGGTGCCGTGGGTGTGGCCGCTGCGTGGCGTTTCGGCCGTGGGCGTTTGGCTGCCTCACAGGTGACCCGTCCCGCTCATCCCCAGGACGGTGACCTGCGCCCTCGCAAATCGGGCCGCCCTTCGGCATACGACAGCCTTGACACGGTGCTCGATTGGGAGCCAGGCTCTACCCGGCTCCTGACCCACACCGAGCGCGAGGCCTACCACTTGCTGCGCAAGGCATTGCCTGATCACATGATCCTGGCCCAGGTGCCGGTGGCCCGTTTCATCAAGGTGCCGACACGCAACTCTTACGCCGAATGGTTGCGACGCGTCGGTTCGCTCTGCGTGGATCTGGTGGTGTGCGACATGGCTTCGCATGTACTGGCCGTGGTGGAAATTCGTCGCCCATCTGATCAGGAAACCGACCGCACCCGGCGTCGCCACAGCCGCATGGACAAGGTGCTGCGCGCGTCACACATCCCCGTGCATGTCTGGCACGAAGAAGCCTTGCCCGATGTTCAGGCTGTGCGTGAGGCTGTTTTGGGGGCGGACGCGGCCCGTTTGGGCGCACCCGGACGTGAGGGTGGCGCGGGCTCGGCTGAGAGCAGCCGCAGTCGTCGTGATGCCGAAGCGGCAGCCGTGGTCGCCGCCATGCGCACCGGTGGCCTCATGCAAGGCATGTCTGTCAAAGAGCGCGGGGTGGACTTCAACCTTGATGACCTCGACGAGTCCGATCAGGCTGGCGCCGGGCGCCATGCTGCCACCCACCGGGATCCGCCTCCCTCGACCTGGTTTGACGACCTGGAGCCGACCATGCCGGCCCCGCTGGACGAAGTGCCACCACCTGCGCAACGCTCACGCTGAGCCTGTGCGCTGCGGGTGAGATCAGCTCAGCAGCGCTTGCGCAAACTCGCGGGCCTTGAAAGTCTGGAGATCCTCCAGCTTCTCGCCAACACCAATGAAGTAAACCGGCACGCTCTTGTGACGCTCGCGCGACCACAGGGCGATGGCCGCGAGCACGCCGCCCTTTGCGGTGCCGTCCAGCTTGGTCACGACTAACCCTGTCAGGCCGAGGGCTTCGTCGAATGCCTTCACCTGCGACAGGGCGTTCTGTCCCGTGTTGCCATCGACCACCAGCAACACCTCGTGCGGTGCGCTCTCCATGGCTTTGCCAATCACCCGTTTGATCTTGCGCAGCTCTTCCATCAGGTGCAACTGCGTGGCCAGGCGGCCGGCTGTGTCGGCGATCACCACATCGCAGCTGCGTGCATGCCCGGCCTTGACGGCGTCGAAGGTGACGGCCGCAGGGTCGCCACCCTCTTGGCTGACGATCTCCACCCGGTTGCGATCGGCCCAGACCAACAATTGCTCGCGCGCCGCCGCCCGGAAGGTATCGGCTGCAGCCAGCAGCACGCGCTGACCCGCATCAGCCAAATGACGGGTGAGCTTGCCGATGGTGGTGGTTTTGCCGGCGCCATTGACCCCGGCCACCATGATCACCGTTGGCGTGTGGTGCCCCACCTCGAGCGCTTGTTCGAGCGGCTGCAGCAGTTCGGTGATGGCGTCGATCAGCAGACCCTTGACTTGCGCCGGGTCGGTGGCCTTGGCTTCTTTCACCCGGCGCTTGAGATCTTGCAGCAGAAACTCGGTGGCCGAGACGCCTGCATCGGCCATCAACAAGGCTGCTTCCAGCTCTTCATACAGCGCATCATCGATTTGCGTCCCGGTGAACACCTGCGCAATGCTGGAGCCCGTCTTGCGCAAGCCCTGGCGAAGCTTGTCCAGCCAGGAGCGACGCTCCACCACCGGCTCTTCGGCCGTCGGCACGATGTCCGAAGAGGGCGTCGGAGGGGGCGATGCCACCGCGGCGCTCGCAGGCTCGGGCGTTTGCGGTGCCAGGAGGGTGGGGGTGGCAGGCGTCTCAACCTGGGTGGCCTCGGGCGAGGGCTCCTGGGGGGACGGCTCGGCTGGCGTGGTGCCCCACCCCAGCTTTTTCTTGATGAAACTGAACATGCGGTGATTGTAGGTGCGCGGGCCTTTTTACAATCCCCCCTTTGATGCGCCACGACATGACAAAACCACCTTCCTCGCGTTCGCAGCGCCCGTCTGGGGCCCAGACCCGCTCCCAGGCTGCAGATCCCGCGGCAGCTGCGCGCAAAGTGGCCCGCACGGCGGCCCAAGAGGTGCGCATCCTCGGGGGGCAATGGAAGCGCACGCCTTTGCACGTGCCGGTTTCTGCCGGATTGAGGCCCACGCCCTCGCGCGTGAGGGAGACGCTTTTCAACTGGCTGGGGCAGGATCTGGCCGGCTGGCGTGTGCTGGACGCTTTTGCGGGCAGTGGTGCATTGGGCCTGGAGGCCGCTTCCCGTGGCGCGGACGATGTGTGCCTGCTGGAGCGTGACCCGGCGCTGGTGCGCGCCTTGCAGGCCGCACTGGTGCGCCTCAAGGCCTCGCAGGTGCAGGTGCAGCAAGCCGACGCACTGCACTGGATGGCGCAGGCGCAGCGAGCAGGACGCTTTGACCTGGTGTTTCTGGACCCCCCTTTCGATGCCGACGTGTTTGCGCCGGCATTGGCCTTGGCGGCGCGCTGCGTGCCCGTTGGCGGCTGGATTTATCTGGAGGCAGACCGGGCGTTCGCTGACGATGAGCCCGCCGTTCAACGTGCCGGCTTGCGTCAACACCGTCATGGTCAGGCAGGTGCCGTGCACTTTCACCTTTTTCAGCGCGTGGCTGATGCAGCGTTTGCTGACGCTTCGGCGGCCTGACACTTACACTGAGGGTCAACCCGGAGGGGTAAGGCCCGCGCAGGAGTTCTATCGATGTCATCCCCTTTGTTGACCGCCGTGTACCCCGGCACGTTCGACCCCATGACCCTGGGCCATGCGGACCTGATGCGCCGGGCCAGCCAGCTCTTTGGGCGACTGGTGCTGGCGGTGGCGGCTGGACACCACAAGAAGACGATGTTTTCTCTGGAGGAGCGTTTGAGCATGGCCCGCGAGGTGGCCAGCGAGTACCCCAATGTCGAGGTCATCGCGTTCTCGGGCTTGCTGCGTGATTTCGTGGTGGCCCATGAAGGCAAGGTGGTGGTGCGTGGCCTGCGTGCGGTCAGCGACTTCGATTACGAGTTTCAGATGGCCGGGATGAACCGCCACCTCATGCCCGAGGTGGAGACCGTGTTTCTCACACCGTCTGATCAATACCAGTTTGTGTCCGGCACCTTTGTCCGTGAGATCGCGATGCTTGGCGGCGACGTCTCGAAGTTCGTTGCGCCGGCCGTTCTGGCGCGTTTGAAGGCGCGCGTGGCGCAGCAGTCGGCCTGAGGCTGGCTCGCAGCGATTGTCGATTCACCCCGTCCAGCAGTCAGGTCAAGATCGTGGCACTGAAAATCACCGAAGAATGCATCAACTGCGATGTGTGCGAGCCCGAGTGCCCCAATCAGGCCATTTCGATGGGCGAGACCATCTACGTCATCGACCCCAACAAATGCACGGAGTGCGTGGGGCATTTTGACGAGCCGCAGTGCGTGCAGGTTTGTCCGGTCGAGTGCATTCCCGTCAACCCCGAGCATGTGGAAACACATGAGCAGTTGATGGCCAAGTACCTCAAACTGCAAGGCACAGCCTGATCAGGGCTTCAAGCGACCGGGTGTGGGGGTGTCGGTCATGAGCGGCGGCAAGATCCGGTAGCGCACAGGTCGGGCGTCCTTGTCTTTGATGTGCTGCACGTCGTTGTGCCGCCTGACATCTTCTTTTGACGGATCTTGCCGTACATGGCGTGTTCGACGAGGCGATTCAGCCTGTCGTGCCGCCCGTTGCCGGTCACGCTCCATGGTCTGGAGCAACTTGCGTTCACGCTGCATCATCGAGGTGCTGTGGACCACCTGGCCAGGCTGACGCCTGTCGTGGGCGGTCAGCTGGCGTTGACGGTTCGATGTCTCGCTCAGGCACGGGAACTGGCTGTAGGTCGTGCGCCCCGTGGCGTCTTGACAAGCATGCACGGGCCGGCTGCGACTCGACGGCATTTCGGCATGAGCGGGCGAGCGTGTGGTGTGGCGCGGACGTGCCACGCCGTCGGAACCGCTCTCAGACTTGGCAACGACGCTGGTGACCACGCACAGTGACAGCGCAGCAATGGCCCAGCACCGCGTGCGAAGCGAGCGGATCAGATTGACGATGAATGAACGTGGCGGGGCCATGTGTCCTCCCTGTGGAATGGCCGGCCCCGAACGTCGCTTGCCTCATGCAGTGGGCTTGTCTGGGTTGGGGGCGCTGGGTGAGCCCGCGGTGCTGCCATCGACCGCCGGTGCGGCGGCGGGCATCACCTTGCGCGGCGGCTTGGGCCGTTGCGGTTGCGCGTGGATCTGGGCCGTGGCTTTGGCGGTGTCGCCGGCCAGCAGGAGCTCGGTGGCATCGAGCGCCTGACCGATGCATTTGAAAATCGCTTCGCGTTCCGACTGAGGCGGCTTGCGCAGCACATAGGCCGCGACCTCATGCTTCACACCCGGGTGGCCGATGCCCAGTCGCAGACGCCAGTAGTCGGGCGAGCCCAATTGGCTGTGGATGTCTTTCAGGCCGTTGTGTCCACCGTGTCCGCCGCTTTTCTTGAGCTTGACCTGGCCAGGGGGCAGATCGAGTTCATCGTGGGCCACCAACACTTCGTCGGGCGCGATCTTGAAAAAACGCGCCAAGGCTGCCACCGACTTGCCCGACAGGTTCATGTAGGTTTGGGGTTGCAGCAGCCACACAGGCCCATTGGGCGTGTTCGCGCGCGCCACCAGACCGTGATAAGCCCGGTCGGGTTGCAGCGTCACCTTCAAGCGACGCGCCAGGTCGTCGATGTACCAGAAGCCGGCGTTGTGACGGGTGTCTTCGTATTCCGGTCCGGGGTTGCCCAGGCCGACAAACAGTCGAATCATGATGGTCGCGGATTATGGAGAGGGGCCTGAAAATGGAAAAGCCCCGCTTTTGGGCGGGGCTTGACTCAAAGCCCGAAGGCTTTGGCGGCGTTGCCGAAGAAGAATTACTTCTTCTTCTTGCCCTTGGCGGGTTCGGCAGCAGCCACGGGAGCGGCGATGACTTCCTCGACCGGCTCGACCACGGTAGCGATCAGCGGGTTCTTGTGGCCGTGGGTACGGACCTTGATGTGGCTGTCCAGGACCAGATCGTTGACGTGGATCGTTTGACCCTTCACGACCTTGGCCAGGTCCACCGTCAGGAACTCGGGCAGCTGTTCAGCCAGGCACTCGATTTCCAGTTCGGTCACGGCGTGGTTGATGATGCACTTGTCGATCTTGACGGCTTCCGACTGCTCTTCGTTGATGAAGTGCAGAGGAACCTTCTTGTGGATCTTGGTGGTGGCGTCGATGCGCTGGAAGTCCACGTGCAGCACCAGGGGCTTGTACGGGTGCTTCTGGTAGTCGCGCAGCAGGACCTTCTCAACCTTGCCATTCAGTTCCATCTCGAGGATGGACGAGTGGAAGGCTTCCTTGCGCATGGCGTGGTACAGCGCATTGTGGTCCAGCTCGATGTTCTTCGGCTCTTGACCAGCACCGTAAACGATACCAGGGGTCTTGCCGTTGTTGCGCAGGCGGCGGCTCGCTCCGGTCCCCTGCAGATTGCGCTCAAAAGCGGTGAATTTCATGGAATGCTCCAAGTGGGTATAGCGCCCGCGACCAGGCGCTGTAAAAAGACCGAACCTGTGACGGCCCGGTCAGGGAATTCGGATCAGAAGTTGGCGTTCTGTTCCGAGAAGAGGGAGGTGACCGAGTCGCCGTCGGTGATGCGGCGGATGGTCTCAGCGAACAGGAAGGCGGTGGACAGCTGACGGATCTTCGTCGTGCCCTTGGCGGCTTCGTTCAGCGGGATGGTGTTGGTGATCACGACTTCGTCGAGGGCCGAAGCCTTGATGCGTTCAATGGCGGGGCCCGAGAACACGGCGTGCGTGCAGTAGGCGTACACGCTCTTGGCGCCGCGCTCCTTCAGCACTTCAGCAGCCTTCACCAGGGTGCCGGCGGTGTCGATCATGTCGTCCATGATCACGCAGTTGCGGCCTTCGATTTCACCGATGACGTGCATCACTTCCGACACGTTGGCCTTGGGGCGACGCTTGTCGATGATGGCCAGATCGCAACCCAGTTGCTTGGCCAGGGCACGGGCACGCACCACGCCACCGACGTCGGGCGACACGACGACGAGCTCTTCGTACTTCTTGGCTTGCAGGTCGGACAGCAGCACGGGCGATGCGTAGATGTTGTCGACCGGAATGTTGAAGAAGCCCTGGATCTGGTCGGCGTGCAGGTCCATGGTCAGGACGCGGTTGACGCCAACGGCTTCGAGCATGTTGGCCACGACGCGAGCCGAGATGGGCACGCGGGTCGAGCGAGGACGACGGTCCTGGCGGGCGTAGCCGAAGTAGGGGATGACGGCGGTGATGCGCTGAGCGGAAGCGCGCTTGAGCGCGTCGACCATGATCAGCAGTTCCATCAGGTTGTCGTTGGTGGGGGCGCAGGTGGACTGCAGCACGAACACTTCGCGACCGCGCACGTTCTGTTGGATCTCGACGGTGGTTTCACCATCCGAGAAGCGTCCGACCGATGCCTTACCCAGGGTGATGCCCAGGTTGGTGGCAATTTCCTGAGCAAGCGCCGGATTGGCGTTGCCGGTGAACAGAACGGTATCGGAGATCATGGTGGGCCGACCTTGGGATCTTGTGCTGATAAACAAAAAAGCACTTGCCCAGCACCTTGCCCTCAGGAGGTCCTGATGTGTGAATCAGGATAAACAGCCTTCGCGGAAGGTGTAGGGCAGGTGTGTGATTCGGTGATGGTGCCGAATTTAGAAAATTTGGCAGGGGAGGAAGGACTCGAACCCTCGCATGTCGGAATCAAAATCCGATGCCTTAACCAACTTGGCGACTCCCCTACACAGGTTTCAAAACTGCGCTGACTTGCGTCTTTGCTGTCTTGCTACCTAGTAGTCTGTACTCTTGTTCAGAGCCTTCTATTCTAGATCAGCTTTTGCATGTTTTGCAAGTCTGTTGCTCATTTGCATCACGCTTTCGATGTCTTCAATCAGCGATCTGATTGAGCATCTTGAGCAGTGGGTGCTGAGGCAGACCGCGACATACGCGACCGATCCACAATCCGTCATTCAGGCCCAGATCGCTTGGCTGGATGTGATTCAAGTGGCTGGTTTGATCGGGGGAGACCCACGAAAACACCGTGCTGCCTGAACCGGTCATCCGGCTGTTGCCGAACTGGTTCTGCATGACTTCAAGTGCCAGGCCAATGTCGTTACCGGATTCGCTGCTGGCTTGGTAAGCCACCGCGGCATCCTGCAAGTCGTTTTGACCGAAGCGCTTGGGCGCTGCAAGAAAGTCTGCAACTATAGCAGGCTTTGTGTCGCGTTTCAACGCATCGCTGCCAAAAATCGCGGCGGTGGGCACGGCGATGGCGGGTTTGAGCAACATCAAGGGCGTTTGCAGCACCTCGTCGGGAAGGGCCAACGGGGTGATTTGCTCGCCAATGCCTTCGACCCAGGCGTTGTGGCCGCGCACGAAGAAGGGCACGTCGGCACCCAGGCGCAGGGCCAGGGCCAGCAGGCGGCTGCGCGGCCAGTGCAGGCCCCACAGCTGGTTGAGTGCGAGCAATACCGTGGCGGCGTCGGAGCTGCCGCCACCCAAGCCGGCCCCCCAGGGCACGTTTTTTTCGATGCGGATGTCGCAGCCTTGGGCGGTGCGACTCTCGGCTTGCAACAGGCGCGCAGCCTTCAGGCAGAGGTCGTCCTCAGGCAGTGCCACAGTGAGGTCGTGGCGGCGGATCTGTCCGTCCGAGCGGGTTTCGATGTGCAGGATGTCCTGCCAGTCGATGAGCATGAACACCGATTGCAGCAGATGGTAGCCGTCAGGGCGGCGCCCCGTGATGTGCAGGAAGAGGTTGATTTTGGCCGGGGCAGGCAGGTGGTGAAGGCTGGGCATGGTGTCGGGGCGCCAGACGGCGCACGGCGGTCAACGGTCGAGGTAGACCTTGATGTGGATGGCGCGTTGTTGTTCCGTGCCGAGGCGGCTGGCCTGGAGGCGTTGCGCACCGAGTTCCCGGGTGTCGATGCGCCAGCCGGCCTGCTCGAAGACTCCGTCTTCGTTGGTGGTTGTGCTGACTTGTGATGGGTCGGGCACGCCTTGCATCCAGTGAACGAGGCTGCGCAGGGGCAGGGCTTCACCCAAGGTTTGTCGGCTGAGCTCGTCGAGATCCTGATAGGTCTGACGCCCTTGCGACGTGACCACCCAGGCCTCGTCGGCCTGCCAACCTACCTGAGCCATGAGGGTGCCAAGGGGCGTCATCAGGTCGAGCAGTCCCTGGTCCGTGTGGCCGCTGAAGAAAAAGCCCAGGCTCAGGCCTTTGGCTGGCAGGGTTTGCCAAGCATGCAGCTTGATGCTGAGTTGACCTTGCAGCGACAGGTGGGTGGCGGTCTCTGTGCCGGAGGCCGCCGCATGCTCGCTCGGAGGGGGAGCAGGTGGGTGGGGTACCGCGGCCATGTGACTGCAGGCACTCAAGGTGCCTGCCAGGGCGAGCAGGCTCAGTTGCCGCGACCACGCCATGCGCGAAACCACGCTGAACCAGCGGTTCACGGTTGCACGTTGAAGCGCTTGAGCACCTCAACCAGGGTTTCATTGTGACGATCAAGTTGCTGGCCTTGGCGCCACACTTCGCGGGCGCGGTCTGTCTGCCCTTGTTGCCACAGGACTTCACCCAGGTGCGCGGCAATCTCGGCGTCTGGTCGGGCCGACCAGGCCTGGTTGAGCAAGCGCAGAGCTTCTTCCGTGCGGCCCAGTCTGAACTCCAGCCAACCGAGGCTGTCGGTGATGAAAGGGTCGCCTGGGCGCAAGCTGAGGGCGCGCTCGATCAAGGGGCGCGCCTCGTCAAGGCGCACACCTCGGTCGGCAAGGCTGTAGCCAAGGGCGTTGTAGGCGTTGGGGCTGTCCGGTGAGAGGGTCATCACTGTTTTCAGCAGCCGTTCCATTTCGTCATAGCGGCGCAGGCGCTCGGCCATCATGGCGCGGTCGTAGAGCAGGTCTGGTTCGTCAGGGAAGCGTTGGGTGGCCTCGCGCAACACTTCGTATGCTTCCTGCCACTGGCGTGCGTCGCGCAGGATCTGTGCCTCTGCCTGGAATTTCAGGACCGCATCTCGAGGCTCACCCTCAGGGATGTTGCGGATGATGGCGCGCGCTTCGGGAATCCGCCCCTGGCGAATGAGGAGGCGGGCACGCTGGCTTTGGGTCAGGAGCTTCTCCTGACGAGGGTCAGCACGCTCCATCCAGTTGAGCGCATCCTGGGTTTTGCCGCGCAGTTCGGCGGCTTGCGCCATCAACAGGTAAGCCTGTTCCAGGTCCGCGCTCAGGCCAGGGGGCGGCTTGGGGCCTTCGGTGGTGGCCGAGGCTGGGGTGCGGTTGGATGGGTTGCTGGCCAGGGCCAGGACGGGTTGCAGGGCAGCTTCGGCCTGATCGGGCTTCTTGAGCTCGAGGCGGATGGCGGCCAGCAGCAGCCAGTGACCCATTTGGTCAGGCTGGTTGCGCACCAGGGTTTCCAGTTGCGGCTCAGCCTCGCTGTATCGCTGCAGCAAGGTCAGTTGGCGGGTGTAGGCCAGACGCACGACCGGGGAGGCATCCGGACGCTGGAGTTGCTGCCTCACGATGGCTTCGCTGTCGGGCGACTGTTTCATCAGGTCGATGGCGAGCAGTCCTGCCACCGGCAAGCCGGGCTGGAGGGCGATGGCCCGCTGCAGGCCTTCACGTGCCTTGTCGAGTTGGTTGGCACGCAGCCAACCTTCGCTGCTGGCAGCCCAGGCTTCGGCTTGTTCCTGGGGACGCTTGCGCCAGGGCTCGGTGGCCTCGTCGATGATGCGGGCGGCGGCCTGCTTGTCGGTCATGCGGCTGAGGCTGCGCGGCAGGTTGGCCATGACCTGCGGCTGCTGTGGGGTCGGTGTCAGTTGGATGAGGCTGCGAAGGGTGCTGGCGAGCTCGTTGGTGCGCCCCAGGGCGATGAGGATCTGGCTGGTGAACTCCGCAGCAGGCCTCGACTGTGGCAGCGCCTGACGCCAGGCTTTGGCTGCCGTCAGTGCCTGCTCACCAGCGCGAGCTCGCAGGGCGATCTCGACCGCGCGCTGGAAGAGCTGACCATCCTTGTGGCGCCGGGCGGCTTCCAGGTAGAGCTGGTAGGCGGAGCCAGGGTCGCCAGCATTGGCCTGGATCTCGGCGATGAGCACCTGGTAGAACAGCGGCGCGTCCATGCTGGAGTTGCGCACGGCAGGCTTCACAACCACGCTGGCTGCCTGCGCCGCGGTGCGCGGTGTGGGCTTGTCGGGGGCGGCCCAGGCGCTGTGGCACGTCATGGCCAGGGCCAGCAGGCCAAGGCGCAGGGCTGGCATCGCAGAAGTGATCGCGGGCGTGTGGACGGGCATGGGGTCTCCAACTGATGTGGTCATTCTATTGATGTGCGCGAGGCTATGCGGCGCGCCAGATAATCCGCTCATGCCCGAATTGCCTGAAGTTGAAGTCACCCGGTTGAGTTTTGCCGATCGCATCGAGGGGGCGGAGGTGCTGGCCCTTCACTTGGGCAAGCCACTGCGCTGGCCCTTGGGGATCGATGGCGACGATTTGCGTGGTTGGCGGGTGGGCGTGGTGCAGCGCCGCGGCAAGTACCTGTGGCTGCCTTTGCACGCGTCCGATGGCCGTTGCGGAGGTTTGTTGATTCACTTGGGCATGTCGGGTTCGCTTTCGTTTTCAGGGCGAGCCGGTGAGGCTGGCCCGCATGACCACTTTGATCTGGTCACCTCGCGCGGTGTATTGCGCCTGCATGATCCGCGTCGGTTTGGTGCCGTGGTGTGGGGCGAGTCTCAGGCCACGGGCATGCCGGGCAAGCTGTTGGCCGGGCTGGGTGTGGAGCCGTTTGACGAGGTGCTGAACGGGCGGTATGTGCACGAGCGCCTGAAAGGCCGCACGGTGTCGATCAAGCAGGCTTTGCTCGCCGGCGACATCGTCGTGGGGGCGGGGAACATCTATGCCTGTGAGGCCCTGTTTCGGGCTGGCATCAATCCGAGGCTGGCCGCCGGCAAGCTCAGCCTGCCCCGTTGCGATCGGCTGGTGAGCGAGGTGCAAGGGGTGTTGCGTCAGGCGATGGCCTTGGGGGGCTCCAGCTTGAAGGACTTCAAGGATGCCCATGGGAGCCAGGGGCACTTTCAATTGGCCACCGCAGTCTATGGCCGTGAGGGCGAGCCATGTCGGACGTGCGGCACCTTGATCAAGCGCGTCGTGCAAGGACAGCGCTCGACCTTTTTCTGCCCCAATTGTCAGAAAAGGTGACAGATGCGGTCTGAATATCGCCAGACGTTGTATTTTTGGCAGCCATCTGCGTGATGGCCCTTGTTACAGCATGAGCGCCTTGCGCTAGGATCGACGCCATGATGCCCACCTTTGCCAGCCACCTGGATGCCTTGGGCCAGTGGCGTGCCGACACCGACGCCAGACTGGCGGCCTTGGCCCGTTTCGCCCGTGAACACGATCTGCTGGACGATGCGTCGGCAGAGTGGTTTGAGGCCATGCGCCATCGCCTGTCGGGCGAGAAGCTCATGGTGGCGTTTGTGGCGGAGTTCTCGCGCGGCAAGTCCGAGTTGATCAACGCCATTTTCTTCTCGGACAAGGGGCGCCGCATGATGCCCGCGTCGGCCGGGCGCACAACGATGTGCCCCGTCGAGTTGGGCTACGACGCAGAAGACCCGGTGGGCTTGTCCCTTCTGCCCATTGAGACCCGCTTGGAGGCGGCATCCCTGGCCGAGTACCGTCGCCAGAGCGCCGCCTGGACCTGGATCGATTTGGACTTGTCCGACTCGGACGGCATGGCTGCCGCCTTGGGTGAAGTGATGCGTACCCGTCTGGTGACGCAAGAAGAAGCCGCCAGACTGGGTTTTTGGGATGAGCAACGCCCAGAAGACAACCCGCCTGTGCAGGCCGATGGCCGCATTGAGGTGCCGGTATGGCGCCATGCGCGCATCAACTTGCCTCATCCCTTGCTCAAGCGCGGTCTGGTGGTGCTGGACACGCCGGGGCTGAATGCCATCGGTACGGAACCTGAATTGACGTTGGGGCTGTTGCCGCAGGCCCATGCGACGGTGTTCATCCTGGGGGCGGATACCGGGGTGACCAAGTCCGACCTGTCCATCTGGCGAGATCACCTGTGTGGCCCGGCTTTGGCGCGCTATGTGGCGCTCAACAAGATCGATGCCCTGATTGACCCGTTGAGTTCGCCTGCGGAGGTGAAGCAGACCATCGTGCGCCAGTGTGAAAGCGTGGCGCAGACGCTGGAGATTCCCGTCAACCACGTGTTCCCGATTTCGGCTCGCCAGGCGCTGGCTGCGCGCTTGTCAGGCGATGCGGCAGGTTTGACCGAGAGCCGACTGGAAGAGTTCGAGCAGGCGCTGTCGGAGGGCTTGTTGCCTCGGCGTCGTGAAACCCTGGCCGAAGCGGCCACGCAAGGTGCCGTGCAGTTCCAGCATCAACTCACCCGTCGTTTTGGTGAGATGCGTCGCCTGTATGCCGACCAGTTGGCGGAACTGCGCAGCCTGCGTGGCAAGAGTGCAGGCAAGGTGCAGATGATGCTGCAGCGTGTGCAGATGGAGGCCAACGAGTTCGAGCAATGCACGGCACGTTTGCAGGCGCTGCGCACGGTGCATGCGCGCATGCTGAAGGAGGCGCTGCAGGATCTGTCGGCCGAGCGGCTGCGTCACGAGGTGGAAGGGCTGCAGCAGGTACTGGGAGGCTCCTGGTTGCCGTTGGGGGCTCGCAAGGCCTTCATCGAGCTGTGCGCGCGTTTGCGTGCCTTGGTGGAGTTGGCCCAGCAGCGCAGCGACGAGATCCATTCGATGCTGGTGGCTTCGTACGCCAAGCTCAATGCCGAGTTCGGTTTCAGCCTGGTGGCCGACACGCCTTTGGATGTTCGCCGCTACACCGAAGACCTGAACCTGATCGAGCGCAATTACGTGCAGTATCTGGGCTTGAGCCAGGCCTTCCGCTTGGCCCAACCGGGCTTCCAGGAGCAGTTCCGTCGCATGCTGGTGTCGCGTCTGCGTGTGGTGTTCGAGACGGTGAGCAACGACATCGAGTTGTGGAGCAAGACGTCTTCGGCCCAGGTGGACAGCCAGTTGCGCGAACGTCGTCGCAACTTCAAGCGCCGCTACGAGTCGCTCGATCGCATCCAGTCGGCGGCCAGCGATCTGGACGCGCGTCTGCAGGATGTGCAGGCACAGGATGAGCGCGTGATGCAATTGCAAAACCGCCTGAACGTGTTGGTGGACGAGTTGCTGGTGCAGGCGCGTGACGACCGCCTGGGCGAGCTGGCGTCGAGTTCGGGTAGCCTCATGGGCGAGTTGGACTTGTCCGATGAGGCGCCGGCGCGCGCAGACTTGTCCGCATGAGTTGGTCTGATCCCGAGCACCTGCTGCAGCGTGCGCAGCAGGTGAGCCCTGATTTGGCCGAGCGTCTGGTGGCCTGGCAGCATCAGGATGGTCGCCATCACCTGCCTTGGCAAAAGCTGCGTGACCCGTACCGCGTGTGGCTGTCCGAGATCATGCTGCAGCAGACCCAGGTGACGACGGTGCTGGGTTACTTCGAGCGATTCTTGCAGCGGTTTCCGGATGTGCAGGCGCTGGCCGCAGCACCTTTGGTCGATGTGCTGACCTTGTGGGCCGGGCTGGGCTACTACAGTCGGGCGCGCAACCTGCATCGCTGCGCGCAGGATGTGGTCAACCTGCATGGCGGGCGCTTTCCGTCGTCCTGTGAGGCCTTGCAGACCTTGCCGGGCATTGGGCCGTCCACCGCAGCGGCCATCGCGTCGTTCTGCTTTGACGAGCGCGTGTCCATCATGGATGGCAATGTGAGGCGGGTGCTCAGCCGGGTGCTGGGCTGGGGCGAGGACCTGTCGGTGCGGGCGCACGAGAGGTCGCTCATCGCGGCCGCGCAGGTGGTGTTGCCCTTGCGTGCCGATGTGATGCCGTCTTACACCCAGGGCTTGATGGACTTGGGTGCGACCTTGTGTACGCCGCGTAAGCCGTCTTGCCTGATGTGCCCCTGGTCGGATCTGTGTGTGGCGCGTCAGGTGGGCGACCCCGAGCGTTACCCGGTGAAAAGCCGCAAGCTCAAGCGCAGCGAGCGCGAGAACTGGTGGTTGTGGCCGGAGTGGCGCGAGCAGGTCTGGCTACAGCAGATGCCCGACAAGGGCGTGTGGGCTGGCCTGTGGACCTTGCCTTTGCTGGACAGCGATGAGGCCGTGTCGGCCTTGTTGGGCACCACTCTGGATGCCCGGGTGGAGCGCCAGCCCCGCATGAAGCATGTGCTGACGCATCTGGACTGGTGGCTGCACCCACGCCGTGTGGTGCTGGACGATGCCGAGGCGGCGGCGCTGGAGGCGGCTTTGCGTGCGCAAGCGCCAGGTGGGCGCTGGGTGCCCCTGGCCGATCTGGCCAACTGGGGCTTGCCGGCGCCGTTGCGGCGCCTGCTGGTGGGCTGATCAGCCCAGGGTGACGACCACCGGGGCGTGGTCGCTGGGGCGCTCGTTCTTGCGCGGGGCCTTGTCGATGATGCAGGCGCTGACGCGTGGCTTGAGGGCGTCGCTCACCAGGATGTGGTCGATGCGCAGGCCCTGGTTCTTGCGGAAGGCCAGGTTGCGGTAGTCCCACCAGCTCCAGGGCTTGGGCGGCTGCTCGAACAGGCGGAAGGCG
>Ga0114984_1000373_pt1 | contig 17640 bp, 15 predicted proteins | sample Shrwel1BS1Day1_FD_96987 | JGI IMG/M metagenome (GOLD analysis project Ga0114984, IMG submission 96987) | Subsurface microbial communities from deep shales in Ohio, USA - Utica-3 well 1 S-1-Day1 | ecosystem: Environmental > Aquatic > Deep subsurface > Shale gas/oil reservoir > Produced water/Flow...
CAGGGCCTGCAGACCGGCGTGGTCAACGCCCAGGACAACCCCTGGTCGAACATCTACTCGCAGAAGTACTTCGAGGTGCAGAAGTACATGACCGAGTCCAACCATGCCATCGGCAACTACCTGCTGATCACCAATACCCAGTTCTGGAACGGCCTGCCGGCGGACATCCGCAGCGAGCTGGAGCAGATCGTCGACGAGGTGACCGTCGAGGTGAACAGGCAGGCCGAGGCGCTGAACGCCGAAGCGCGCCAGGCCATCCTCGACACCGGCAAGAGCGAGATCATCACTCTGACGCCAGAGCAGCGCGCCGCCTGGCGTGACGCCGTGCGCCCGGCCTGGAAGAAGTTCGAAGCGGATATTGGCAGCGATGTGATCGAAGCTGCACAGGCCGCCAACCAGCCCTGAGCACCACGACCGTCCCGGACCCACGTACCCGGGGCGGTCTTTTATCCGCCGTTGACTCTGCGTCTACCTCTGTACCCGGCCCCGTGCCGGGTTTTTGCGCCCTGTCGATGTATCCCTGGCGCTGCCGAATTGGCTCGGCATGCGCCGGAAACTGTTGCAGGACCATGGTCTTAGAGCGGTAAGACCATGGTCGAATGGCCTCACGAAGGGTCGGGGGATACAAAAGGCACCATACAAAAACAACTACCCGCCGAGGTGATTCCATGAGTGCTGCGTCTCTTTACCCTGTGCGTCCCGAGGTGGCCGCACGGACCCTCACTGACGAGGCCACTTACAAGGCCATGTACCAACAGTCGGTAGTCAACCCCGAGGGTTTCTGGCGCGAGCAGGGCAAGCGCATCGACTGGATCAAGCCCTACACCAAGGTCAAGCAGACCTCCTTCGACGATCACCACGTCGATATCAAGTGGTACGCCGACGGCACCCTGAACGTCTCCTACAACTGCCTCGACCGTCATCTGGAAGAGCGCGGCGATCAGATCGCCATCATCTGGGAAGGTGACGACCCGTCCGAGCATCGGGAAATCACCTACCGCGAGCTGCACGAGCAGGTGTGCAAGTTCGCCAACGCCCTGCGTGGCCAGGACATCCACCGCGGCGACGTGGTGACCATCTACATGCCGATGATTCCCGAAGCGGCAGTGGCCATGCTGGCCTGCGCCCGTATCGGTGCCATCCACTCGGTGGTATTCGGCGGCTTCTCCCCGGAAGCCCTGGCCGGCCGCATCATCGACTGCCAGTCCAAGGTGGTGATCACCGCCGACGAGGGCGTGCGCGGCGGCAAGAAGGTGGCGCTGAAGGCCAACGTCGACGACGCGCTGACCAACCCGGAAACCCATAGCGTGCAGAAGGTCATCGTGGTTCAGCGCACCGGGTCCGAGATCAAGTGGAACCAGCATCGCGACATCTGGTACGAAGACCTGATGAAGGTCGCCGGCAGCGCCTGCGCGCCGAAGGAAATGGGCGCCGAGGAAGCGCTGTTCATCCTCTATACCTCCGGGTCCACCGGCAAGCCGAAGGGCGTGCTGCACACCACCGGCGGCTACCTGGTGTACGCCTCGCTGACCCACGAGCGCGTATTCGATTACCGGCCGGGCGAGGTCTTCTGGTGCACCGCCGACATCGGCTGGGTCACCGGCCACACCTACCTGATCTACGGACCGCTGGCCAACGGCGCCACCACCCTGATGTTCGAAGGCGTACCGAACTACCCGGACGTCACCCGCGTGGCCAAGATCATCGACAAGCACAAGGTCAACATCCTCTACACCGCACCGACCGCCATCCGCGCCATGATGGCCGAAGGCAAGGCAGCCGTGGCCGGCGCCGACGGCTCCAGCCTGCGCCTGCTGGGTTCGGTCGGCGAGCCGATCAACCCGGAAGCCTGGCAGTGGTATTACGAGAACGTCGGTCAGAGCCGTTGCCCGATCGTCGATACCTGGTGGCAGACCGAAACCGGTGCCTGCCTGATGACCCCGCTGCCGGGTGCCCACCCGATGAAGCCGGGCTCCGCCGCGCGTCCTTTCTTTGGCGTACAGCCGGCGCTGGTGGACAACCTGGGCAACATCATCGAGGGGCCGGCCGAAGGCAACCTGGTGATCATCGATTCCTGGCCGGGTCAGGCGCGCACCCTGTACGGCGACCACGACCGCTTCGTCGATACCTACTTCAAGACCTTCAAGGGCATGTACTTCACCGGTGACGGCGCGCGCCGCGACGAAGACGGCTACTGGTGGATCACCGGTCGCGTCGACGACGTGCTCAACGTATCCGGCCACCGCATGGGCACTGCCGAGATCGAGAGCGCCATGGTCGCCCACCCGAAAGTGGCCGAGGCCGCGGTGGTCGGCGTACCACACGACATCAAGGGGCAGGGCATCTATGTCTACGTCACCCTGAACGCCGGCGAGGAGTCCTCCGAGCAGCTGCGCCAGGAACTGCGCAACTGGGTGCGCAAGGAGATCGGTCCGATCGCCACGCCGGACGTGATCCAGTGGGCCCCGGGCCTGCCGAAGACCCGTTCGGGCAAGATCATGCGCCGTATCCTGCGCAAGATCGCCACCGCCGAATACGATGCACTCGGCGACATCTCCACGCTGGCCGATCCCGGCGTGGTGCAGCACCTCATCGATACGCATCGTCAGATGCAAGCCGCCTGCGCCTGATCGGCAACGGCACCGCGAAAACCCCGCCCGGCCAAAAGCCCGGCGGGGGTTTTCGTTTAGGGCGCCTGGGTGTGAAAAGTTGTACATGAAAATTTATTTGTACAAGTGTTGTATTGGTATGCATAATGGCGCGGTGCCAGATGTGCGGTCGAATGACGCACCTCTATCCGCTACTCCATGCCGAGTCAGAGGTTTCCCTCATGTTTGCCAATCTCAACATCTCCCAGAAGCTGTACGCAGGTTTCGGTGTCGTGCTGCTGATCATTCTGGTGCTGGTACTGTCGACCTGGCGTGGTTTCGGTCAGGTCGAGCGGTCGGTACGGCTGAATATCCACACCTATGACGTGATCATCGAATCGACCGATCTGCTGGCCAGCCTGATCAATATCGAAACCGGCGCGCGCGGTTTCGCGATCACCGGGCGGGACCAGTTCCTCGAGCCCCTGCGAGCTGGGCAGAAGGACTTCGAAGTACACCTGGCCGACCTGCGCCAGCTCACCCGCGACAACCCCGCTCAGCAGCGCCGCTTCGCCGAACTACAGAGCGCGTACGAGCAATGGCTGCGCGAAGACATCAACAGCCTCCTCGAGCTGCGTCGCCAGGTGGCCGCCGGCGCGCAGAGCTTCGATGCGCTGATCGAGCAGGTGGCGGCGGGTAATGCCAAGGTCAAGATGGACGCCATGCGCCGCCTGCTGGGCGAGGTGCAGGCCGAAGAACGTGGACTGCTGGAGCAGCGCACCACCTCGATGAACGACGCCAAGTCGCTGTCGCTGGTGATTCTGCTGGTAGGTGGCCTGCTCGCCACGGTACTGGCCATCAGCGTTGCCTTCCTGCTCTCGCGCAGCATCGCCGGGCGTCTGCAGCAGGTCGTCGAAGTGGCGCGCAACGTCGCCCAAGGGCGTCTCGACTCGAATATCGAGCGGGCCGGGCGTGACGAGATCGGTGTGCTACTCGATGCCTTCGCCACCATGCAGCAACGCCTGCGCGAAATGATCGGGCAGATTCGTGCCGGTGCCGGGCAACTGGTCGAGGCGGCGCAGAACATTTCCAGCGCCTCCACCCAGCTGTCAGTGTCCACCCAGGAGCAGTCGCAGGCGGCCTCGAGCATGGCGGCGACGGTGGAGGAACTGACCGTGAGCATCAACCATGTCGCCGACAACGCCAACGAGGCGCACGGCCTGTCCAGCGACTCGGGCCGGCAGTCGGCCGAGGGCGGCGCGGTGATCCAGGAAACCCTCGGCAGCATGCAGCGCATCGCCGATACCGTGCAGGGCGCGGCGGCGCAGATCGCCGAGCTCGGTCAGCACTCGGACCAGATATCCTCGATCGTCAACGTGATCAAGGAAATCGCCGACCAGACCAACCTGCTGGCGCTCAACGCGGCCATCGAGGCGGCGCGGGCCGGCGAGCAGGGGCGGGGGTTTGCCGTGGTGGCCGATGAAGTGCGCCTGCTGGCGCAGCGCACCGCCAACTCGACCCAGGAGATCACCGAGATGATCAAGAAGATTCAGCTGGGAACGCGCAATGCGGTAAGCAACATGGAAATCGGCGTGCAGCAGGTCAACGGTGGCGTGGAGCAGGCCAGCCAGGCTGGCGATGCCATCGTCGCCATTCGTCAGGCCTCCGGGCGCGTGGTCGACGTGGTCGATCAGATTTCCCTGGCCCTGCGCGAGCAGACCGTGGCCAGCCAGGACGTGGCGCGCAACGTCGAGCGCATCGCGCAGATGTCGATGCAGAACAGCGAGGCGGTGGCCGACACCTCGCGCACGGCGCAGGGGCTGCAGCAGCTGGCCGTGTCCCTGGAAAAACAGGTCGCCTCGTTCCGATTTTGACTAGGCTGACAGCAGGGAGGCTCCCGAGCCTTGTTCTTAAGGAAGCGCCGATGAATAGCTCAAGCATCTTTCCCCAGCCTTTCCGGGCCGTGGGCTGTGCCGAATGCCGCAATGCCGAGGCCCTGGGGTTCGATTTCACCATGGCCTTTCAGTTGATCGTCGACATCGAGGAGCGCCGGCCTTTCGCCTATGAGGCCCTGGTTCGGGGCCGCAACGGCGAGTCCGCCGCCGAAGTGCTGGGCCGGGTCAACGATGGCAACCGCTATCGTTTCGACCAGGCCTGCCGGGTCAAGGCCATCGAACAGGCGACGCAGCTCGGTCTGCTCGACCTGTCCGACTGCCTGCTCAGCATCAATTTCCTGCCCAACGCCGTCTATCGCGCCGAGACCTGCATCCGCGCCACGCTGGAGGCGGCGCAGCGCTTCGAGTTTCCGCGCGAGAGGCTGATGTTCGAGGTGACCGAGGGCGAGCAGATCCACGACGCCGAGCACCTCAAGCGGATCTTCGCCGAGTACGGCAAGCAGGGTTTCACCACCGCCATCGACGATTTCGGTGCCGGCTATTCCGGGCTCAACCTGCTGGCCGAATTCCAGCCGCACGTGCTCAAGCTGGACATGGCGCTTACCCGTGGCATCGATCAGGACCCGGTGCGCCAGGCGATCGTGGCCGGCATCGTGCTGGTGGCCAGGCGGCTGAACATCTGCATCATCGCCGAGGGCATCGAGACGGCGGGGGAGCGCGACGCCCTGCGGGAGCTGGGCATTCGCTACATGCAGGGTTTCCTGTTCGCCCGCCCGGCGCAGGACCGGCTCTGCCTGCCCTGAGCCAAGAAAACGCCGCGCCGCCAGCCAGCGCGGCAGTCGTGTCACAGCGCGCCGAACACCTTCTTCGCCAGGCTGGTGGCGGCACCGGCCGGGTTCTGGCGAATGCTCGCTTCCTGTCTGGCGATCATCTCGAACAGGCCGTCGAGGGCCTGCTCGGTCACGTAGCTCTCCACCGTGCTGCTCTTGGCGTCGACCACGCCGAAGCTGGCGGCCTGGCCGGCGAAGGCGTTGTACTGCTGGGCCAGGCCGACCTGGTCGGTGGCCTGCTTGACGATGGGCAGGAACTTGGCGCGAATCTGCTCGCGGCTGCTCTTGTTCAGATACTGCGTGGCCGAGTCCTGCGGGCCGCCGAGAATCGCCTTGGCGTCGGCCACGGTGATCTTCTTCACCGCGTCGACCAGCAGCGCCTGGGCCTGCGGTACGGCCGCCTCGGCCGCCTTGTTCATGCTCGCTTCGAGCTGATCGACCTGAGCGCCCATGCCCATCATCTTCATGGTCTTGGCGGCTTTGCCGAGTTTGCCCGGCAGCTCGATGCGCACGTCCGGGTTGTTGCTGAAGCCGCCGGGCGTGCCCAGTTGCTTGACGGCCACCTGGGCGCCCTGGATCAGCGCATCCTTGAGGCCGCCGCTGGCGTCCTTCTGGCTCAGGTCGGCGAGGGACAGGGCGAAAACGTTGGCCGAGAGCAGCAGGCCAGCGGCGAACGTGGTGAGGCGCAGCATGGTGTTCATCCTTGCATCGGGGGGAAATGAGGTGAGCTTAACGGAGTCTGCCGGCCAGGCAAGCCAAGCGATGAGGTGGATGGGCAGCGCTCGCGGCTATGGCTATGATCAGGGCCATGAATTCACCGCTTCCCCTACGCAATCCCTGCCCGCCGGGCGCCTGCGACTGCCAGCGTGACGAGCTGCTGGAGCGGCCGGGTGCCGACACGCGCGTGCTGTTGCTGACCCGCAACGAGGAGCAGCGCCTGCTCGAGCGCCTGGAGAGTCTGCAAAGCTTGGAAGACCTTGAGCGCATGCAGCAGCGCATGTTCGAACAACTGGGCATCCGCCTGCACATCGAGCCGAGCCATGGCGAGGTGCGCAGCATGCGCGGCATTCACATGCACTTCGACGCCCACCCCGGCCTGTGCCGCAAGACCCGGCAGAGCATTCCGGCGGCGATTCGCCGGGCCATGGAGAAGAAGCCGGAAATCGCCTGGCGCCTGCTCGATTCCTTCGATCTGTTCGGTGGGCTGTGATCAGCCCCTACCAGGGCAACTGCTGCCCATCGTAGGCATGGAAGCTGCCGCTGTGCTCGGGGCAGAGGCTGTCGATCACCCGCAGCATTTCGGCCGCCGCCTGCTCGGCCGGGCGTGCGGCCGCGGCGCCGCGAAAGGGTTGCGACAGGGGTGAGATCACCGTGCCCGGATGCAGGGCGAGCAGGCGCGCCCTGGGCTTGCTGCGCGCCAGTTCGATGGCGGCGGTCCTGATCAGCATGTTCAGCGCCGCCTTGGAGGCGCGGTAGGCGTACCAGCCACCGAGGCGGTTGTCGCCGATGCTGCCGACCTTGGCCGAGAGCATGGCCATGGCGCCCTGTCTGTCGAGCAGGGGCAGGAAGTGGCGCAGCACCAGCGCCGGGCCCAGCGCGTTGACCTGGAACACCGCCTGCAGCGCGTCGGCCTCGATGGCGGCCAGGCTCTTTTCCGGCGCTATGCCGGGGCGATGCAGCAGCCCGGCGGCATGCAGGATGAGCTGGTACGGGCCTTCCTCGGCCAGCGCGGCGGCGGCCGCGGCGATGCTGGCGGGGTCTTCCAGGTCCAGCGCCGGTGAGCTGGTGCGGCTCAGTTCGCGCACGCCGGCACAGTTCGCATCGGCGCGCAGCAGCTGGCAGAAGGCCTGACCGATGGCTCCGCTGGCGCCGATCACCAGTGCCTTGTAGCCGCTGCCGAAGCTGGTCAGCGTCAGCGCTTCGCTCATGGCTGCGCCGCGCCGCGGCGGAAGAACAGGGTGACCTGGCCGAGCTCGATGCCGAACTTGCTCATGGCCGAGCGGTTGATCATCGTGTCGTCGTCCATCAGGTACATCCAGTCGTCGAAGTAGACCACGTAGGTGGTGTCGTCCACCGGCAGGTTGAGGTGATAGCGCCAGCGCAGGGCGTTACCGGCCACTTCACCGACGGCCTGGCCGACCACGTCGTCGGCGGTGCCGAGCCAGCGGCCGGGGCCATCCGGGGTGAGTGTCCAGACCCGGCGCTGGCGGGTGCCGTCGCTGTACAGGAAACGCTCGTCGAGGATCAGCTTGTCGCCCTCGCGGCGGCTCTGGATATCGACATGGAAGCGTTTGATCACCTCGCCCGAGCGATCCTGGAACATGCCCCAGGCCTGCACCGGGCCGGAGAAGTAGGTGGGCAGGTCCAGTACCGGTTTCTCGTTGGCGTAGCGTTCGACAGGGACCTGGCCGCAGCTGACCAGCATCAGGCTGGTCAGCAGGATCAGCAGGGCTTTCATGGCATACCTCATTGGTTAAGGCCGAGCAGCGCCGCGCGCAGTTTCGGGCTGCGGGTTTGCGGGTCGAGCCAGATGGAAAAGAAGGCGCGGGCGAACTCGGGGTCGTCGATGACGTGCTGCAGCTTGCCGTCGACGTAGAAGCGGCAACCTTCCTCGGGCAGGAACACGCCGGTGATGCGGGTGCCGTCCTTGACGTCGACGAAGGCCTGGCGCATCTGCCGCGCCCAGGTTTCCTGCTGCTCGCGGTCCAGTGGCTGGCCGTTGATTCGGCGAATCTCGTCGAGGCTGGTGTCGACCAGCGTGTCCCGGCTGATGTTGCGGCGGTAGGTCAGTTCCAGGGCGAAGGGCTGTGAGAAGTCCACCTGCTGCGCCGGGCTCCACAGCCTGGCGTTATAGACAGAGAAGCCGAACCAGCTGAAGTCGCCGCTGCCGATCAGGCTGGCCTGTGGCAGGCGTTCCCGCCAGCCGGCCTGGCTATCGGCCTGAGCCTGGGCGCAGGCCAGCAGCAGCGCCATCAGGAGGGTCGAACAGAGACGCGATGTCAGCGCGGCCATGGGGCATTTCTCCACCGTTTGCAAAGACCGCGGCCGGTATCTGGCCGCAGGTAGCGAATAAAAAGATCCGACAACCAAAAAGGGGAGAAGGGGGTTGTCGGATTGCGCAGCTTGTTAGCGCCGCCTGCCCTCAGGCGGCGAATTCCTCGTCAGTGAAGGCCATCAGCGTCGCCTTGCCCGCCTTGATCTCGCCGAGCAGGGCATCGGTTTCCGGCAGGATGCGCGCCATGAAGAAGTCCGCGGACTTGAGCTTGGCGCTATAGAACTGCGTTTCCGCGCTGCCGGCATCCAGCTGGCGCTGCGCCAGCTGGGCCTGTTGCGACCACAGCCAGGCCAGGCTGGTCAGCCCGAACAGGCGCAGGTAGGGCGTTGCCGCCGCGGCGGCCTGCTCCGGGTCCTTGCTGCCTTCGCTGGCCAGCCACAGGGTGGCCTGTTGCAGTTGTCTCAGCGCCTGGGTGACGGCCGCGGCGTGCGGAGCCTCGGCGTTGCTCTTGAGCCAGCCGTCGACCAGGGCGAAGAACGCACGTACCGCGCGGCCGCCGCCCAGCGACAGCTTGCGGCCCACCAGATCCAGCGCCTGGATGCCGTTGGTGCCTTCGTAGATGCGGGTGATGCGGCTGTCGCGCACCAGCTGCTCGATGCCCCAGTCTTCGGTAAAGCCCGAGCCGCCGAGCACCTGCAGGCCTTCGTTGGCGCAGGTGAAGCCTTCATCGGTGAGGAAGGCCTTGACCACTGGAGTGAGCAGCTGCACCAGGTCGTCGGCACGGGTGCGGGTTTCGGCATCCTCGGCGCCGTGGGCGATGTCCTGCTGCAGGCCGGCGAAGTAGGCGAGGGCGCGGCAACCTTCGATCATCACCTTCTGGCGTAGCAGCATGCGGCGCACGTCCGGGTGTACGAGGATCGGGTCGGCCGGCTTGTCGGCCGCCTTGGGGCCGGAAATCGAGCGGCTCTGCAGGCGTTCGCGGGCGAAGCCCAGGGCGATCTGGTAGGCGCTTTCGGCGACGCCCAGGCCCTGCATGCCAACCATCAGGCGCGCCGAGTTCATCATGGTGAACATGCAGCTCAGGCCCTTGTTCGGTTCGCCGATCAGCCAGCCCCTGGCCCCTTCGAAGTTCATCACGCAGGTGGCCGACCCCTTGATGCCCATCTTGTGTTCCAGGCCGCCGCAGAACACCGGGTTGCGGCTGCCGTCTTCCAGCACCTTGGGCACCAGGAACAGGGAGATGCCCTTCACGCTGTCCGGTGCATCCGGCAGCTTGGCCAGCACCAGGTGAACGATGTTGTCCACCAGGTCGTGCTCGCCGCCGGTGATCCAGATCTTGGTGCCGGTGATCGCGTAGCTGCCATCGGCCTGCGGCACGGCGCGGGTGCGGATCAGCCCGAGGTCGGTGCCGCACTGCGGCTCGGTCAGGCACATGGTGCCGGTCCACTCGCCGCTGATCAGGCGCGGCAGGTACTTCTCCTGCTGCTCGGGCGTGCCATGGCTGGTCAGGGCGTTGATCGCGCCATGGGTCAGGCCGGGGTACATGCCCAGCGACAGGTTGGCCGAGCAGGTCATTTCCTCCACCAGCATGTTGAGGACATGCGGCAGGCCCTGCCCGCCGAATTGCGGCGTGCAGGCCAGGGCCGTCCAGCCCCCCTCGGCGAATTGCCGGTAGGCGGCCTTGAAGCCGTCCGGGGTGCGCACCGCGTGGGTGCTCGGGTCATATTGGCAGCCTTGCTTGTCGCCGGGGCCGTTGAGCGGAGCGAGGACGTTTTCGGCGAGCTTGGCTGCCTCTTCGAGGATCGCACCGCCCAGATCGGCGGTGAACTCGCGTTGGTCGGGCAGCGTTTGCAGCACGCTGTAGGCATCGAGCAGTTCTTCGAACACGAAGCGCATGTCACGCAGCGGAGCACGGTAGGACGGCATGGCGATTTACCCTAAAACTGTACAAGCGTTAATTGATGTACAGTTTTTGTATAGCTGATTGAGTCGCTTTGCAAGCCCTTTCACGTACGTTCGTGCAATGACTGCTGCGTCATGCTCCTGCTTGTGCAGCCTGTACAGGTTTTTTCGTGGCGCGAATGAAAACGCCCGGCAGAAGAATCCTGCCGGGCGTCCGAGGACGAATCCGGGTCAGCAGAGCAGAAGCTGGCCCTGCGCCTCGGCAAGCGTGCCGGCACCATCAACCCCGCCCCGGCGGCTTACGGCCATTGCATTTCCCCCTTGAGCACCTTGGCGCTGAGCTCCAGGCTGCTGTCGTCGAGCAGCTGCGGATAGCGCGCCTTCATCGCCGCGATCAGCGCCTGGGCGTCCCTGGCTTTGGCCAGCTCCACTTCCAGGGCCTGCAGGTAATCGCGGGTAAAGCGCAGGTCGCTCAGGTCCATCGCCGGCTCGCCGAGGTAGTGGCCCGGCACCAGGGTGTCCGGTTGCAGGGCTTCGAGTTCGTCCAGGGATTTCAGCCAGCTCTGCCGGGCTTCGACACTTTGTGCGTCGGCGACCCACAGGTGGATGTTGGCGCTGGTCAGCACGCCGCCGACCACGGTCCGGATGGCGGGAATCCACAGGCTGGTGTGCTGCGGGTCATGGCCGACCACTTCGATGCGCTGGCCTTCCAGCTCCAGCAGATTGCCCGCCAGCGCTTCGGGAACCAGGGTGCGCGCCGGCGCGCTGTCTTTCAGGATCGGCCCCCAGTAGGCCAGCTTGGGCGCGCGGCTCTTCTCGATGTAGGCGACAGTGGCCGGGGTGGCCAATACCTTGGCCTCGGGAAAGGCGCGGGTGAGCACGTCGAGGCCGAAATGGAAGTCCGGGTCGCCATGGCTGATGAAGATGGTGGTCAGGCGTTTGCCGCTGGCGCGGATGCGCTCGACCAGCGCCTGCGCCTCGTGGTTGGAGAACTGCGCATCCACCAGGATCGCGTCCTTCTCGCCGCTGATCAGGGTCGAGCTGACCGGGAACACCGCGGCTTCGCGCGGGTTGTAGGTGTCCAGGGTAAGGGGTTGGGCGAGGACGCTGCCGGCGGCAGCAAGCAGGCCGAGGCCGGCGATGAAACGGGTGGCGAAGGACATGGCGATCTCCAGACTGGTAGGGAGCGCGCATCTTATGCACTACCAGTCGAGCGAAAAGCCGCTTAACCTGGCCAGGTTAATTGCGTGAATCGAGCGAATATGGATCGACTGACAGCAGCACAGGTCTTCGTCGAGGTGCTGGAGCGCGGCAGCCAGACCGCAGCGGCCGAGGCCCTGGACATGTCGCGGGCGATGGTTTCGCGTTACCTCGCCGAGCTGGAAGGCTGGGCCGGCGTGCGTCTGCTGCACCGCAGCACGCGGCGCCTGAGCCTGACCGCGGCCGGTGAGCAGATGCTGCCGCAGTGCCGCGAGATGCTGGCGCTGGCCGAGCGCATGCAGGCCCTCGGCCAGGGCGTGGACGACACGCCGCGTGGCACCCTGCGTATCACCTGCAGCCAGTCCTTCGCCCAGGCCTGGCTGGTGCATGCGCTGCACGACTTCACCCGGCGCTACCCGCAGGTCAGCGTCGACCTGCTGGTGGGCAGCGAGGCCGTCAACCTGGTGGAGGCGCGCATCGACCTGGCGCTGCGCATCACCAATCAGCTCGACCCCAATCTGATCGCCCGGCGCCTGGCTGCCTGCCGCTCGGTGGTCTGCGCCAGCCCGGACTACCTGGCCCGGCTCGGTACGCCACAGCGCCCGCAGGATCTGGCGCGGCACAACTGCCTGGCCTACGCCTATTTCGGTCGCAGCCTCTGGGAGTTCGAACACCAGGGCGAGCTCAGCGCGGTGTCGGTGTCCGGCAGCCTCAGCGCCAATGAGTCGATGGTGCTGCTGGAGGCCACCCTGGCGGGCGCCGGCATCAGCCTGCAGCCGCTGTATTCGGTGGACGGCCTGTTGCGCGAAGGGCGCCTGGTGCCTCTGCTGACGGACTATCGGCCGCCGCAACTGGGCATTCACGCCCTGTACGGTACGCGCAGGCAGATGCTGCCGGCCATGCGCCTGCTGCTGGACTTCATCGCCGAGCGCCTGGCCTGCGACGCCCACTGGCCGCATTGATCACCAACCGGTGAACCGCTGTTCGGCGCGCCGGGCTGGCAACGGCCCGGCAAAAGCTGTGCGGCGAACTTGCATTCGGCCAGGCAGCTTCAAGAATGAAGTGATCGAATCAGGATTTCACCATGCCATCACTCTCGACCTTCAGCAGGCGCGTTCGCCAACTCTGGCATGGTGCTGACCTTGCGCTGGTCGGCCAGCGTCGCGAGCGCCGCATGCGCATGCTGGCGAGCCTGGTCATGGTGGCGATGGGGCTGTTTTGGGGGCTGTTCTTTTCCTCGCGAGGCTACTGGGCCATCGTGGTGATGGACGTGACCATCATCTGCAGCGGTCTTGCCGTGTTCGGGCTGACCCTGCGCAACCGGGCGCGTGCCGCCAATCTGATCCTGTTCGGTGCGCTGATCCTGATCGTCGTCGCCTCGACGCTGCTGCTCGACCCGTCGACGCCTGCCGCGCCGCGGGCGACGCACCTGTACCTGCTGCCGGTGGCCGTGGGCGCGCTGATGGCTTTTCGCGACGAGCACCTGTGGCTGCGCTATGGCATGTCCCTGTTCTGTCTGCTGCTGTTCGTCGCCCTGGCTGCGTCGAACTGGCGACCAACCGATCTCTACGCGCTGCCCGATGAGGTGCGCATCACCGGCTCCTGGTTGCAGGGGCTGGTCGCCATGGCGCTGCTCTTCGTGCTCCTGCACATCCTGCAAAGCGACACTGCCGAGCGTTCGGAACTGGACCGCGACCTGCGCGCAGCGGTGCGCGAGGGGCAGTTCGTGCTGTACTACCAGCCACAGCTCGATGACACCGGCCGGGTGACCGGTGCCGAGTTGCTGATTCGCTGGCAGCACCCGCAGCGCGGGCTGCTGTCGCCCGGCGAGTTCATCGATCACGCCGAGAACACCGGGCTGATCATCCCCATCGGCCAGTGGGTGCTGGAGCAGACGGCCGCGCGGTTGCGGCAGTGGCGCGATGACCCGCTCTATCGCGATCTGGTCCTGGCGGTGAACATCAGCCAGAAGCAGTTCGGCCAGGCCAGTTTCGTCGCCGAGATCCTCGGCCTGATCGAACGCCACGGCATCGATGCCCAGCGCCTGGAGCTGGAACTGACCGAAACCCTGATCGTCCACGACCTGGAGGACCTGACGCGCAAGATGACGGCGCTGGTCGAGCAGGGCGTGCGTTTCTCCCTGGATGATTTCGGCACCGGCTTTTCCTCCCTCAGCCACCTCAAGCGTCTGCCACTGAGCAAGCTGAAGATCGACCGCTCGTTCATCTGCGACGTGCTCACCGATGCCAACAGTGAAACCATCGTGCGCACCGTGATCGCCCTCGGCCAGAGCATGGGCATGACGGTGATCGCCGAAGGGGTGGAAACCGAGGCGCAGCGGCGCTTTCTGGTGGACAACGGCTGCAGGCGGTTCCAGGGCTATTTGCTGGGGCGGCCGATGCCGCTGGCGGATTTCTGCACCTTCGTCGCGCGCCACAACGCCTGACTCGGCGCCCCGTCCATCAGCCTCGCCTGCTCCGAGTGAACTCGGGGCAATCGGGCAATGTCTGTCTGCTGTCGGCCCGTTCCGGCAGGAATTGATGGCTATTGGCCGTTAGTGTGGCGTCTTCGTCGCGGATTCTGCCTGGATCATGCTCGGGCACTCTCCCAGCACCTGGCCGGCAACGTTCATCCCGTTTTGCGGGTTCGTCTGATTGCCACGTGAAGATCGCCCCATGTTTCTATTTCGTCATGCTCCCCTTCAACCCCGCATCCTCGGTGCCTGCCTGCTGCTCGGCGGACTGCTCGGCGGCGCACAACCGGCGCTGGCCGAAGAGGCGCTGAACAACCAGCGCTGGGTCAGCGACAGCCTCAACACCTACGTGCGCAGTGGCCCCACCGATGGCTACCGCATCGTCGGCACCCTGACCTCGGGGGAGAAAGTCGAGCTGTTGCGCTCCCAGGGCGACTACAGCCAGGTGCGCAGCGACAACGGCAACACGGTATGGATTCCCAGCCGCGACCTGCAATCGGTGCCCGGCCAGGCCGAGCGTCTGCCGCAACTGGAGCAGAAGGTCGCCGACCTCAGCGCCGAGCTCAAGGGCATCGACGACGCCTGGAAGGTGCGCGTGCAGGGCATGCAGGAAACCCTGGACTCGCGCAAGACACTGATCGAGGAATTGCAGGCCGCCCGCGCTGCGCTGGATGCCGAGCTGACCAGTACCCGCTCGCAGCTGCGCGACGCCCAGGCGCAACTGGGAGAGGAGCAGCAACAGGTGCTGATGCGCTACATGGCCTATGGCGGCAGCATCGCCGGTGCGGGGCTGCTGCTCGGTCTGATCCTGCCGACCCTGCTGCGCGTGCGGCGCAAGCGCAACGACCAGTGGGTATGAGGGCTCAGCCTCGTGCCGTCAGATGCCGGGCGATACCCTTTCTCAGCGGCAGCAGGCCCTGTGCCACGCGCAGCCCGGCGCCGCGCAGCAGGCGGGCGGGCAGGTGATCGCTGGTGTACAGCTCCACCAGCAGGTTGGTGGCCCGATACAGCGGCCAGGTGGCCAGTCGCAACTGGCGCTCGTAGTGCGCCAGCGGCGCGCCTGCGCCGATGTCCTGGCCTTTGCCATGGGCGGCGAGCAGCGTGTCGCTGAGCAACTGCACGCCGGTCAGGCCGAAGTTGAAGCCATGCGCGGTGACCGGATGCATGCCGACCGCGGCATCGCCGAGCAGGGCGCAGCGGTTGCCGACCATGCGCCGCGCGTAGGCACCTACCAGCGGATAGGCGTGGTGGCTGCTGACCAGCTGCATGGCGCCCAGGCGGCGCTCGAAGCGCCGTTCCATCTCGCGGGCGAAGATCGCTGCGTCCAGTTGCTGCAGGCGTTCGATCTCGCGCGGCGGCAGGGTCAGCACCACCGAGGATTGCCGGCCATTGAGCGGCAGCAGGGCCAGGGTCTGGCCGTAGCCGAACCATTCCCAGGCTATTTGCTGGTGGTCGTGCTCGTGCTGCATGCGGCACACCAGCATGGTCTTGCCGAAGTCCTTGAGCTGCGCGCCGATGCCGAGCTGGCGGCGGGTTTCGGAGAAGCGGCTGTCGGCGGCCACCAGCAGGCGCGGTTGCAGTACCTGGCCATCGTGCAGCACCAGCTTCATCTCGCCCTGGTTTTGCTCGATGGCGCGCACGCCGGTTTCACACAGCAACTGCACGTCGGCGCATTCGCTTGCGGCCTGGTAGGCGGCGCGGCGAATGGCCTGGTTGGCCACCAGATGGCCGAGGCGCTCGGCGCCGGCCTGCTCGGCACGGATCTTCAGAGCGAACAGCGAGGGGCCGTTGAACACCTGAGCGTCGCGCAGCACGGCGACCTCGCCTGCGGGCAGGCGCTGCCACAGGCCGAGGCGTTCGAGCAGGGCCTGCGAGCCATGGGTGAGGGCGATCTCGCGGCCGTCGAACGCCGCTTCGGCCAGGGCCTGCTCGGCCTGGCGCTCCAGCACGACGATGGACAGACCGTGCCCGGACAGGGCGCGGGCCAGGCACAGGCCGGCCGGCCCTGCGCCGACGATGACGATATCGGGTGACATGCTGCAGCTCTCCGTGCGGATGACCAATGGGGCAGGTGAAATTCGCCACGTGCCCATGCAAAGTGCGAGTCTAGGTCGCAGCCGGGCTGCAGATATTGTCCGGGGTCATGGCGAAGGCTGAACGGAGCGTCGCCGAGGTGGCGACTGCCTGTGCCATTGCGAGGTGAAATATTGTTGTTATTACTACTTTGCTCCGGTTGATGGGCGTAATTTTCGGGTTTATTGTGGTGCGCGTTGTCTTAACTACAAAAATAATTCGGGTTTGGAGTCGATAGCATGCCCCCTCTCTCTTCTGCGACAGCCGTTGCGCGATGCCCTCTCGCCATGGAGGCGTCGACGTGAAACTGGCTCTGGTCGGCGACATCGGTGGTACCAACGCACGCTTCGCCCTGTGGCGTGACGATCAGCTGGAGGCGGTGCAGGTCCTGGCGACCGCCGATTTCCCTGGGCCGGAGCAGGCCATCATCGCCTATCTGCAGGCCCAGGGCCTGCCGCTGGGGGCCATAGGCTCGGTATGCCTGGCTTGTGCCGGGCCGGTCAGCGGCGATCTGTTCCGCTTCACCAACAACCATTGGCGCATCGATCGGGCGGCCTTCTGCGCGGCACTGCAGATCGACGAGCTGTTGATGATCAACGACTTCTCCGCCATGGCCCTGGGCATGACGCGCCTGGCCGAGCACGAGCGGATGCCGGTGTGTGCGGGGCAGGCGCAGGCAGAGCGGCCGGTGCTGGTGATCGGGGCCGGCACCGGTCTGGGCGTCGGCACGCTGCTGGAACGTCCGGATGGTCGCTGGCTGGTGCTGCCAGGCGAGGGCGGGCACGTCGACCTGCCCATCGGCAGCCCGCGCGAGGCAGAGCTGTGGCAGATCCTCTATCGACAACTGGGTCACGTGCGGGCCGAAGACGTGCTCAGCGGCAATGGCCTGCTGGTCCTGTACCGGGCCATGTGCGAGCTGGACGGCCAGCCACTGCAGCACGCGACGCCGGCGGCGATCACCGCTGCCGGCCTGGCCGGCGATCCGGTCGCTGCCGAGGTGCTGGAGCAGTTCAGCGTGTGGCTCGGGCGCGTTGCCGGCAACAATGTGCTGACCCTCGGCGCGCGTGGCGGTGTGTACATCGTCGGCGGCGTGGTGCCGCGTTTTGCCGAGCGCTTTCTGGCCAGCGGTTTTGCCAAGAGCTTCAGCGACAAGGGCTGCATGAGCCATTACCTTGACGGCGTCCCGGTGTGGTTGGTGACGGCCGAGTATCCAGGCCTGACCGGTGCCGGCGTGGCCTTGCAACAGAGGGCCGAGGCCGGTTAGAACCTGCACCGATCCAGGCCCGCATTGCGGCATGAATACAACAAGGACGGCGGACCATGAGCCAGCCCGGCAAATCGATTCTGCTGGTCGATGACGACCAGGAAATACGTGAACTGCTCGAGACCTACCTGAGCCGCGTCGGCTTTCAGGTGCGTGCCGTGGCCGACGGCGCCGCCTTTCGCCAGAGCCTGTGTGCGGAGTCGGCCGACCTGGTGATCCTCGATGTCATGCTGCCCGACGAGGACGGCTTCAGCCTGTGCCGCTGGGTGCGCGAACACCAGCGCTTCGCCCAGGTGCCGGTGATCATGCTCACCGCCAGCTCCGACGAGGCCGACCGGGTGATCGGCCTGGAGCTGGGCGCCGACGACTACCTCGGCAAGCCGTTCAGCCCGCGCGAGCTGCTGGCGCGGATCAAGGCGC
>Ga0114984_1000374_pt1 | contig 17577 bp, 15 predicted proteins | sample Shrwel1BS1Day1_FD_96987 | JGI IMG/M metagenome (GOLD analysis project Ga0114984, IMG submission 96987) | Subsurface microbial communities from deep shales in Ohio, USA - Utica-3 well 1 S-1-Day1 | ecosystem: Environmental > Aquatic > Deep subsurface > Shale gas/oil reservoir > Produced water/Flow...
ATAGAGCGCATCGCCGGCCATGCAATCCACCGCCTGCTGACACTTTTCCAGATCAAAACCGTAGTTGAGCTGCACCCCGCCCAGGTTGCCGATCAGCACGGTGGTGGGGGCGAACTCTCTGAGCGCGAAACTGGCCCGCGCCTCGGGGTGGGTGAACATCACCCGCTGGGAACCCACCGCCATCGCCACCTGGCACCGCTCCGCCGCCTGGGCCAGATGGGTGTTGATCCGGCGGACCAGCTCATGGTCACCCCCGGTCATGGAGGAGATCAGCAGCGGAAACGAAAGCCGTTTGCCGAGAAACTCGGTGGTGGGGTCGATCGCAGCCAGCGCCAGCTCCGGCAGGGCTCTGTGGGTCAGTTGGATCCGATCAAACCAGCGCCCCTGCCGGTCGGTCAGCGGATCCTGCTCGATCGCCCGGATATGCTCGATCTTGCGCTCGTTGGTGGGGTCACTCATCACCGCTCCAGCTTGAGATGGGCTTGCATCAGCTCACCGGGGTTGGTCTGCGCCGCCAGCAGGGAGAGCTCGCCACACAGCACGGTGGCCGCGCAGATCGCCGCCAGCCGGCGGGCGTTGGCGCCGGGCTCTCGCGCCTCCTTGCACCCCAGCTGGCGCAGATTCTCCTCCACAAAGGGGATCCCCTTGCCGTTGCCCACCGAGCCGACGATCAGGTTCGGCAAGGTGCAGGAGAAGTAGAGATCGCCCGCGCGCACCTCGGCGTGCACGATCCCCTGCGAGCCCTCGATGATGTTGGCCGCATCCTGGCCGGTGGCGAGGTAGAACCCCAGCAGCATGTTGGCGAAGTGGGCGTTGGCACTGCGCACCCCCCCCGCCAGCAGGGTTCCTATCAGGTTCTTTTTAATGTTCAGATCAACCACTTTTTCCGGGGTGGTTTTCAGGCGCCGTTGGCACAGCTCGCGCGGAATAAGCATTTCGCTGATCACATATTTGCCCCGCCCGAGAATGCCGTTGACGGCGGTGGCTTTCTTGTCGCAACAGTAGTTGGCCGAGATGGAGCCGTAGCGCAGCTGTGGGTAGTGTTGCAGCAGCCAGGGGATCAGGGTGTCGGCCGCGTTGGTGACCATGTTGTGACCGGAGGCGTCGCCGGTGGTGAACTCAAACCGCAGGTAGATCAGGTTGCCCACAATCTGGCTGTGCAGATCGATCAGCTTGGCAAACCGGCTGCCGCGGGCGACCACCCCATCGAGCTCCTCCTGGCGCGCCGCGATCGATTGCAGCGCCTGATGCGCCGACAGGGCGTCATCCGCTTCCAGCAAAATCGAGCGGCTCATGCGCTCGTCCACCACGGTGGTGACGATCCCTTTTTCGGTCAGATTGGAGACCCGTGCCCCCCGGCCAACGGAGGGCCAGAGCGGGGTTTCATAGGTCGCCAGCGGAACGCTGAGCTTTTCGTTCACAACCTCACCGCTGATCTTGAGCGGCCCGACCCAGCGCATCGGGATGGGAGCTTCCAGTATTTTGTGTGACTTCATGCTCGACGCATCCTCTGAAAACAAAAAAAGGCTGCCAGCGCGGCAACCCCTGCGTAACGGCCTCGGGCTGCGCGGATTTTAAGCCACCGGCGCCGCCGGATGCAATTACTCCCCGGCGTCGCTCACCTCTTGCCGCGCCAGCCGTTGCACCTGGGCGGCCAGTTGCTCCGAGAGCGCCGCGTGGCGCTGCTGCGGGTGCCGGCTGAGCGCGGCATACTGGATAGCGTAGAGCAGATCGTCACAGCGGCGGATCGATGCCAGCGGGTCCGGTGAGCGCCCCCGCTTGATCAGCTCCAGCTCGGCCTGGACCAGATTCAGGCCGATGCCGGGGTTGCCCGGTCGCGCCCGCAGAGCCGCTGCGAAGGCGTCACGGGCGCGCTCGAGCTCGGCCTTGCGAAAGTGCAGCATCCCCTTCAGATTGGCCCGGGCCCAGGCGATGCCGACCATTTTACGGGTCAACTCATGGCGCAGCGCCGCCACGCGGGGGGCGAGCGTGGAGGGCTCGAGCTCGTCGCCAAGCGGCTCGATCCACTGCGCCTGATCATCCAGCGGCAGCGCCAGAAACAGCTCCAGCGCCGCCCGCGCCGCCTGCTCCGCCCGGGGGAGTTCGCCGCTGCGGCGCAGCAGATTCGCGAGCAACAGGCGGGAGTTGAACTGCACCACCCGGTCATGGCCGAAATCGGTGATCACCTGCTCCAGCACCCGCACCGCCTCAGCCTCCGTCTCCGCCGCCAGCGACTCCCCCTGCAGCTCGGCGACCCGCTCAGCGAGGGCGCGCGCCAGGGCGTAGTAGTAGTCCGGTACCTGGAAGGCGGAGTAGCGGCCAAAGCGGATGGCGGCGCGAAAGGCATCGGTTGCCAGGCGCCACTCCCGCAGCCGCGCCGCCACATTGCCGAGCTCCCCCTGCAGCACGGCCACCGAGGGCTGCAGCAACACCGACTTGCGCAGCAGGGTCAGCGACAGCCCCAGCTCCCCCCGCAACCGATGCAGCCGCGCCAGCCAGTTGAACGCGTCGATACTGACCTGCTGCTGATCGATCACGGCGCCCAGGTAATCATGGGCAAGATTGAAACGCCCCTCGCGGTAGGCCGCCACCCCCGCTCCCACTCGCATCCAGTGTTGATCCCGACTCTCCAGCAGCTGCTCGAACACCTCCCTCGCCTCGCCATAGCGTTCGAGCCGCAGCAGAATGATCCCCTTGAAACGCAACAGAAATACCGTCAGTGCCGGAAACGCCTGCATCTTTCGGTCACACAGCTGCAGCGCCGCGGGCCAGTTGTGCCCATCCATCAGCTCGTCCAGCGGTTTGAGCACCTGCTTCAAACGCAGCAGTTTCTCGATCATCTGGCGCAGCCGGGCGGTGCTGTAAGGTTTGCTGATGCACAGGTCGGGGGAGTGTTCGAGCGAGCCGAACAACAGCGCGGCGGCTTCCGGGTCGGCCAGCAGCACAAAGCCGGTGGCGTAGCGGCGGATCCCCTCCGCCTGGGCTTCAGGCATCACCTGCAGACCGCTTTTTTCCCCCCGGCCCAGATCGTGGGCCATGAAGCAGAGATCGATACGCCGTTCGCGCAGAATCGACAGCGCCATGTTGACGGATGAGGCCACCTCGATCTGCCTGAACCCCAGGCCGGTGAGCAGATCGCGCAACCGCTGGAGATCATCCATCTGTTTTTCGAGGATCAGCACCTTCTTGCCTGAAAAAAGAGTATCCATAAGCCTACAGCCGCCAAGACTAGCGGAAAAATAGCATGGCGCGGCGACGGCAGGCAAAATCCTTTTCGAGATAGGGTGTTAGTGCGCCCCGAACGCCAGGGAGCGGCCGGGGCAGGGGCTCACTCGCCAAGCAGGTTGCGGCCCTTGCTGGCCGCGATCCGCATCCGCAGAGCGTTCAGCTTGATGAAGCCTTCGGCGTCCTTCTGGTCGTAGGAGCCGGCATCATCCTCGAAGGTGGCGATGCTGGCATCGAACAGGCTCTCCTCGGAGCGACGTCCCACCACGCTGACACTGCCCTTGTAGAGCTTGATCCGCACCTCGCCATTCACATGGCGCTGGCTGTAATCGATCATCTGCTGCAGCAGCTTGCGCTCCTCCGACCACCAGAAACCGTTGTAGATGATCTCGGCGTAACGTGGCATCAGCTCATCCTTCAGATGGGCCGCTTCGCGGTCCAGCGTGATCGACTCGATCGCCCGGTGCGCCTTCAGCATGATGGTTCCCCCCGGCGTCTCGTAGCAGCCGCGGGACTTCATGCCGACGAAGCGGTTTTCCACGATATCCAGCCGACCGACACCGTTCGCCCCCCCCACCCTGTTCAGGTACTCCAGCACCTGCGCCGGGCTCATCTCCCGGTCGTCAATGGCCACGATATCGCCCTGGCGATAGCGCAGCACCAGATAGGTCGGCTCATCCGGCGCCCGCTCGGGGCTCACGCTCCAGCGCCACATCTCCTCCTCGGCTTCCGCCCAGGGATCTTCCAGAATGCCGCCCTCGTAGGAGATATGCAGCAGGTTGGCGTCCATGGAGTAGGGCGACTTCTTCTTGTTTTTGCTGAAGTCCACCGGGATATCGTGCCGCTCACAGTAGGCCATCAGGGTCTCGCGCGAGGTCAGATCCCACTCCCGCCAGGGGGCGATCACCTTGACCCCCGGTTTCAGCGCATAGGCGCCCAGCTCGAAACGAACCTGGTCGTTGCCCTTGCCGGTGGCGCCGTGGGAGATCGCGTCCGCCCCGGTGTCGTTGGCGATCTCGACCAGCCGCTTGGCGATCAGCGGCCGGGCGATGGAGGTGCCGAGCAGGTACTCGCCCTCGTAAACGGCATTGGCGCGAAACATCGGGAAGACGAAATCACGCACAAACTCCTCCCGCAGGTCTTCGACGTAGATCTCTTTCACCCCCAGCGCCGCGGCCTTGGCACGGGCAGGCTCCACCTCCTCCCCCTGCCCCAGATCGGCGGTAAAGGTGACCACCTCGCAGGCGTAGGTTTCCTGCAACCAGCGCACGATGACAGAGGTATCGAGCCCACCGGAATAGGCCAGTACGACCTTGTTGATATTGGACATTGTTGCTGCTCCAAAAACTGAAGCGTGCCAGCCCCCGTGGCCGGCACACTGAAATGACACACTCGTCGGCACAAGGGCCGCATCATAGCAGAAAGCGCAAATACGCTGAACCGCCGCTACTCACGCTCCAGCCGGATCGCCACCCGTCGGTTGCGGGCGCGGTTTTCCGGCGTGGTGTTGGGAACCACCGGGTAGCGTTCGCCGTGATAGCGGGTGGTGATGATCGCCTCCGGCACCCCTTGACTGACCAGGTAGCGGGTCACCTCTTCAGCGCGGCGCTTGGAGAGATCCCGGTTCAACAGGCGCCGGCCGTAGTTGTCCGAGTGGCCATCCACATAGACCGAATGCACGCTGTCATCCGTCTTGATGTAGAGGGCGATCAGATCGAGCCGCTCACGGGCCGCATCCGACAGCTGCCACGACGCGGAGGGGAAGAGCAACGCGGTGCGGGCCACCTGGCGGTAGTTGACCGGCAGCAGCGTATCGAGACAGCCCAGGTAATCGGCGTAGGCGGACTTGAAGTTGGCGGCGGAGATGCCGATCTGCACCGGCTCCTCGCTCTGGTACCAGCGCGCGCTGGAGAAGGTCGGACTCATGCCACGGTGCAGCGCGACCAGCATCTGGCTGGCCGCCTCGTTGCCCAGCTCCAGCCCCCCGCTCTGCTGATCCACCGCCACCTCGGCGATGGCGAACGGCGCCTCGCCCGGCTGCCAGGGGGATGCCTGCGCCACCAGCCGGGCCGTTCCGCTCAGTTGAAAGGTTTGGGTGGGTTGCAGTTTGAAACGCAGCGCCTCGCCCGCTTCATGCTCAAATACCGCCCGGCCAAAGGCGGGGACCGTTTGGCTCAGGCGACAAAAAAAGCGCGAGCTCTCCATCTCCCACACCGACTGATCGATCGAGGCGCGAAAAACGACGGCGTGCGTCCATGTTGGCAGCAACAGAAGCAGCACCAGGGCCGCCCAGGGGATTCTCAATTCGATCTCTCCCGACACTCGGATCATGCCGTCGCTATCGGCAGCGGCCACAGGCGCTTTAACGCGCCCCGTTTTGACCCCATCCATGAGGCTGTTAGAATGCCCGCGGCCAATCACCCGTTGCAATAAGGACTTTCGTTGACTCAACGCCATTCAGCCCTCCAGACGATGGCCGATCGCTTTCGCGGTTTTCTGCCGGTCGTGATCGATGTCGAAACCGCCGGCTTCAACCCCTGCAGCGACGCCCTGCTGGAAATTGCCGCCATCACCCTGACGATGGATGAAAACGGCTACCTGCTGCCCGATCAGAGCTTCGACGCCAACGTGCGTCCCTTCCCCGGCGCCAATCTGGAGCGCTCCGCACTGGAGTTCACCGGCATCGACCCCGACGACCCGGCGCGCAACGCTCTGCCCGAGGGGGAAGCGCTGGAGCATATTTTCAAGCCGATCCGCAAATCGCTCAAGTCACACGGCTGCAAGCGGGCCGTGCTGGTGGGCCACAACGCCGCCTTCGATCTCGGCTTTCTCACCCAGGCCGCCAACCGGGCCGGCATCAAGCGCAACCCCTTCCACCCGTTTTCCACCTTCGATACCGTCTCGCTGGCGGGGCTGGCCTACGGTCAGACCGTACTGGCCAAGGCGTGTCAGATGGCCGGCATCGAATTCGATCCCAAACAGGCCCACCGCGCCCTGTATGATGCCAACAAGACGGCGGAGCTGTTCTGCACCATCGTCAACCGCTGGAAAGAGCTGGGCGGCTGGGAGCTGGCGCTGGCCAGCCGCGAGTGAAACCCAAAGCCCACCACCGAGGCCGGCGCGGACCCTGCCATGGGAGCTGGCGCGACAATCGGTCGCGCTCAGGCTTCGGCCTCCGCGGCGCCCGCGTCCCTGGCCGCGGCCTGGATCATCGCCTTCAGCTCACCGCTTTCGGCCAGCTCGCAGATAATATCGCAACCGCCCACCAGCTCGCCGTTGATCCACAGCTGCGGGAACGTGGGCCAGTTGGCATAGTTGGGCAGTTCGGCGCGAATCTCTGGAGCTTCGAGGATATTGACGAAGGCGAAGCGCTCCCCGCAGGCGGTGATGGCTTCCACCGCGCGGGAGGAGAAACCACACTGCGGGAACCTCGGCGTACCTTTCATGTACAGCAGGATGGCATTGTTTTCGATCTGTTGTTTGATTGTGTCGACTGTACTCATTTGAAATACCTTTGGTTGAGACGTTTGCATTTCACAGGCTGCACCGGTGGACGGCAGTCTATCATATAACCCAGTAAATCACTCAACTTGGCCGAGGCGACCTGCCGTTGCAAATCAGTTTACGCCGCGCCGGAGAGCGACCATACTTTTCCGGTCGCGCAAGGCCAAGCCGGCGGTCGTGACAGCAAGTTTGAATGACAGCAAGTTTGAATTGCCAAACAGGGTCGTCGATCATAGAATGGTCGTTTTTTCGGCAGCTTTGGCTGCCTTTTTGCGTTGTAGGGAGAGTCCCCCATGGCCACGCAGCCACTGATGAATGTGTTTAACAGGCTCTCGGTTGCCTTCGATCACGGCGAGGGCGCCTGGCTTTACGATACCGAGGGAAACAAATACCTGGACGCCCTTTGCGGCATCGCCGTCACCGGGCTTGGTCACGCCCATCCGGCCATCACCCGGGCGATCAGTGAACAGGCCGCCAGGCTGATCCACTGCTCCAATCTCTACACCATTCCCCAGCAGACAGAGCTGGCCGCAAAGCTGGCCCGTATCTCCGGGATGGAAAACGCCTTCTTCGCCAATTCCGGGGCCGAAGCCAACGAGGCCGCCATCAAACTGGCCCGCCGCTACGGCCACAACCGGGGGATCGACAACCCGGCGATCATCGTGATGGAGCACGCCTTTCATGGCCGCACTCTGGCCACCCTGAGCGCCACCGGCAACCGCGCCACGCAACAGGGGTTCGAGCCCCTGGTGAGCGGTTTCGTGCGCGTGCCCTATGACGATCTCGACGCCGTGCGCCAGGTCGCCCGCAACAACCCCAACGTGGTGGCGGTGCTGGTCGAGCCGGTGCAGGGCGAGGGCGGGATCCACATTCCGGCGCCGGACTACCTCAACCAGCTGCGCGCCCTCTGCGACCAGCACGCCTGGCTGCTGATGCTGGACGAGGTGCAAACCGGCAACGGTCGCACCGGCAGCTATTTCTGTTACCAGCAAAACGGCATCCTGCCCGATGTGGTAACCACCGCCAAGGGGCTGGGCAACGGCTTTCCGATCGGCGTCTGCCTGGCGCGGGGGGTTGCCGCCGAGGTGCTGACACCGGGCACCCATGGCACCACCTATGGCGGCAACCCGCTGGCCTGCACCACCGGTATCGCCGTGGTCGACACCATCGAGCGGGACAACCTCTGCGCCCGGGCCACCGAGCTGGGTGAGCGGATCGCCAATGGCTTCCGCGCCCAGCTCGGCGACAGCCCCCATGTCAAAGAGGTGCGCCACAAGGGGCTGATGATCGGCATCGAGCTGACCGAGGCCGGTAGCGAGCTGATGGTGCTGGCCAAGGTGAAAGGTATCCTGCTGAATGTGACCGGTGGCGGCAAGGTGGTGCGCCTGCTGCCGCCTCTGATCATGCGTGACAGCGAGGCCGACCTGCTGGTCAGCACCGTGTCGCAGCTGATCAAGGTGTATACCGGTGAAGAGCGCGAGCGCGCCGAGTGATCCTCCCTCAACTGACCCCAGGAGCCGGCGGCTTTGTCCGCCGACTGACAACCGACCTATGAGTACACGACATTTTCTGACCCTGCTCGACATGACCCCGCAAGAGCTGCAACAGATCGTGCAGCGGGCGATTATCCTCAAGCAGATGCGCGCCGCCGGTGAACGCTACGAGCCGTTGAAAAACAAGGTGATGGCGATGATCTTCGAGAAAGCCTCCACCCGCACCCGGGTCTCCTTCGAGGCCGGCATGGCTCAGTTTGGCGGTCACGCCCTGTTTCTCTCGCCGCGGGATACCCAACTGGGCCGGGGCGAGCCGGTCGAGGATAGCGCCCGGGTGATCTCCAGCATGGTCGATGTGGTGATGATCCGCACCTTCAGCCACGCCCAGATCGAAACCTTCGCCCGCTACTCCCGCGTGCCGGTGATCAACGCCCTGACCGACGCCTACCACCCCTGCCAGCTGCTGGCCGACATGCAGACCTTCATTGAACGGCGCGGCCCCATCGAGGGAAAAACCGTGGCCTGGGTGGGTGATGGCAACAACATGTGCAACTCCTATATCAACGCCGCCCGCCAGTTCGACTTTCACCTCAACGTCGCCTGCCCGGAGGAGTTTGCCCCCAACGCCGAGCTGGTGGCTGGCAACAGCGACAGAGTCAGCGTGTTCGAGAGCCCGGAGCTGGCCGTCAAGGGGGCGCACCTGGTGGTCACCGATGTGTGGGCCTCCATGGGGCAGGAGGCGGAGCAGCGCCAGCGGGTGCGGGAGTTCCGCGGTTATCAGGTCAATCCCGAGCTGATGGACCTGGCCGCCCCGGACGCCCTGTTCATGCACTGCCTGCCCGCCCACCGCGGTGAAGAGGTCAGCGAAGAGATGCTCGATGACCCCCGCTCGGTGGTGTTTGACGAGGCGGAAAACCGCCTCCACGCCCAGAAGGCGCTGCTTGAATTTCTGCTGGTCGGCCCCGACTGAGCCGGCCCCCCTTGGGACCGCACCCGCCTCGCCAGCGCTCCCCTTTCGATACTATACTGGCGGCCAGGCTGATTACGGGAACCGGGCATGATCGAGATACGTCACCTCAAAACACTCACCGCACTGCGCGATGCCGGCAGCCTGGTGGAGGCCGCCGAGCGGATCCACCTGACCCAGTCGGCGCTCTCCCATCAGATCAAGGATCTGGAGGAGCGCCTCGACTGCTCCCTGTTCATCCGCAAAACCCGACCGATCTGCTTCACCAGCGCCGGCCAGCGGCTGCTTGATCTGGCCGATGAGCTGCTGCCGATGGTGCGCAGTGCCGAACGCGATATCGCCCGCTTGGCCGGGGGGGAAACCGGTCGCTTGAACATCTGCATCGAGTGTCACAGCTGCTTCGACTGGCTGATGCCCACCCTGGACCACTTCCGGCGCCACTGGCCCGAGGTGGAGCTGGACCTCTCCACCGGCTTCAGCTTTCAGCCGTTGCCGGCGCTGGCGCGGGGCGATCTGGACCTGGTGATCACCTCCGACCCGGAAGAGCGCAGCGGGATCCACTACGTCCCCCTGTTCAGCTATGAGTCCATTCTGGTCATGGGCCGCCAGCATCGGCTGGTGGCCCAACGCCACATTCAACCGGAGGATCTGGCCCGGGAAACGTTGATCACCTACCCGGTGGAGCAGAACCGGCTGGACCTCTTCACCCGCTTCCTCGACCCGGCGGGGGTCGAGCCCGCCGGCATCCGCACCGCCGAGCTGACGATGATGATCATGCAGCTGGTCGCCAGTGGGCGTGGTGTTGCCGCCCTGCCCAACTGGGCCGTCCACGAGTACCTCGAACGGGAGTATGTCGCCGCCCGTCCGCTGGGGGAAAAGGGGCTCTGGTGTACCCTCTACGCCGCCATGCGGACGGATCAGAAAGACGCTGATTTCATGCTCGACTTTCTCGCCACCGCCCGCGACATCACCTTCCGCAACCTGAACGGCATCCGCGCCGCCTGATCCGGCGCAGGTGGCATCCTCCGCCGGCGGCTGTCCGGTCGGGCCATTTGCGCTAACATCGGCGGCTGAATCGGTAATCAAGGCAATCAATCTGGTGAGAACAACGATGCAACCCTGGACACCCGCAAGCTGGCGCAACAAACCGATCGAGCAGCACCCCAACTACCCCGACCAGGCCGCCCTGGACCGGGTCGAACAGACACTGAGCGGATACCCGCCGCTGGTGTTCGCCGGCGAGATCCGCTCCCTGACGCAGGCGCTGGCTCAGGTATCGGCCGGCAGGGCCTTTTTACTCCAGGGGGGGGATTGCGCCGAAAGTTTCGCCGACTTCAACGCCAACACGATCCGCGATACCTTCAAGGTGTTGCTGCAGATGGCGGTGGTGATGACCTTCGCCGGCAGCTGCCCGGTGGTGAAGATCGGTCGCATGGCGGGCCAGTTTGCCAAACCGCGCTCCTCCGACACGGAAACGATCGACGGCATCGAGCTGCCCAGCTACCGTGGCGACATCATCAACGATATCGCCTTCACCCCCGAGGCGCGCACCCCGGACCCGCAGCGGTTACTGGCGGCCTACCACCAGTCCGCGGCCACGTTGAACCTGCTGCGCGCCTTCGCCACCGGCGGCTTCGCCGACCTGCACAAGGTCCACCAGTGGAACCAGGGGTTCGTGCGGCAAAGCCCCCAGGGGGAGAAATATCAGCACCTGGCCGACCAGATCGACCAGGCGCTGGCTTTCATCGAAGCCTGCGGCATCAACTCCGCCAACACCCCGCAACTACAGGAAACCGGCATCTTCACCTCCCATGAGGCGCTGCTGCTCGGTTACGAACAGGCGCTGACCCGGCGGGACAGCCTCAGCGGTGACTGGTATGACTGCTCCGCGCACATGCTCTGGATCGGTGATCGCACCCGCCAGCCCGACCACGCCCACGTGGAGTTTTTGCGCGGCGTGCGCAACCCGCTCGGCATCAAGCTGGGGCCGGGTGCCCGGGCAGACGACCTGCTGCGCCTGCTCGATATTCTCAACCCGAGCCGGCTGCCGGGCCGCATCACCCTGATCGCCCGCATGGGCGCCAGCGGGATCACCGAGCGGCTGCCGCCGCTGGTACGCGCGGTCAAGGCCAGCGGGCATCCCGTGGTCTGGAGTTCCGACCCGATGCACGGCAACACCATCAAGACCACCAGTGGTTACAAGACCCGCCGCGTCGACGCGATCCTGACCGAGATGAAAGGCTTTTTCGCCGTCCACGCCAGCGAGGGCACCCACGCCGGCGGCGTGCATTTCGAGATGACCGGCAACGATGTGACCGAGTGCATCGGCGGCGCCTACCAGATCACCGAAGAGCGGCTGGGCGACCGCTACCATACCCAGTGCGATCCGCGCCTCAATGCCGACCAGTCGCTGGAGCTGGCATTCCTGATCGCCGATACCCTCAAAGCCGCCCGCAAGGAGTGACCATGGAGCGTAGCGAACAGGTATCCCTACTGCTGCTGAAGATCAGAACCGAGATGGAGGCGCTGGGGCTGTGGCAATCCACCCCTCCCCCCGCGCAGGCGCTGGCCAGCACCCAGCCCTTCTGCGTGGACACCCTGCCGTTCACCGAGTGGCTGCAGTGGCTGCTGATACCGCGGCTGCAGCAGATGATTCGCCAGCAGCTGCCGCTACCGCAGAGCAGCCAGATCGAGCCGATGGCGGCAGAGGTGTTCCAGCAGATCGAGGCGGACACCAGCCGCCTGCTGGAGCTGATCGGGCAGCTCGACGCCCAGCTTTCGATTCACCACTGATGGCAGGATGTGAGCCGTAATGGCCTTCCAACGACATAATAAACTGATGCTCAAACTCGGTTTTGGCGGGGTCTGCCGCGAGGAGAACCGCCGCGCCCGGATCTGGGGGCGGCGGCTCGAGTGGCCCATGCTGCTGCTGGCACTGTGGATACTGGTGGACTGGTACATGCGTGCCGATGGACTGGGCACGGAGCAGTTCCACCGGATCACCGACTGGGTGATCTGGCTGGGATTCGTGGCCGAGATGGGCATCATGCTGCTGGTGGTGGATGAGCGCTGGCGCTATCTGCGCCACAACTGGATGAGTCTGGTGATCATCCTCGGCGGCCTGCCCACCCTGTGGGGGCTGCACAACCTCTACGCCGGTGCCTTTCGCGGTCTGCGCCTGCTGGTGGTGTTTGGCATCCTGTTCAAGGTCTCCCACGACCTGCGCTCCATTCTGGCCCGCCACAACCTCGGCACCACCTTGCTGATCTGCTTCGTCTTTCTGGTCATGTCCGGTTTCATTATCGCGGCGCTGGACCCGGCTTTTGAAACGCCGCTGGACGGTATCTGGTGGGCCTGGGTGAGCATGACCACCGTCGGCTACGGCGATCTGGTGCCCACCACCAACGAGGGGCGGCTGTTTGGCGCCTTTCTGATTCTGCTCGGCATCTGCATGTTCTCGCTCCTGACCGCCTGCTTCTCAGTGTTCTTCATCGAAAAGGATGAGGGGCAGATAGCCGAGCGCGAGCGCCAGAACCTCAACCGGATCACCCGGCTGGAGAATCGACTGGACCATATCGAAACCCAGCTGGAAAAACTGCTCCACCTGCTGGAGCAGAGCCATTCCGCGCTGAACAGTGAGCGGGACGCAGCGGCGCCCGACACTCCCGCCAAAGAGGAAGAGAAAGAGAAGGTATCCGATTGAGCCAGCCAGCCGGCTCAAACCGGTTGCTGCCGCCGGCGTGCGCCCACACTGAAAATATGCTCGGCCAGCCCCACGCCGGTTTCGGCCATGGTCTGATAGGTGTGGTCGGCGCCGGCACGGGTGATCGCTTCGGCGTGGTCGGCATAGAGACTGTGCGCCACGATCACCCCCTCGAAGCCCAACTGACGCAACTGACGAGCCGCCGTGACCTTGGCCTCCACATCACTGGCGGCCAGTATCACATACTCCAGCTCAGGCGCCTTCAGGTTCTTCCACAACTGAACATCCTCGGCATCGGCGAACACCACCTTGCGCCCATGGCGCTGGTGCTCGGCGACCTTGGCCGGGTCCGAGTCCAGCCCCATCACCGCCATGTCACGCTTTTTGAGGTGGTCATAGGCGGCGGTACCGGTTCGCCCCATGCCGACCACCAGTACGCGCACGCCGGGCAGCGACAGAGGCTGCTCATCGGGATGGAAGCCGCTGCGCTCGAAGCGCGACAGCCACGCCCCCCACCGGTCATACAACGGATGCGCCATACGATACAACGGTGCCGAGATCAGAAAGGAGAGCGACACCGCGATCGCCAGCGGGATCAGCCACTGCGGCAGTACGATATTGGCCACGATCAGGCCAAACTCACTGTAATTGGTCAGGCTCAAGCCGGACAGAAACGCGCTGCGGGCCCGCAGCTTGAACAGTAGCAGCAGAAAGAAAAACAGCACCGCCTTCAGCGGCAGCAGCACAGCCAGCAGCAGGGCGAACAGGAGCGCATCCAGCTCGGGCAGGCCGCCCATGCCGATCTGCAGGAAGAACCCCACCAGAAACACCTCCTTGATGCTCCAGAGCGACTGGGACAGCTCCACGGCCCGCTTGTGGTTGGCGAGCAGGGCACCAAAGAGCAGCGCCCCCAGCTCGGCGCTGAGGCCAAGACGTTCAAAGCCCTGCCCGCCGGCCACCAGCGCCAGCAGCAGCCCGAACAGTACCAACAGCTCATCGTGTCCGCAGCTATCCAGCAATCTGTACAACAACGGCCGCACCAGAGGGAGGGCCAACAGGCCCAGCGCCCAGATCGAGGGGGTGCTACCACCTGCCAGCGCCAGCACCAACAGCGCCAAAAGATCCTGCACCACCAGAATCCCGATCGCCACCCGACCGTGGAAGGCACGCAACTCCCGTTTCGACTCCAGCAGCTTGGCCGCCAGCACCGTGCTGGAAAAGGAGAGCGCAATGGCCAGCATCAGCGCGCTGTACCAGTCCAGCCCGAAGAGAAAGTGGCTGCCGGGCATGAACAGCGCCATCGACATGATGAAGTGCAGCACGCCGCCGCCGATCACTTCAGGCTGCACCAGATTGCGCAGCTTCAGCTTCAGCCCCACCGTAAACAGCAACAGCAACACGCCCAGATGGGCCAGATGGCGCAGCACGTCGGTGCCCTCGACGGGGATACCGGCCACTTCGCCCGCCGCCGCGATGGCAAAGCCCGCCGCCAGGTATCCGACCAGCGGCGGCAGTCCCACCAGCTTGACCGCCATCCCCAGTGCAAAGGCGAAGATAATCCAGATCGTTTCGAACACCCGTTACGCTCCCGTGTCACGCCCCACGCGGGGCAACGCCTGCCAGGGCGGCGCTCACAGTCGCAAACCGACCCGCGTCACCTGGCCCGCCTCCACCGCTTTCACGACCAGCTCGATCGCCCCCAGTGGGACTCGGTCGCCCACCACCGGCGCGGTGTGCAGCCGCCGCTGAATATAGTCGGAGAGGCTCTGCTGCAGCTGCTCCTGGGGCACGGTTACGCCGAAGTTCTGCGCCAGAGCCGCCAGCTCCACATTGGCGTTGAGCTCGAAGGCACCAAAGAAGGTGCGCTCCTGCAGGGCCGGGATCGTCTCGACGGAGCTGAACAGCCGCGCCAGGGGCTTTTCCGCCTCATCCTCGCCGATCACCGCCAGCCGGTCCCCGGATTGCAGCTTGAGATCGGGGTTCCAGGGGAGCAGCTCAGCGCCGCGCAGTACCGCACTGATCACGATGTTGTTCGGCAGCTTCACCCCGTGCAGGGTTCGGGCCGGGGTCCAGTGCTCGCCATCGAGCTCGAACACCCAGAGCCGGTGGTTCTGCTGCGGGGACCACTCCAGACTCAAACGCCGCATCGCCTCCGGCTCTGACGGCAGCTCCAGCCTCAACCAGCGCGCCACCCGCGCCAGGGTGGTGCCCTGCAGCAGCAGCGACATGATCACCACGATAAAGGCGATGATGGGAAACAGGGCCGCGTTGTCCAGCCCCGCCATCAGCGGAAACAGCGCCAGCACGATCGGCACCGCCCCGCGCAGCCCGACCCAGGCGATGAACAGTTGTTCGCGCCAGCGAAAACCGAACGGCCAGAGCGTCAGCGCCACCGACAGCGGTCGGGCCAGCAGAATCAACACCGTGCCCAGGGCGATCCCCTCCGGCAGGAGGAGCAGCTTGTCATGCGGAGAGAGCAGCAGCCCGAGCATCAGAAACAGGCTCAGCTGGGCCAGCCAGGCGAGCCCATCGTGTACCTGCAGGATGTCGTCCAGCTTGCGCAGGCCACGGTTGCCGATCAGGATTCCCATCAGGTAGATGGCCAGAAAACCACTGCCATCGAGCAGGTAGACCAGCGAAAAAACGCTCAGCCCGGCCGCGGTCACCAGCAGGGGGTAGAACGCCGGCTGCAGGCTCAGCCGTGGCAGGAGGCGCGCCATCACCCAGCCGCCCGCCAGTCCGCCCAGGGCCCCCAGCGCCAACTGCTTGCCCAGCAGTAACACCGCTTCAGCCACGCTCGGCGGGGTCTCCCGCGTGATCAGCTCCAGCAGGATCATGGTCAGGAAGATCGCCATCGGATCGTTGCTGCCCGACTCGATCTCCAGGGTCGCACTGACCCGCTGGTTCAAGCGCAGGCCGTGACTTTGCAGCAGGGCAAATACGGCGGCCGCATCGGTCGAGGAGATGATCGCACCGATCAGCAGCGCGTGCAGCAGCGGCAGTTCGAGTATCCACCAGGCGGCAAAACCGGTCACGGCGGCGGTGATCACAACCCCGAAGGTGGCCAGCGCCAGGGCCGGTCGCAGCCCGACGCGAAAGGTCTCGATGCGGGTGCGCATGCCGCCATCGAGCAGAATGATCGCCAGCGCCAGGTGGCCGACAAAGAAGGTGCTTTCCAGATCCGCCGACAGATTTTGCCCCACCTGGGTCTGCCCCGCCAGCAGCCCAACCACCAAAAACAGCAGCAGCACCGGCATGCCGATCCGGTTGGAAAGTGGGCTCAGGAGGATGCTGACCAGCAGCATCGAGCTGGCAAACAGAAGGGTGACGATCATCGTGCTCAATAACCTCGGTTCATATCGAGGCGGGATTTTAACACAGGCGCGGGCGGGATGGCGGGAGCGGAGGCGGCAGGCTCAGCCATTACCATTGAGAAAGGGCACGCCACAACGGCGCGTGAGCGAGGGGATCAGTCGGGCTCCTCCGGCAGGAGGATACCGGCCCCGCGCTGATCCAGCGTCCGCTGTGACCGCTGCCGCAGCCGCTGACGAATTTTGCTGGAGCGGGGCAGGGTCAGGTAGTAGAGCAGCGTGGCGCCCTCCTCCGGCTCCAGGCCATGCTCGGCGCTAAAGCGCTGGATAAACTCGGCGGCCGTATTGGCCTGTTTGTTTTCGATCGCAAGCGGTACCGGCTGCTGCAGCGGCTCCCCCCGGCGCACCCGCTGGCAGATCACATCATACTGATAACTGAAGGCCGGCAGCGCGTGGCGCTCCTCCTCACTGCGCAGCCGGAACCAGCCGGTCTCGCGGCCGGCATAATAGACCGCCGGGTGGCTCCAGTGGTGTTCGAGGGGATGCTCGGCGTGCATGCAGGCTTCGATGTAGGCGGCACGGGTGCCCGGCAGGCCGTGGTCACCGGTGATCTCACGCAGCAGGGCGAGGAACTCCGAGATCGCCGGCATCCAGGCCAGGGTCTCCTTGCAGCGGTTGACGGCGGCCACCAGCTCCGCCTCGCCATAGCCGCGCAGGCTCAACGCCCACTCCCGCTTGGCGATGCGCAGCTCCTGTTCGGTTTCAAAGCAGCTTTTGAATTTGTGCCCATAGATCGCCATAAAACGGGCGAACACCATGTTCACCAGCCGCTTGGTTTCGGCGCTGATCGGCTGGGGCTGGGGCCCCTCCCGCTCGGCGCTACCAGTCGGTGTCCTTGATGTCCATGATCGCTGCGGTAATCCGTTTGCGCTTGTCTCGAGAATCTCGGCGGGTGTTTTCATCACGGCCCCCTGTTACGCCGGCGCGGCGTTCCTGTTCATAGCGCTGCTCCCGCGCCTCGCGCGTCTGCTTTTTGACCCATTCACGCTTGACCCAGGCAAGAAATTTCTGATCCCAGTTGCTCTCCCTGCGCTCCTGATCGAGCCAGTAGAGAACGAACCCATCCAGGCAATCGTTGGCAAACTCGAGCGGAATCGAGTGGCGGGGCAACAGGGCGTAAAACCTGTCGGAGGGCTTCCACCCCAGAGCCATCGGCTGCAGCTGCTGGTGGCGCTCCTCCGCCTGCTCGAAGATCTCCTGCAGCTCATCCTTGTGGCGGCGCCAGCCGATGCTGCCACCGAAGGTGGGCGCGGGCCCCTTGCGCTGCATCATGCTCTGCCGGGGGGCGGGGCTCGGCGGCGGGGCGTCATACAC
>Ga0114984_1000375_pt1 | contig 17570 bp, 17 predicted proteins | sample Shrwel1BS1Day1_FD_96987 | JGI IMG/M metagenome (GOLD analysis project Ga0114984, IMG submission 96987) | Subsurface microbial communities from deep shales in Ohio, USA - Utica-3 well 1 S-1-Day1 | ecosystem: Environmental > Aquatic > Deep subsurface > Shale gas/oil reservoir > Produced water/Flow...
CCAGAACACAACTTTGAAGCCAGAAACAAAAAAATCGCCCTGTGGCGATTCATATAACTGCTTGATTTAAATGGTCGGGACGGCAGGATTTGAACCTGCGACCCCTTGCACCCCATGCAAGTGCGCTACCAGACTGCGCTACGCCCCGACTAGGCGGGAACTGGATGATCAGTTCCGAAGTGGCTGCGAATACTACCTGACCCTTTTGGGAAATGGAAGCTTTCCAGAGGTTTTTTTGTCGATTTTCGTTGCGGGGGAGACAACCGATCCCACAGTGTAATACCGTGACGCCAACATAGTGCAGGCGGGGAGATTTTTGTATGAGCAGGAATGAGGTTGTGGTGTTGAGCGCGGTGCGTTCCGCGATCGGGTCTTTCGGTGGCGGTTTGAGCCAGCTGGACCCCCCTGAACTGGCCGCTCAGGTGATGCGTGCGGCCGTGGAGCGCTCCGGGGTGGCGGCCCAGTCGATCGGCTATGTTGCCTCGGGCCACTGTATCCCGACCGATTCGCGCTTTGCCTATGTTGCCCGGGTCGCCTCCATTCAGGCGGGACTGGCGATGGATTCGGTGGCGATGGCGGTAAACCGTCTGTGCGGCTCCGGCCTGCAGGCGGTCGTTTCCACGGCCCAGGAGATCATGTTGGGTGATTTCGCTTACGGCATCGGTGGTGGTGTCGAGGTGATGTCGCGCTCGGGTTACATGTCGAGCGCCATGCGCAGCGGTGCGCGGATGGGGGACAGCCCCATGATCGATATGATGGTGGCAACGCTGAATGATCCATTCGGGGTCGGGCACATGGGGATCACCGCCGAAAATCTGGCTGCCAAATGGGGGATTACCCGGGAGGAGCAGGACGCCTTCGCTGCCGAGTCCCATCGGCGTGCCGCGGCTGCGATTGCGGCGGGTCACTTCAAGGAGCAGATCGTCCCGGTCAGCATCAAGAGCCGCAAGGGTGAGCGGGTCGTCGCCAGCGATGAACAGGTGAAGGCCGATACAACGGTCGATACGCTGGCGGCAATGCGCCCCGCTTTCAAGAAAGATGGCACCGTCACGGCGGGGAACGCTTCCAGCATCAATGATGGCGCCTCCTACCTGGTGCTGGCCTCAGCCGAGGCTGCCGCCCGGGATGGCCATCAGCCACTGGCTCGGCTGGTCTCCTACGCGGTGGCGGGTGTTGCCAATGAGATCATGGGCGAGGGGCCGATTCCGGCGACCCGGCTGGCGCTGCGAAAAGCCGGTTTGAATCTGGCCCAGATGGATGTGATCGAATCCAACGAAGCCTTTGCCGCCCAGGCGCTTGCGGTGGCCAGGGGGCTGGATCTGGATCTGGCCAGGACCAACCCGAACGGTGGCGCCATTGCGCTGGGTCATCCGCTCGGCTGTTCAGGTGCGTATATCGCCACCAAGGCGCTGCATGAGTTGCGGCGGATTCAAGGGCAGTATGCGTTGGTCACCATGTGCATCGGTGGCGGCCAGGGGATCGCGGTTATTTTCGAGCGCCTCTGACGGGGGTGGCGGCACGGGTGCCCGGCCGGGGGGCCTTGCACCCGGTTGGCTCACCGCCCCGGCCGGTTCAGGTTTTCGTCCTGGTGAGCAGGGCGCGGAGCTCCTCCAGCTCGGTGATCGTCTGGCGCAGCAGTTGACGATAGCGCGTCGCGTCATCATCGCCACCCTCTCCGGCCAGCCATTGTCGGGCACCGGCGATGGTGTAGCCCTGTTGATGCAGCAGGCTGCGAATTTGGCGTAGCAGCAGCAGGTCCTTGCGCTGGTAATAGCGGCGATTGTTGCGTTTGACCGGCTGGATCTGGTTAAACTCCTGCTCCCAGTAGCGCAATACGTGGGGCTTGAGTCGACACAACCGGGCGGCTTCGCCGATGGTGAAATAGCGCTTTGGGGGGATGGGGTCCAGCTCAGGCGCGGTCTGTCTGCTGCCCGGCATGGATCTCTACGCGCTCTTTGAGTTTCTGCCCCGGGCGGAAGGTGACCACCCGGCGGGCGGAAATGGGAACCTCCTCGCCGGTCTTCGGATTTCGGCCCGGGCGCTCACGCTTGTCGCGCAGGTCGAAGTTGCCGAAACCGGAGAGCTTGACCTGCTCGTTGTGAGCCAGACAGGTGCGGATCTCATCGAAGAATGAGTCCACCATCTCCTTTGCTTCACGTTTGTTCAGGCCCAGCGCCTCGTGGAGGCGCTCGGCCATGTCGGCCTTGGTCAACGAGCTCATGTCGGTCACCCTGTGTCTACTCGCGTAATGTTGCAGCGCAACGCTCCTGGAGTGCTGCTACCACGGCGCTCACCGCACGGTTGATCTCTTCGTCGGTAAGAGTGCGTGATGGGTGCTGCCAGGTCAACCCCAGGGCCAGACTTTTTCTTCCCGGTTCAATACCTTGGCCCTGATAGACGTCAAACAGCGTGACCTGGCGGATGAAACTGCCGGCGGCTTCGACCACGGTGTCGCGGATGGTGGCGAACGGTGTCGCCTGATCCACCACCAGCGCCAGATCGCGGCGCGACTCGGGGAATTTCGACAGCGGAGCAAAACGCGGCAGCCGCCCGTTCGTGACCGCCTCGAGCGTGAGTTCAAACAGGTAGACCGGCCCGTTCAGATCCAGCGTTTTCAGCAGGGAGGGGTGCAGCGCGCCGATCCAGCCAACGCTCTCCCCCTGCCGCTCGATGCGGGCCGTCTGGCCCGGATGGAGGGCCGGATGGCGCTCCGCCACGAAGCGGAACCGGTCGCCACAGCCAGCCAGCGCCAGCAGTGATTCCAGATCGCCCTTGGCGTCGAAAAAGTCCACTTTCTCCTTGCTGGAGCTCCACCCCTCCGCATCCCGGCTACCGGCGATCAGGCCGGCGAGGACGTTCTCCTGGAGCAGCCCCGTCGCCTGCGGCAGGAACCGCTGGCCGGTTTCAAACAGTCGCACCCGGCTCTGCTGGCGGTGCTGGTTGTACTGCAACGCCCGGGTCAGCCCCGGCCAGAGCGTGGTACGCATCACCGCCATCTCCGCCGAGATCGGGTTGGCCAGGGCCAGCGCCTGGTGGTGCGGGTCGAACGCCTGCTGCAACTCAGCCTCGACGAAGCTGTAGGTGATCGCTTCCTGGTAGCCGCGGGCGACCAGATGCTGACGCACCTGGGGCAGCGTCAACCGGGCTTCGGCGATGGGCGGGATCGGCAGCCGCGCGGTCGGGGTGTGTACCGGCAGGTTGTTGTAGCCGTACACCCGCGCCACCTCCTCGATCAGATCCACCTCGAGGGTCAGGTCGAAACGGTAACTGGGCACCGTCACCTGCCAGCCATCCTCGACCCTTTCCAGCTGCATGCCCAGCCGGGTGAGAATCTCCTCCACCTCGTGGGCGGGAATTTCCAGCGCCAGCAGAGCGGCCAGCTTGCTGCGGCGCAGCTGGACCCGCCGCACCCGCGGCAGGTCGGCCTCGGCCACGGCCTCCACCACCGGCCCCGGCTCCCCGCCCACGATCTCCAGCAGCAGTGCCGTGGCCCGCTCGATCGCCTTGCGCTGCAGCTGCCAATCGACCCCGCGCTCGAAGCGATGGGAGGAGTCGGTGTGCAGGCCGTAGTTGCGGGCGCGGCCCGCAATGGCCAGCGGGGTGAAGAAAGCGCTTTCGAGGAAGATGTCGCGGGTCGCCCTGGTCACCGAAGTGGGTTTGCCGCCCATGATCCCCGCCATGGCCACCGGCCCCCTGGCATCGGCGATCACCAGAGTGTCGCTGTTGAGCTCGACCTCCTGACCATCCAGCAGTAGCAGTTTTTCCCCCTGCTCGGCCAGGCGCACACGGATGCCCCCTTCGAGGCTGTTCAGATCGAAGGCGTGCATCGGCTGGCCCAGCTCCAGCAGCAGATGGTTGGTGACATCCACCACCGGATCGATGCTGCGCAGGCCGCAGCGGCGCAGCTTTTCCTGCATCCAGCGGGGGGTGGTGGCGGCGGGGTCGATATTGCGGATCACCCGGCCCAGGTAGCGCGGGCAGGCGTGGCGGTCGATCAGCTCCACCTGGAGCCGTTGCTCGTTGCAAGGCGGGATCGCCTTCGCCTCCACCTCGGCGACCGGCACCTTGTTGAGCGCCCCCACCTCCCGCGCCATGCCGACGATGCTGAGACAATCACCCCGGTTGGGGGTCAGGTCCACATCGATGATGCAGTCATCCAGCTGCAGATAGCGGCGAATATCCTGCCCCAGCGGCGCATCCGCCGCCAACTCCATGATGCCGCTGTGATCCGCGGAGAGGCCCAGCTCATCTTCGGCGCAGAGCATGCCAAACGACTCCACCTGGCGCAGTTTGGCCTTTTTAATTTCGAGCGGGCCCGGCAGGATAGCGCCCACGCGGGCAAAGGCGGTTTTGAGCCCGACACGGGCGTTGGGGGCGCCGCACACCACCTGGAACGTCTGCTCACCATCGCTGACTTGACACACCTGCAGTTTGTCGGCGTTGGGGTGCCGCTCAGCGGCCACTATCTCCGCCACCACGACCCCGCTGAACTGGCCGGCGACGGGTTCGACGGCATCGACCTCGAGGCCGGCCAGGCTGAGCTGATCCGCCAGCGCCTGGGTTCCGATCGGCGGCTGAACCAGCTCGCGCAACCACTGTTCACTGAATTTCATGCTGCTGTCCTGAGTAATCTGTTGCTGTGCGTTGACAACTTATTGGAACTGGCCGAGAAAGCGCAGATCGTTTTCGAAGAAGAGGCGCAGGTCATCCACACCGTAGCGAAGCATCGCCAGCCGCTCGACCCCCATCCCGAACGCAAACCCGGTAAACCGTTCCGCATCGATGCCGGAGTAGGCAAACACCTTCGGATGCACCATGCCGCAGCCGAGCACTTCCAGCCATTTGCCATCCCCCCGGTCGATATCCACCTCGATGGAGGGCTCGGTGAAGGGGAAATAGGAGGGGCGAAAACGGACCTTCACATCCTCCTCGAAGAACTCGCGCAGAAACTGCTCCAGCGTGCCCTTGAGGTCGGCAAAGGTGATGTTGCGATCCACCAGCAGCCCCTCGACCTGATGAAACATGGGCGAGTGGGTCTGATCATAATCACAGCGGTAAACCCGCCCCGGGCAGATGATGCGAAGCGGCGGCTGCTGCGCCTCCATGGTACGCACCTGCACCGGCGAGGTGTGGGTGCGCAGCAGCGTGTGCGCATCGAAGTAGAAGGTGTCGTGCATCGCCCGCGCCGGGTGGTGCGCCGGAATGTTCAGCGCCTCGAAGTTGTGATAGTCATCCTCGATCTCGGGCCCCTCCGCCACGCTGTAGCCGATGCGGCCAAAGAAGGCTTCGATCCGCTCCAGGGTGCGGGTCACCGGGTGCAACCCCCCCACCGGCTGGCCGCGACCGGGCAGGGTCACATCGACGGTTTCCGCCGCCAGCTTCGCTTCCAGCGCGAGTCGCTCCAGCGCCTCGCGCCGGGCGGTGATCTCCGCCAGCAGCGCCTCTTTGGCCTCATTGATACGGGCACCTGCGGCGGGGCGCTGATCGGCAGAGAGCTTGCCCAACCCCTTGAGCAGTTGGGTCAGCGCACCCTTTTTGCCAAGGTACTGCACCCGGATCTCATCCAGCGTGGCCAGCGTATCCGATTCAGCAACGGCCTGTTTGCCTTGCGCCAACAGGGTCTCAAGATTTTCCATTTCCGGCTCCAGACAAAAAATAGGGGAAGAGCTTGCACCCTTCCCCTATTCGATTCGATCACTCACCTGCCAATGGGCGGGCGTGGGTTACGCCAGTGCAGCTTTGGCTTTCTCGACCACTGCGGCAAAGGCGCCCTGCTCATACACGGCCAGGTCAGCCAGAACCTTGCGGTCGATTTCGATATTGGCTTTCTTCAGGCCGGCGATGAAGCGGCTGTAGGAGAGACCGTTGAGGCGAGCAGCGGCGTTGATCCGTGCAATCCACAGCGCGCGGAACTGACGCTTGCGCTGGCGACGGTCACGGTACGCATACTGACCGGCTTTGATGACCGCCTGTTTGGCGACACGGAACACACGGCTGCGGGCACCATAGTAACCCTTGGCCTGTTTCAAAATTTTCTTGTGACGGGCGCGAGCCTGTACACCACGTTTTACGCGAGGCATGACAATTCCTTCCTGTAACGACTAATAATGACCAAAAAACTCAAAGATAGGGCAGCATGCGCTTGACCAGAGCCTGGTCGGCGGCATGGACCTGCAGCATCGGGCGAAGCTGGCGCTTACGCTTGGTGCTTTTCTTGGTCAGAATGTGGCTTTTGAAGGACTGTTTGTGCTTCACGCCGTTGGCGGTTTTCTTGAAACGCTTTGCCGCACCGCGGACAGTTTTGATCTTGGGCATTGATATTCTCCACGCATTCGTTTATTGATCGGCCTACCCGGACAAACGACAGAACCCGTCACCGGATCTGCACGGAGATCGGGCGGACGGGTTCTGCTGTCGGGTGACTATTTCTTCTTCGGAGCCAGCACCATGACCATTTGACGACCTTCCATTTTCGGACGCTGTTCCACCGTGCTGATTTCGGCCAGATCCTGTTCGATCCGCTCCATCAGCTGTAGCCCCAGCTCCTGGTGGGCCATCTCACGACCACGGAAGCGCAAGGTCACCTTGCCCTTGTCTCCGCTTTCAAGGAAACGTATCAGGTTGCGTAGTTTTACCTGATAATCCCCTTCTTCCGTACCCGGACGGAATTTCACTTCCTTGACCTGCATCTGAGACTGTCTTTTCTTCGCCTCATTTGCTTTTTTCTTGGCCTCGTACTGATGCTTGCCATAGTCCATTATTTTGCAGACGATGGGATCAGAATCCGAGATCTGAACCAGGTCAAGTTCGGCCTCCTGAGCCTTCTCAAGGGCCTCTGGAATCGAAACAACACCAATCTGGTTTCCATCCGCGCCGATCAAACGGCATTCGGTGGCACGGATATTTTCGTTGATCGGCGGCAGAGGCGCACGGCCTCCGCGTCTGTTATCACGCCTGATAGCTCTATCTCCTGACGATTTTATTTTGCCTGACGCCCTTTGCGCTCGATCTCTTGCAGCAGTCGTTCAAGCAGCGCATCGGGGGTCAGCGTACCCAAATCCTCACCGGAGCGCGTACGCACTGCAACGGTTCTGGACTCGACCTCTTTGTCGCCTACCACCAACAGGTAGGGTACCTTCTGTAGAGTACGCTCGCGGATTTTAAAGCCGATCTTCTCATTTCTCAAGTCCGCCGTGACTCTGAGGCCGCTTTTTTCCAGTTTTTCCGCCAGTTCGCGACAGTAGCCCGCCTGATTATCGGTGATATTCATCACCACCACCTGCAGCGGCGACAGCCATAGTGGCAGCGCGCCGGCGTAGTGTTCGATCAGGATGCCGATAAAGCGTTCAAACGAGCCGAGAATGGCACGGTGCAGCATCACCGGGGTTTCACGCTCGCCCTGTTCGTTGACGAACTGGGCGCCAAGCCGCCCCGGCATGGAGAAATCCACTTGAATGGTGCCGCACTGCCAGACCCGACCCAGGCAGTCGCGCAGGGAAAATTCGATTTTCGGGCCGTAGAAGGCGCCCTCACCCGGCAGCTCCTCCCACTCCAGCCCGGCCCGGTTCAGGGCCTCGGCCAGGGCCTGTTCGGCCTTGTCCCAGCTTTCGTCGGAACCGACCCGCTCATCCGGGCGGGTGGAGAGCTTGTAGAGGATGTCACTGAAGCCGAAGTCCGCGTAGACCTCATGCAGGAACTCGATGAACGCCGCCACCTCGCTCTGGATCGCGCTCTCGGCGCAGAAGATATGCGCATCGTCCTGCACGAACCCGCGCACCCGCATCAGGCCGTGCAGCGAGCCGGACGGTTCGTTGCGGTGGCAGGAGCCAAACTCCGCCAGCCGCAGCGGCAGGTCGCGGTAGGAGCGCAGCCCCTGATTGAACACCTGAACATGACAGGGGCAGTTCATCGGCTTGATGGCGAAATCGCGGCTTTCGGAGTGGGTGGTGAACATCTGCTCCTGAAATTTACCCCAGTGGCCGGATTTCTCCCACAGGCTGCGTTCCACCACCTGCGGCGTCTTGATCTCCTGATAGCCGTGCTGACGCTGTGCGCCGCGCATGTACTGCTCGATCTGCTGATAGAGCGTCCAGCCATGCGGGTGCCAGAACACCATCCCCGGCGCCTCCTCCTGCATGTGGAACAGGTTGAGCTGTTTGCCCAGTTTGCGGTGGTCGCGTTTCTCGGCCTCTTCAAGCCGGTGCAGATAGGCCTTGAGCTCCTTTTTGTCCCGCCAGGCGGTGCCGTAGATCCGTTGCAGCATCTCGTTGTTGGCATCGCCGCGCCAGTAGGCGCCAGCCACCTTCATCACCTTGAACGCCTTGAGATGGCCGGTCGAAGGGACGTGGGGGCCGCGACAGAGGTCGATGAAGTCACCCTGGGCATAAAAGGAGAGCGGTTGGTCACCCGGGATGGAATCGATGATTTCGACCTTGTACTTCTCGCCCATCCGTTCGAACAGCGCGATCGCCTCCTCGCGCGACATCACGCTGCGACGGATCGGCAGATTTTGCCTGGCCAGCTGCTGCATGCGGGCCTCGATCTTTTCCAGATCCTCCGGGGTGAAGGGCCGCTCATAGGCGAAATCGTAGTAGAAACCATCCTCGATCACCGGGCCGATAGTCACCTGGGCCCCCGGGAACAGCTCCTGTACCGCCATCGCCATCAGGTGGGCGCAGGAGTGACGGATCACCTCCAGCCCCTCCTGATCGCGCGCGGTGATGATCGCCAGATTGGCGTCGTGTTCGATCCGATAGCTGGTATCCACCAGCTCACCGTTCACCTTGCCGGCGATGGCGGCCTTGGCCAGGCCGGTGCCGATATCGGCCGCCACTTCGTGTACGGTGACCGGCTGGTTGAAGGTGCGAGTACTCCCATCTGGAAGCGTGATGACAGGCATATTTTGTTCCCTGATTGACGGATGCACCCGTACCAAAGGCCACATCCAGGTTGCTACGGATTGGTTGACGACGGACGCGGGGCTACGACAGCTACCAGGTGCCGGCCAGTCCGAGCGGCGATTATAGCGACCGGGGCGCCAGCGCGCGAGCCGGGGGCAATCATCACCGGGCGATCACCCGCCCCCGGAGGTGAATCGTCTCGGCCCGTGGGGCGCCTCTTGGCCGAGCGGGATGGGGCACCCTATTCACCCTTGCGCCCTGATCGCTTATCGTATCGGTACGAAATCATCAAACCGCGCATCGAAAAGCCGAGGTTGCCGATACCATGCCCAACACCGACACCGCGCCGATCGAGGTCGGCCTGTTCGTTACCTGCCTGGCCGACCTGTTCCGTCCCGAGGTGGCGTTTGCCACCATCAAACTGCTGGAGCAGGCCGGCTGCCAGGTGGAAGTCCCCCGCGAGCAGACCTGCTGCGGCCAGCCAGCGTTCAACTCCGGCGACCGGCACAGCAGCCGCGCCATCGCCCGTCAGACCATCGCGGCGCTGGAGGGGTACCGCTACGTGGTGGCCCCCTCCGGCTCCTGCATCGGCATGTTGCACAGCTACCCGGAGCTGTTCGCCGCCGACGATCCCTGGCGGGCCCGGGCCCAGGCGCTGCGGGCGCGGGCGTTCGAGATCTCCGCTTTTCTGGTGGATCGGTTGCAGGTGCGCACCAGCGAGAGCGGGTTCAAGGGCCGGGTCACCTACCACGACGCCTGCTCGGGGCTGCGGCAGCTCGGCATCAAGCAGCAGCCCCGTCAGCTGCTCGCGACCATCGCTGGCGTCGAGCTGGTGGAGATGGCGGAGGCGGAAACCTGCTGCGGCTTTGGCGGCACGTTTTGCGTCAAGTATCCCGAGATCTCCAACCGGATGGTGAGCGACAAAATCGCTGCCGCCGTCGCCAGCGGCGCCGATACGCTGGTGGCCGGGGAGCTGGGCTGCCTGCTCAACATCGCCGGCAAGCTCAAGCGTGAAGGGCACGCGCTGCAGGTCCGCCATCTGGTCGAGCTGCTGGCCGACCTGGAGGCGACCCCGGCGATCGGCGAAGCCGACCCTCACCCCCTCGGCCAACCCCTCTGAGCGGAGCCTGTCATGCAGATCAAAAGCCCTGAATTCAAACAGAACGCCCGCCGCGCGTTGCACGATGCCAACCTGCAGCGCGCGCTGGGCAACCTGAAGGCCGGTTTTCCCGGCAAACGGGCCGCGGCCATCGCGCGTCTGCCGGAGTTCGAGCAGCTGCGTCAGCAGGCGCGCGAGCTGAAGGAGCATATCCTGCAACACCTGGACCTCTACCTGGAGGCGTTCGAGGCCCGGGTGATCGAAAACGGCGGTCAGGTACACTGGTGTCGCACCAGCGAGGAGGCGCGCCAGACTATCCTGCGGATCTGCCAGGAGCAGAACGCCAAGACGGTCACCAAGGGCAAATCGATGGTGACCGAGGAGATCGACCTCAATCAGTTTCTGCAGGAGAACGGCATCCGGCCGGTGGAAACCGATCTGGGGGAGTACATCCTGCAGCTGCGCGGCGATCACCCGAGTCATATCATCGCCCCGGCGATCCACCTCAATCTGGACGATGTCGCCCACACCTTCCACCACCGACACCAGCGCCCCCGACTGAACGACCCGGCCGCCCTGCTGGCCGAGGCGCGGGAGATGCTGCGCCAGCAATTTGTCGCCGCCGACGTGGGGATCACCGGCGCCAACTTTTTGGTGGCGGAAACCGGCTCGAGCATCATCGTCACCAACGAGGGCAACGGCGACCTCACCCAGCTCCTGCCCAACACCCACATCGTGGTGGCCTCGATCGAAAAGGTGGTGCCCACCCTGGAGGACATGACCCTGTTTCTGCGCCTGCTGGCCCGTTCCGCCACCGGACAGGAGTTTTCCGTCTACAACACCCTTTCCACCGGTGGCCGCCGCCCGGGGGAGCGGGATGGGCCGGAGCATTTCCACGTCGTGCTGGTCGACAACGGCCGCAGCGAGATGGTGGGCACCGAATTCCAGGAGATGCTGCGCTGCATCCGCTGCTCCGCCTGCATGAACCACTGCCCGGTGTATGGCGCCGTGGGTGGCCACAGCTATGGCTGGGTCTACCCCGGCCCGATGGGCTCGGTGCTGACGCCGCAACTGATCGGGCTGGAGCGGGCGGCGCTGCTGCCCAACGCCTCCACCCTCTGCGGCCAGTGTGAGGCGGTGTGCCCGGTCGGCATTGCGCTGCCCAAACTGATGCGCCACTGGCGCGAACGGGAGTTCGAGCGCCACCTGACCCCGCGCGCCGCCCGCTGGGGGCTGGGAGGCTGGGCCTTTTTCGCCACCCGCCCGCGCCTCTACCGGCTGCTCAGTGCCGGCGCCTCCTGGTGTCTGCGCCGGCTGGGGGGCAAAAAGGGGCGGCTTCGCAGCGTGTTGCTGGCCGGTGGCTGGACCGACCACCGTGACCTGCCCACCCCCTCCGGCCGCCCCTTCATGCAGCAGTGGCGATCACGCCAGCGACAGGAGCACACCCCATGAGCAGCCGCAACGAAATTTTGGCCAGCCTTCGCCGCGGGCTGCGCCGCGGTGCAGCGAGCGAGGCGCAGCAAGAGGCGGTGCGCCAGCGCTTGCAGCACCACCCGCGCACTCTGATTCCGGCCCGTGGCCAGCAGCCGGGCGAGGCTCGGGTCGAGCTGTTCATCCGCATGGCGCGGGAGGCGGCGGCGGAGGTGGTTGTGCTGGCGAGCATCGAGCAACTGCCCGCGGCGGTGGCGCAGACATTGGCCAGCGAGGGTGAGCGGGAGCTGGTCGTGGCCGACGATGAGCGCCTCGCCGCGCTGGACTGGAACACGCCGGATGGGCCGATCCGCTGCCACCGGCGGGTGGCGAGGGTGGGCGATAGGGCCAGCCTGACGCCGGCCTTTGCCGGCATCGCCGAAACCGGCACCCTGCTGCTCTACTCCCGCCCGGAGAGCCCCACCAGCCTCAACTTCCTGCCGGATACCCACCTGGTCCTGCTACGGCGGGAGGATCTGGTCGGGGTGTACGAGGAGGGCTGGGATCGGCTGCGTGCGGTCTGCGGTGAGCGCCTGCCGCGCAGCGTCAATCTGATCACCGGCCCCTCCCGCAGCGCCGACATCGAGCAGAAGCTGCAGCTGGGGGCCCATGGCCCGCGCCGGCTGGTGATCTATCTGGTTGGCTGAGCGCTAGGGCGCCGGCACACTGAGCCTGAGCGTGCCGGCGCGCTGCACCATATCCAGATGCTGCATGAAGCTCATGCCCAGCAACACGGTATCACCGACCATGTGGGGGTTGATGCTGGCGGCCACGTTGCGCAGCTCGATCCCGCCCAGCCGAACCGACTCCAGCCGGGTGGAATGCACGCTGATCACGCCGTTGGCGGTCATGGTCTGCTGCCGCCGGCCCCGCTCCAGCCCGATTTTCTCCGCCAGGGCCTCGGGCACACTGACCTGGGTCGCGCCGGTATCCAGCAAAAAGGTGACCGGCTCGCCGTTGATCAGCCCCGGGGCGATGTAGTGACCATCGCGGTTGCGCTGCAACACCACCTCGCCCGCGCTCTGGCTGGTCAGGCTCAGGTTGCGGTTGGGGTTACGCCGATCGGCAATAAAATCGTTGAAAAACAGGGTCAAAAGAAACAGCAGCGCCGCCCAGGTCAGATGGTGCATCCAGTGTGCAAGCCCGCGCCGGAGCTGATCGGAATCGGGCTGTTGCCGCTGTTCGGACATGGTTCTCTCCGTTCTGACTCGCCGTTCTCTCTGCCGTTGTGACCGCCCAAACGGCAGGATGATCCCGCCGCCGGGCGATCGGGCGGGATCGCCCCAGGTTTGGGCCAGCGCCGGGGATCGATCCGGGAGGATCACCCGGTGGCAAAGGGCTCCACGATCTCCAGCTCGGGAAAGTGGCGCAACACCGCATCGCGCTGGGGCCGTTCAAACAGCAGCTTCAGGTTGGGCCCGGCGTCCATGGTGAAGTAGAGCGGTACCCCCTGCCCTCGCAGTGCCCATACCGTTTGCATCATCGCCACCGATTGCGGCTGCCAGTAGAGCAGCGGGGGCCAGCTGGCGATCATGGTGGCGTGCATCGACAGCGCGTTCTGTTCGGCGGTTTGCCCCAGCAGGGCAAAATCCTGCTGCGCGATCGCCCGGTGCAGCTTCTCCAGATCCGCCGCCGCCTGCAACGGCCAGCTCTGGTAGAGATGGGCGGTTTCCAGGGTGCGCTGCATCCCCGCGCGCGAATCCACCGCTTTTTGTGCGGTATCGACCTTGACCAGGCCGACACAGAGCCCCGGCCAGCGCGCCTCCAGCGCCACGGCGTGGCTGTCGAGGCCATCCGCGCGCCGCCCCATGCGCCACTCGACGAAGCCGTCGAACAGCGAGCGGCAGGCGCTGCCGCTGCCCAGACGCGCCAGCACCGACAGCAGGCGGGGCTCCAGCTCCAGCCCCAGCGCGTCGTTCAGCGCCAGCGTCAGGGCGGCGAACCCCGAGGCGGAGGAGGCCAGCCCCGCCGCCGTGGGAATGGTGTTGCGGGTTTCCACCCGGAAATAAAGCGGCTGTTGGCGGCGAAACAGGTCGATGAAAGCGGTTACCCGCTGGCTGAAGGCTGCATGTAGCGGTAGCGGCCGCCCATTGAACCGGATCTCATCCTGTTTCGCGTCGATCGGGGTCAGCCGGGTGTGGCTGCCCAGATGATCCAGCGAAACGGAGAGGGAGGCGTTCACCGGCAGGTTGAGGCTGCGCTCACGCTTGCCCCAGTATTTGCACAGGGCGATGTTGCTGGGAGCAAACTGCTCCGATGAGGCGCGGGCCTGTAACCGCGCGGGGAGTAACCGATCGACCACTTCAGTGGGTGTCATACTTGATCTCCACGCCCGTTGGAGCCACCGCGACCGGAATCGACTCCCAGGGCAGCGGCGCGCTCAGCTCGCCCAGCCCCAGCACGCAATCCCCCAGCCCCGAGCCCGATATCTTGGCACCCAGTATGGTGGGTTGCGCCCGCAGCCGCCAGATCATCTCGGAGAGGGTGGCATCGTTCACCCCCAGCGCGTCCATCAACCCTTGATACAGGTTCATCAGCTGCCCCAGCCGCGCCCAGTCGGCATCGACCAGCGCCGCGCGGGCCGCCGCGCAGGTCTGGCCCATCAGGCGGTAGAGCCCGGCGTAGAGGGCGGGGTGCGCCGCCGCGCGGGCTTCGACCTGCGCCAGCACCGCGGGGGTTTTCATCTTGTAGCCGCAATAGAGCAGCGCCAGTGGCGGCAGGCCCGGCAGGGGTTCGATCTGCCGGGGCTCGCGCCGGTAGTGGATCACCCCGCCGTAGATACTGGCCGCCAGATCGGTGCCCGAACCGCGCCCGTTCTGGGCCGCGTGGACCGCGCTCAGGGCCCGGTCGAACAGCGCCGCCGGGGAGGTGTCGGCAGCGCAAAAGGCGGCCAGCGCCGCCGTCACCGCCGCCGTCACCGCCGCCGAGGAGCCGAGCCCGACGCGGTGGGAAAACCCGGAGCGGATCCGCAGGCGAAAGCCCTGCTGCAACTGCGGGCGGTAGCTGTGGATGGCGGCGAGCACAAAGCTGAGCGCGGGCTCCGGTCGCAGCTGGTCCAGCTCGGCCCGGTAGTGGGCCAGGGCGCTGTCGATCTCCACCCACCGCCCCGCCAGGGGGGTCAACTCCACCTCGAGCCAGTGCTGCAGCGCACAGGCCAGCGCCGGTTCGCCAAACAGCACGGCGTGCTCCCCCAGCAACATGATGCTACCGGGGGCGCGGGTCTCAATCTTCGAGCAGGCGGACACCTTCCCGCTCCTCTTTCAGCGCGCCCCAGTGCCAGTGGGGTTGCAACGGCAGCTGGGCCGGGGTGCCCTGTGGCAGCCAGAGCAGCATCAGCCCCCCCTGCTCACCGGAGAGTGCGCCGGCACCGCAGATTTTGGCGGCTCCACCGCGCTGCTCCACCAGTTCGGCAAAACGCTGCAGCGGGGCGGGCACGACGCCGATCCGGCTAAGCAGCCGGTGGTTGGCCCGCAGCGGCTCCAGCGGGGTGTCGCCTGCAAGCAGCGCGCTCGCGACCTGCTCGGTTACCTCGGCAAACTCCTGCCAGATCCCGGAGGCGCCGAAATGCCGCCGCACCGCATCCACGGCGGCGCCGGTGCTGCTGGCCGGCGTGCCGGTAAACAGCCAGAACCAGCCGGGGCCCAGCCCGGTCTGCGCCAGCGGCAGCGATGCCACCTGCTCGCCCTGAAGCCGGATCAACCCGCCGCTGCAGACCGCCGCCGCATCCACCATGCTGCCGCGTCCATGTTGCAGCCGCTCACAGTAGCGTACCTGCTGCATCAGCTGCTCGAGGGTGTCGAAGTGACCGAACAGCTTCAAAAGCGCGGCGATCAGCGCCGCGGAGGAGCCCATGCCGGCGCCGATGGGGATGTCGGAATCGATCCGCAGGCTGCCCCGCGGGTGAATATCGAGCCCGGAAAGCACCCGCGCCATGTCGATGGCGTAGAACGCCAGTTCGGCGGGTTTTTTCAGAATCCGGGTGATCGGCAGCTCACCGCGCAGATAGCGCTCGAAGTGGTTGTCGAGTCGACGCCGCAGCCCGGCCAGCTTCTCCAGCCCCAGCTCATGGGTGCGTTCGTGGGTATGCCAGCTCAACCGGGGCAGCTGGTCAGGGCGGTAGCGGATGTGGATGTGCCGATCCACCGCCAGCGCCAGCGCCGGCGCGCCATACACCACGGCATGTTCGCCGCTGAGAATGATCTTGCCCGGAGCGCAAGCGGTCGGCATCAGCAGGGGATGTATTCGCGTTTGTGGTGGAAAATGCCCGCCAGACGGAAACGGCCAGTAGTGCCTTCGGGGAAGGTGTGTTCGCCACCGTCGCAGGGCACCTGCTGCCGGTACAGTTTCAGGTACTCCTCGTAGCAGATCTCACGCCGGGCGTTGAGCAGCGCTCGGTGGTGTTCGCTGTGGAGCGCCCGCCGGTAGCCCGCCACCACGCGGCCGGAGAAAAACTCGGCCACGCAGCCGGAGCCGTAGCTGAAAAAACCGATCCGCTGGCCGGCCAGATCCTCCGCCGTGTTCTCCAGCAGCGAGGCCAGGCCGATATACATCGATGCGGTGTAGCTGTTGCCGATGATACGGTTGTAGAGCAGGGTGGCGTCGATCTGCGCCGCCTGCTCCGCCGGGGAGAGATCCGCCCGGTTCAGCTTGACCAACTGCTGGTGCGCCTTCTGTGCCATGCGGCTGAACGGCAGGTGGTAGCAGAAGCGGCTGAAGTCGGAAAATGTCAGCGGGCTGGCCTGGCGGAACTGCTCCCAGGCCCGTTTGAGCGCCTTGAGGTAGATCTTGGTGGAGTATTTGCCATCCACCAGCGCGGTGGAGCGGTAGTTGGGTCGCCAGAAGTCCATCACATCTTCGGTGTAGTTGCCCACCTCCGGGTCGAGGCTGACCAGGCGCGGATCGGCACTGATCAGCAGGGCCACGGCACCGCAGCCCTGGGTCGCCTCGCCGGGGGTGTCGAGATCGTAACGGGCGATATCGGAGGCGATCACCATCACCCGGCGCTCTGGCTGGCGCGCCACCAGCGCACAGGCCATCTGGATGGCGGCGGTGGCGCTGTAGCACGCCTGCTTCAGCTCCACCACGCGGCAATTTGAATGCAGGCCGAGCAGGCGGTGGACGTAGATGCCCGCCGCCTTGGACTGGTCGATGCCGGTCTCGGTGGCAAACAGCAGCGTGCCGACCGCTTCGGGGCCGATCCGTTCAACCAGCGGCAGCGCGGCGTTGGCCGCCATGGTGACGATATCCTCGTCCGGCGCCGCAATCGCCATCTTTTCCTGACCTATGCCGGTATAGTACTTCTCCGGGTCGGCACCCTGCACCTGGGCCAGCGTGCGCAGGTCCAGGTAGTAGTTGGAGGTGTAAAAGCTGATTTCGTCTATACCAACGGACATACTCGACCAGAGTCCTCAACGCGCTTGGACAATAAGCGTCCTGTTCCGGAACAGCGCCGCCAGATCGGGGGTACCGAGCAGAAACATCGCCGTAACAAATTCGCGCCGCAACCGCTCGATGGCGGTTACGACCGCTGCGGCAGATTCCATCGCCGGCTTGAGCAAAGGCGCAGCCATGCCACACAGCGAGGCGCCGAGTATAACAGACTTGACCATATCAATCCCATCCCTGAGCCCGCCGCTGGCGATCAGGCTGGCCCGGTCCAGATAGGGCTGCGCCTGCTGCAGTGCCAGCGGCGTGGGCAGCCCCCAGTCCTGAAATCTGAGGCCGAGATCGGCGTCATCGCGGCGCCGATGGTGTTCGATCCGACTCCACGAGGTGCCGCCGCTGCCGGCGATGTCAAAGTGGCGAATCCCCTGCTCGAGCCCCAGCTCGATATCCGCCGGTGACAGGCCGGCGCCCACCTCCTTGAGTATCACCGGCACCGACAGCCCCCTTGCCACCGCCCCCAACCGGGCGGCCAGATTGGCGAAGTTGGTATCGCCCTCGGGCTGCACCGCCTCCTGCAGCGGGTTGAGGTGGAGATAGAGCGCATCGCCGGCCATGCAATCCACCGCCTGCTGACACTTTTCCAGATCAAAACCGTAGTTGAGCTGCACCCCGCCCAGGTTGCCGATCAGCACGGTGGTGGGGGCGAACTCTCTGAG
>Ga0114984_1000376_pt1 | contig 17525 bp, 14 predicted proteins | sample Shrwel1BS1Day1_FD_96987 | JGI IMG/M metagenome (GOLD analysis project Ga0114984, IMG submission 96987) | Subsurface microbial communities from deep shales in Ohio, USA - Utica-3 well 1 S-1-Day1 | ecosystem: Environmental > Aquatic > Deep subsurface > Shale gas/oil reservoir > Produced water/Flow...
GGGCTCATGCTAGACGGTTTCCACAGCCCATCGCACCAGCAACAGCTGACCTCCCATTTGATTGCGCTGATGCGCTCAAACACGGGCTGCTGCAGTTGCGCTACTTTCCAGCGTTTGGCGATGGCCAGTTGCAGCTGAGCGGGCAATACACCTTCACCTTGCAGCAGCAAAAGCAGCCCCAGTGCCGACCCCCAGCCTTCTTGCCGCAGTTGCACCAGGGTCATGTTAGGCCACTGTGGTGCAGCACCAAACGCACGCGGCAGCTGAATCGTCAGCATGGGTTGACCCTGGCGCAGGTGCACGGCCAATGACAGCGGTAAAGGCTCCGTCACACCCTGAACCTGCAGTTTGACCGACATGGCATTCGTCAGTTGAGCCTGCAAAGTGCGCTTCAAGCACCGCCACCACGCCAGCCGAAGTTCGGGAACGTCATCCAATGCCTGATACAGCCGCTCATGCCACGCAATGCGCCTGGCTAAAGCCTTGGCACTCAGGTTCATGGCTTCTGCCATTTCTTGAATAGCCAGCATGATGTGCCCATGCGCAGGAGCTTGACCCAGCACCCGCCTGGCAAACAGCAGCACCCAGGGCACATCACAGCGTCCGCTGTCCAAGAGCCAAAGTAAAGCGTGGATCGTACCTGGCTCCTGATGCGGTGCATCGTGCACAACCGCTTGCGCATCTGCCGAATCCCGCCACTTCAGCCAACTGGCAGCATCCGTGACGCTTTGGCTTTGCAAGAATGCGACCAGGCTGCGCAAACGCTGCACGGCCTTGATGGCAAATGCCGGTGGGGCGATTTCACCCTGCCAAAGCAACAGGGCCAATTCAGTATCCTCATCAGGCCCGTATTGCTGCAACAGCACCACCAGCCGTACCAAGCTGCCCAAGCCCAGTTGAGGCACTGCAGACCGGGCAAATGCATGCCATGCAGCGGTACGCAGGCTGATCGACTCGACCCCTTGCAAAACCGCATCGACCAATTCCAGCACCATGGCCGATTGCAGCTCCATACATGGCCTTGCAGCATGCACATAGCGCCCAGCTTCGGCGCAGCCGTTGAAACAGCACGGCCACTGCCCGCTGAATTCATGCAAAACGGGCGTAGCCACGTCCAGATCGGGCAACGTCATCACCGCTGCCAGTAAACGCCGGTAGCGGTGCCACCTTAAGTGATATGGGTGCATGATCAAACTTTCAAAACAGGCACGCCGCAACGGCACCTGGGCGGAGCCTTAAAGGCGCAGCATCAGGCGCATCACGTGCACAAGGGAAAATCAAGAAAAGAGTGTCGGAAACCTAAACTCAAGCCAGCGTGATAGCAGTCCCACGACGGGAACTCAGGCCCACTTGCACCACCTTTTCTAGGGTGGCTTTTTCAGACCAGCGGGCATTGGTATTGCGCAGCCTCTTGCTGCCCCAATGCTCCAACAATGCATTCCATGGGGTCAGCGGTACGGCCTCCATCAAGGGATCGAGCACTAGCAAGGAATGCGGCTTGCCATCGGCGTACATCACCCCCACCGCCAAGACCCAATGGCTGTAGCTGGGCGATGTAAAGCGCACCAGGCACACATGGTCAGATTCCAGAGCGGCTATCGTGCGAGCCTCTACATCACGGCGCAAGGGGCGGCAATGCACCTGCTCGGCAAATGGGGCAAACTGCTCCTTGAGCTGCGTAGCCGAACAGCCCGTGAAATAGCGGGACTGCCCGATGGCACAAACCTCGACCAAGCGCTCATCGGGCTCATCCTCATACAAGGCATCGCGCGACACCACACCCAGCAGCATGAGTGCCATCAGCACACAGTGGTGGCCACAAGCCATGTCACTCTCACCTTGGCGCAGCAATACCTTGTCACCGTGGGCCAGCGCCCCTTGGCGCCCCACGCTCAGCTGGGAATGCATCACAAAGCGCTGCCCTAGCATCAATACTCCTCGGGCAATAGCAGCGTAGTGCTGCTGCGGTCGGCTTCCGTGATGATCCACAGACGCTGCGTGGGCCCCAGCACATACACCGACATCACCCGTGCATCGTGCACCAGGGCCTCTGCATTGGTCTGCCGATCTTCCTCACAGATATCGCCCCAATCACCCGCCATATGCCGTAGAACAAACCGCAGCGAGGTCAATTGCAGCGAGCGAAGCAGCTCCAAGGCCCCAGGGGTGGCCAGCACCTGCCCCAGGAGCAACAAAGGGTTGTCACCACCAGAAGCAGAAGAGGAATCATTCGGGCATGCGGCGGCCTGACCTGAATCAGTCATAGAAAACTCCAGCAAGGGAAAAGTCGAAGGGAGAAACAGCGCCCAGCGGCTAACCGGCCATTTGCCCCAACCCAACGACCAAACGACAGGCACAGCTGCGCCGCACAAGCCTTCAAAGGCGTGCGCGGGCAATCAGCCTGATCAATTCAAGCGGAGGGAAATGGGGAAGACGTGCTCGGGAAGCTGAGCGGAGAACGAGGCACGTGAGCCAATGCTACTGGTGCATACACCGCACTGACATCACGTGCAGTGATTATAGCAAATATAATCAAAAGTTATATTATTTGATTTTATATTCAAAATTTTGAATATAGAAGTCATCTGTGAGGTGATGGCGCATAACGCGAGACACCCAGTGAACCCGCCACATGTAGAAGATTCGGTATGTATAGCCCGCTTCAAGCATCCATGCTATGAATGCTAGTCATCGTTGGCCCTATTCCATTCAGCAATGGCTGCTGACGGTTTGTGGGTCACTTCTGGGTGGAAGTTAACGAGCAATTTGTACATTGATGCATTTCCCCCGTTTTATGGTGATCCTGTATACGGGAACAAGCCGTACCGACCATGGTGTGGGTTCTTACCAAACATCAGTGACTGATCGCGCTTCCTGATTGCTTCAGGCGGATCGGTGTTCTCGATTACGATAACCTGCATGTCATTAGGCAATGCTTCAAGGTAGGCATAGAACTTCTCCTGCAGATCCGTGCCAGTCAAATCATCCTCGGTTCCATCGGGTTCTCGATACGAAAGCAATGGGGAGTCGAGAACAACAAATCCTGTGTGCGGCGTTTGGCGCGCACGGCAAAACGCTAACATCCCAAGGGTGAAGGCAGCATGTGTGATGGCGCGGAGACCCTTACCAAAGGCACCTCGGGATTTCCCCGCAATAACAAGATCACGCGTTTTGGAGTCAAAGTACACATCCCCGACTTCTGGGAAATTCCACCCCGTCAGGATGCTCTCGACAGTTTTGGAAAAGCTGTGAGTTACGGTAGTGGGAATGTCAGCGTTGGTGAGGACTCCGGCCTTCTCAGCCTCGGCGTCCTTCTCAAGATCGGCTCGGCGTCGCTCCATGTCTTGTACCGTTGCATAGAGACCAAGCGCCTCGCGCACCTCAGCCCGCTTGTCAGCGAAGTCGGAATAGGATTTACGAAGGGTCGAAATTTTAGGCGCAATCAGCTCTTCAACCGCCGCCGAGATTGACGCCAGCTCCTGTACAACGGCAGGCATTCTGCGGTCAAAATTGGCTCTCTCACGCTCAAGGCTTTGCACAGTCGCAGCAAGCTCGGCGCGCAAAACCTCGACTTTGGAAATCTCCTGCCGTGCTGCCTGAACAACGGCGTCAATGTCTCCATTGCATTCGGCGTCAGTGCGGTGATGTGCAGGTTCTGAACCGCAGACAGGACAGTGCCCCGAGCCGAGTACGTTGAACAACGTTCCACCTTCTTCGATAGCGCGCAGCCTTTCAATATCGGATGCGTAATGCTTATCGAGAAGGCTGAACCGTTGAAGCATCGCCCCGATTTCAGCACGCCGCTCACGGCTTTCTTCCAACTTCTTGCGCAGTTCGCGTCGCTTTCCCGCGGCCTCCTGAAACTCACTTTCAGTGGTGTTCACCTGGACTGCCTGTTGGCGGAGCGAGGCATCAATCTTCTCTAGCTGCGCCTCCAACTCTTTCGGGCTCTTGGTCAAGTCCTTGAGCCGTTTACGGTAATCGTCAAGAAGTTGGTCAAGAAGCTTCAGTTGCGCCTCACGCGACAGCTCCTCAGGCTCTCGCTTATTACTTGCTACCAGCGCAGAATCGTCTGCCCCCGTCAGAAGCAGCTTGAACGTCGCGAGATTCGGCGTGTTAGCGATGGGGTTGCCATCAAACAGCGGTGAGCTTTGTTGCGTGATCTCCGTCTCATTGACAATCATCAAGCGCGCAATATTGCGAAAGCTCAGGCTATTGGTTTCATTTCTCGAATTCTTGCGGACACGCTTACCTCCAAGACCACATAAACCCAGCAAGAACGAAGACAGGTTCGAGTCGTTCTTGTCACTGTGCTGCTCATCAAGCTGCTTGTACGGAATATCGGTTGCAGGTGGAGTCTGATGCAAACCTTCGTATAGTCGAAAACCACCACCATCTATGCTGCGCCAGAGCGTGAAGGTCTTCCCTTCAAGCGTCTCAAGGCCCAGAAGAATGAGGTCGTAGCCGACACGCTCAGGAATGGCGCGCAAAGGAGGCTTACCACCGAGCATGAAGTCGATAGCCTCGACGATGAAAGACTTTCCACTATTCGACGCGCCATAGATAACGTTCAGACCGGAGCCGAATGTCACGGTTGCAGGAGGCTTCTGCGGACCGAAGAGGCCGAGGAATCGCAAGCGGATTCCATGAGTTGCTGCCGTCATGCTACTTTGCCCCCAAGCTCCGCTCGACCTGTTGAAATTCCTCAACCCACTTGTCAAAGAAGCGACGCATGACACCCTTAAACTGTTCGTCAGTGAGATCGCCGAAAGTTTCAATAAGCCAAGTGGCTCGATCTTTCAAGGCCAGCAGATAGCTGGACGAAACCGACGATAGGAATGTGGTAGCGCTTTCGCCCGCGCCATACTTAATTCCATCAGGCGTAACTTCGCGCTCTACAAGGTCTCGGGTCATCATGAGAAGTAGTGATTGCTCGACCAGCTTGCGGCGCACGAGCAATTCAGCCGAATGCATCGGCGTTGGAGGATGCAAATTGTCCGGACCGTCGATATCGCCTGTGTGAACAAGAAGGTAATCAAGGGCGACGAGCCTCTGAAGGTCGTAGGTCTGCGGAAAGGCGGCGCCCAAGATCGAGACAGCGCGGATACCTGCCTCAAGTGGTCCGTTGAATGTGATCGGCTTGCGTTCCTGGCTCATGATTGCGTCCATCGAAGACGTTCCTCGTTCACAAGCTGATGGCATATCCCGTCTCTGTCCTTGGGGTTCGTGCAAGTAATCAGAGCGTTTGCCGTGATCTGCATGTCGCGGGCAGCCTTAGTGACGGCACAGACTTTTGCATAGCCATCAACATGGTCTGCGTCGTGCGTATCGATGATGCCCCCGTGGATGTCATCGAGCAGAGATTCAAAGGTACCTGGTGGCACACTATCGCGGGCGAAAACGCGCAGCGACTCTGCCTCATAGAACGCTTCTCGCTGCCGTTGAAAATGATTCTTGAGCTTCGGCACTGATAGCGCTGAGGGATCAGTCTCGTTTGACCCCGTGTGTTCATTGTATGCGCCGAGCAGTTGTGTCACATAGCGGCTCTCGGTGGCAGTCACCTCTTGTGGAGGCTTTTCGGAAGCTGGCCGTGTTCGCAGTCCGCCGCCGAAGCGCGCAGCGTGAACTGGCGTGCTGCGGTGATCATCAACAAGTTGAAGCGCAGTTTTTGCGTCGAAGATCGAGAAGTCAAAGGCATCCACATAAGCGCGGAGTGCTGCATCGAGTGGCACCGATTGTGTACTCGTGATCTCGTCCTTTACGTGCTTGTCCCAGTTGGCAATCAGCTCTTCACGCAGCTTTGCAGCGTTCGCCAAGAGGCGGCTGAGCGATGTGCCAGCACCTCGTGGTGAAACAAAATAATAGTGATGGGGAGCGGCGTACTCGCCGCTGTATGAGTACCAAATGACCTTGCCGAACTCGACCCAGACATCGCTTGGCCTGAGAGCATGGTCGTAGTGCTTGCACTGGTAGTTACCCCATATTCCCTTGAGGCGTTTGTCATCGGCGAATCCGGCAATATCAATCCCCATGTCACCAGCTCCCGAGAAGCGCTGGACATGCTTGTATTTCGTCGAGAGACAGTAATAGGCCCATTCTTCGACAAAGCCCTCCCACTCGTCAGGCGAATAAGTCAACAGCCTTTGCTGTGGCGGAATGACGGGACCATTCGCCACTTGCGCGGCCGTAACCGCAGTTGTGGGACTCACCGGTCTGTTGATGTTCTCCCATTTCGCCGTCATGAAGCACCTTGTCCTTGATTGCAATGAGGGCGGAAGTACGGGTTCTTGTGTATCTGCGCCGCCTGGACCTTCTTCGTGAAGAACTCTGCGAGGTCGTCCTGCTGTTCGAGTAAATACACAATCTCTTGCAGGGTCGAGAGAACCAAGACTTTGTGCTGCAGGAACTCACGTACCGTGTGAATCGCGGGCTCAGTGTAGTCACTGGCAGAGATGAAAATACCTCGAACCTCGGCGCGAGACATGAGGCGAACAAGATGTTCCGAGATCTCGGGCTTTGCCACTGGGTTGCGGTACCACTTCATTTCAACGAAGTACAGAGCGCCACTAAGCTCGATCACTCCGTCAATCTGCTCAACGATTCCCTCACCAGCATTGCCGACCAAATGGAAAGCCTTGTGGACGAGAATGCCATAGGCTTGGAAGAGATTATTGAGAGCGGTCTCTAGCATCTTGCCGCGTTCCTGCGCCGTCGCTGATGTACCAAAAAGCGCATACAAACCCTGCTTGGCGTTCTCGATTCTGGAAGCGCGTTCGTGCTTTTCCGTAGCGATTCGCTGCGCCTCGGCGAGGCGCGCTTGTCGCTCTTCTTCGCGAGCGTTGTTCATTCGTGTGAAGGCATCCTTCTGATTGACGACTTCACGAATGCTGGCCACAAGCCCTTTGGCTTTGAGTCGATCGTCGGGCCAGCACGAATCGAAGTTTGCAAAGTCCACGACACGGCGCAGCACTTCACGTCGCTCTCGAAGGGCCGATTCCCCCTTCGCATTGAGGCACTCAAGCACAGTGCGCACCATTTGGTACTTGTTTACGTTTTTTGGCGCACTTCTCAATTGGGCGGCAATGTCCGCGGTCATGGTGTCAGATACACCTGCGCCACGGAAAAAAACAAGCACGTCCTGTTTGGATCGATTGAGCAATGGGACAACATCCACCAAGAGATTAAACAGCTCCGGCGGATAGTGGAACGTAATGTCTGCAAAGGCATTGGTCATGCCATGCTGCCCTTTTTGCAGACACTTTCACCAACGTAAGAAAAGGTTTTGCTCTCCCCTGTCATGAGTCCTCTCCTATACGGTTTTTACCTGCTTGGGGCTTTAAGGCCATGAACGGCTGGACCAGTAGGAAGTGCTCTAATGGCTTGCCCGATTCAGCTTCCGCCTGCTCCAGATCGGACAGCACTTGCAAGCTCATCCAGAATTGCGGGGCGTCCCCGAACCAGTGGGCAAGTCTCAGCGCAGAATCGCCTGTGATCCCTCACTTACCATTGATAATCTGAGTAATCCTATTGGCCGGAACGCCAAGCTGGCGCGCCAATTCAGTCGGCGACACGCCAATGGCGTCAAGTCGTTGTGCGAGAACTTCACCCGGTTGATGGACTACCGCAGTCATATAAATCTCGCAATAAACAGGCTACCACCCCTCGATCACAACGATTCGTTAGCTTCAATCCACCTTGACGGTGTACGTCAATCGTACATTACTTTTACTTACTTTTGGGTGCAAGCGAGTCCGTCAGGGCCGTAGGTGCCAGGCATTAGAGCCGAATGGTTGTGACTCGACACGGGGCACAGGTGTCAGAAGGTAGCTACCCATTGTTCCTTGCTTGAATAGCGGAGATAGGCTCTCAATCCAGCGGCAGTGCCTTCGGCTTGCAAGCGGCAATGCTGCTCTTGTTGTGGTTGGCAATGGTGTTCATGGCTCCCAGCAAGCCCGCGTTCTTGCCTTTGAAGTCCATCCAGCCTTGCTGCCAGAGAGCTTGAAAAAGCTTGCTGGCCTCATCGGCCCCCACACCCACGCCTTGGAACATGATCGGGTGCATGAAGCGCAGTTGTACCCTGGGCGTCTTCATCTCTAGCTTTGCTATGTCCGCCTTGATGGCTGACGCATAACGTTGCGCCAGTTCCCCATGCAATTGCTGCAAACTGTCCTGAGAGACATTCGTGAACAGGCGCTCCATCGTGATGACTTTGAAATCGCCATCACTATCGGTCTGCACCGCAACCGTGGTCGGGTAGCCTGATTTGCTTTCGTAAAAGCCTTCGAGGCGGAACGCGCCGCAAAACATCGGCTTGGTTTTGGCCAACAGCTTTGGCAGCCCTTGGTCAAAGTTCAAGCTGGATCCTGTCACAAACGCCATGGGGTACGCTTTGATATTCACTGTGCTGTGAACACCGTTTTTTCGATTCACCGGCTGGGGCACAAAGTACATGGCAAGCGCCACAGTGTCAGCATTGCGCTTACCTCCCAATGCCTGTTCTGCCAGCTCGTATGCCTGCACTAAATGGAAGAGGTTTTTGAATAGCTGATCGCGCCCATAGTTGGAGCTAGGCCAAGTCTCCGCTTCCTTCTCCAGACCGTCTTTGTCACCTTTGCGATACAAGGCTTCCATGCGCTTGAAGCTATCTTCAGCATTGGGAGGTAGCTTGCCATTTGCGGTGAGGCCGGAGCGCAATTGCTCACCCAAAGTCATCACTGGCTCAAAAGGCGCGTTCAAAGTCTGGATGGACGCTCCCAGGCAAATGCCATCCAGGCATGGAAGCTGCACAGCAGGAGCCGTTTCGGAAGATGAAACCGGAGCTGCTTTGGGGTCAGTCTTTTTCACACCGGGCTGTTCAACGGATGCTCCCTTAGCCCTGGCAGGCGATGCCGAAGATGATGAATTAGGAGGCCCTGCTTGGCCTGTCTGCGCTACGCTGCTAGAGGCAGCTGGCTTGGGTGATTTTTCACCACGTGCTGTCGATTCCGAACCGGACTGTGATGCAGTGTTCACAACCGTTGTGGCTGGCGTGGGCTGTGGCACTGCAGGAGGCTGCGTTGAAGCGGCGACTGGTGCTGGCTTGCGTGCTGCACGCGCCAAAGCAGTTTTGTCATAAATCAGCTTCAGATGTATTGCATGCACGTCTCCTACGCTGGACGCTACACGCAGAACCTTCACAGCGCTCTTGGCTGGTTGGAATTTGCGCAAATCCACCACCCAATGCGCGCCTAGGTCATCAAAGGGAATGTCGGGCGTGAGCACCGTGTACATGTACAGCGACGGCTCAGGGCTTTTAACGGTACATAGTTCTGAGTCCGGGTTGTGGCACTCCACGTAGTAGTCATGCACCCTTGATACCAGTGGGGAGCCTACAGGCTGTGCCCAAGCGCCTATAGCAAATCCCAAGATGCCAGCCGCTGTACACCAGCGCACTCCCTCTCTCACTGCCATGTTTGCTCCTTCTTATTGGGCTGGGCAGCTGCTTCGCTCCTCAGCATAACTACGTAACTCGTAGTATCGAGAATAAAGCATAACTACGATTCTCGTAGCCTTTTGAAGGCGTGAGATGTCAGACGCGGATGAACAATGGGGCGCGAGGCTCAAGCAGGCCCGGCTGGCTGCGGGTCTGTCACAGAAGATGCTGGGGATTGAGGCTGGAATCGATGCGTTCGTGGCTAGCACGCGCGTCAATCGCTATGAGCTAGGCATCCACAAGCCAGACTTGTTGACGGTGCGCAAGCTGGCTGAGGTGCTGAAGGTGCCGATGGCATTTTTCTATGCCGACACGGATGATGAAATTGCCGAACTGCTGTTCCAGTACAGGCGAGCCAGTGAGGTAACGAGACAGCATATCCAGCAAATACTGACAAGCGAATAGCCGATTTAAGGTGAAAAATGCGGGTCAAGCTTGCGAGAAAATCAGCACTGGTGCTTAGTTACTACTGAATCAAACTTAAAAAAGACTTCCGCCTACTTGGTAGTCTTTTTTCTATCAATGGGCCAGCTTCAGTTCCGTCACCATAGCCTTGCCCTTGATGGCCTCGGCCTGGAACTTCACCTTGTCGCCGACCTTCAGGCCGTCGAGTATCTTTTTGTCGGCCACCTCAAAGCCCATGGTCATGGCGGGCATAGCCAGATTCGGAATATCTCCGTGACGCAGGACGATGAGGTTCTTTTGGACGTCGATCTTGCGGACTTCGCCTTCAACGAGAGGCATGGTGGCTGCAGAGGCTCCAGTTGCAGGCTTCATCGGCATTTTCATGTCCTGGGCGTGGACTGCCGTGAGCGCGGTCAGAGCGAGAACTGTGGCAAGGATGTGGTTTGCTTTCATGAGTCTGTCTTTCCTATAAGCGGTTAGGAGGTTTCGATTGCGGTGGGGTTGTGGTTTGGGGCATGGCGCCCAGCGGATGGACGCCGGCGATGGATCAAGTACCAGGCAGCAGGAATGACCAGCATGCTCAGCAGCGGGGCCGTGACCATGCCGCCGACCATCGGAGCTGCGATGCGGGTCATGACTTCCGAGCCGGTGCCGTGCCCGACCAGAATGGGAAGCAGACCCGCCATGACCACGGCCACGGTCATGGCCTTCGGCCGTACGCGCATGACGGCGCCCTCGCGAATGGCAGCCAGCAACGTCTCTGCATTGTCCGGCTCGCCTGCGGCCAGATGCTGTTTCCAGGCGTTCTGCAGATAGACCAGCATCACGATGCCGAACTCGGCGGCAACGCCGGCCAGGGCGATGAAGCCCACGGCCGAGGCCACTGACACCGCGTGGCCGAGCGCCCAGATGAACCAGACCCCCCCGACCAGCGAGAATGGCACCGCTGCCATGACCAATGTGGCATCGCCTGCGCTGCGAAACAGCAGGTAGAGCAGCATGAAGATGACGGCCAGCGTAAGCGGAACGACGAGCTTCAGGCGCTCCATGGCCCGCTCCAAATACTCGAACTGGCCGGACCAGGACAGGGCATAGCCGGCGGGCATGGCCACCTGCTTGGCGACCACGGCTTGCATGTCGTGAACGACGGAGCGCAGGTCCCGGCCACGTACATCGACATAGACCCAGCCTGAGAGCCGTGCGTTTTCGCTGCGGATCATGGGCGGGCCTTCCGCGATGACGATCTTGGCGACGTCCTGCAGGAGCACGGTGGCTCCCTTGTCCGTCACGAAAGGCAGCTTGCGCAGGCGTTCCAGCGAATCGCGGATTTCGCGCGGGTAGCGGACGTTCACTGGAAAACGCTCTCGACCCTGAATGACTTCTCCGACATTCTCACCACCGATGGCTGTGGATATGACCGCCTGCACGTCTGCCACAGAAAGTCCGAACCGTGCAGCGGCTTGTCGGTCCACATCCACGTCAATGTACCGGCCCCCTGTCAAGCGTTCGGCCAACGCGGAAGAAACACCAGGCACTCCGCGCACGGCGGATTCAATCTGTGCCGCGAGCTTGTCGATGGTGGCGAGGTCTGGTCCGGCGACCTTGATGCCGACGGGACTCTTGATGCCGGTGGCCAGCATGTCGATGCGGTTGCGGATCGGGGGCACCCACACGTTTGATAGACCCGGAACCTTGACCACCCGGTCCAGTTCTTCAACCAACTTCTCCGGGGTCATGCCACGACGCCATTGCTCACGTGGCTTGAACTGGATCGTGGTCTCGAACATCTCCAGCGGCGCAGGATCGGTCGCAGTATCTGCTCGTCCCGCCTTGCCGAACACACGCTGAACCTCGGGCACTGTTTTGATAAGCCGATCTGTCTGTTGCAACAACTCTGCGGCCTTTGAGACCGAAATACCAGGTAACGCCGAGGGCATGTACAACAGATCGCCTTCGTCCAGCGGCGGCATGAACTCACCGCCCAGCCGCATGACCGGAATTGCGGTGATGGCCAGGGCCAATGCCGCTGCCAGCAGCGTGAACTTAGGAAAACGCAAAACCAACTCCAAAGCAGGCCGGTAAATGGCGATAAGGCTTCTGTTGATAGGGTTCGCAGTTTCCTTTGGAATGCGTCCTCGAATGAGGTATCCCATCAGCACTGGAACCAGAGTCACCGACAAGCCAGCAGCAGCCGCCATCGCATAGGTCTTGGTGAAGGCCAGTGGCGAGAACAGCCGTCCTTCCTGGGCCTCCAGGGTGAACACGGGCAGGAACGACAGCGTGATGACCAGCAGCGAGAAGAACAGCGCAGGACCGACCTCCACGGCTGATTGCGCGATCAGTTCCCAGCGCTCGGCCACGGACGGTGGGCGTCGATGTCGTTCTTCAAAGTGCTCCAGATGCTTGTGCGCAGCTTCGACCAGGACCACCGAGGCATCGACCATAGCCCCTAGAGCAATGGCCACACCGCCCAGCGAGAGAATGTTCGCGCTCACGCCTTGCCAGTGCATCACGCCAAAAGCCGCTAGCACCCCAATAGGCAGTGTTACAACTGCCACCAGCGCGGAGCGCAGGTGGAATAGGAAGATGGCACAGACGACGGCGACGACGGCGAACTCCTCCAGGAGCTTGACACGCAGGTTGTCGACCGCACGATCAATGAGTTTGGAGCGGTCATAGGTTTCCACCACTTCAACGCCTTTGGGCAGACTGGGTTTGAGCGTCTCCAGCCTGGCTTTGACGGCCTCGATAGTGGCACGGGCATTCTTGCCGGAGCGCATGACCACCACGCCGCCCGTGACTTCACCCTCGCCATCCAGCTCGGCGATGCCCCGGCGCATTTCCGGGCCGATCTGGACGGTGGCTACGTCTCTCAGCAGCAAAGGTGTCGCTCCGCTGAGGTTGAGCGGGATGGTACGGAAGTGCTCCAGCGATCCAAGGAATCCGCGCGAGCGCACCATGTACTCGGTCTCGGCCATTTCCACTACCGAGCCGCCCGACGACAGATTGGCCTTCTGCAGGGCCTGCACGACCATGGACTGCGTAACGCCGAGCACTCGCATGCGGTCCGGGTCGAGCACCACCTGGTATTGACGGACCATGCCACCGATGCTGGCGACTTCCGCCACATCCGGCACGGTTTTCAGCTCGAACTTCAGAAACCAGTCGTTGAGGGCTCTCAGCTGGCCAATATCGTTGTTGCCGCTGCGATCGACCAGCGCATACTCGTAGACCCAGCCCACACCTGTGGCATCCGGGCCCAGCGCGGCTGTCGCGCCTGCTGGCAGGCGGCTTTGAACCTGGTTCAGATACTCCACCACCCGTGACCGTGCCCAGTACGGATCGGTCTTGTCGTCGAACAGAATGTAGACGAAGGAATCGCCAAAGAACGAATAGCCTCGGACGGTTTTAGCGCCGGGCACGCTCAACATGGTCGTGGTCAGCGGGTAGGTCACGAGGTCCTCCACCACCTGGGGTGGTTTGCCTGGATAGGTGGTGCGAACGATCACCTGTACGTCGCTGAGGTCCGGCAATGCATCGACCGGCGTGCGGGATGCTGACCAGATGCCTGCCGCCACGAGGAACGCGGTGGCAACTAGCACCAGAAAGCGGTTGGTTATGGACCAACGGATCAGAGTAGCAATCACTTGGAGCCTCCGGTGGTTCCTGCGTCGCTGCCGCTTTTCTGCACGGAGACGACTTCCCAATCTAAGGGCCCGCCTTTTCGGAACTCGAAGCGCACCGGATCGCCTGGCTTCAAGCCCGTGAGCGTCATCGAGTTGGCCTTGCCAAAGTTCATCGTCATGGCGGGCCACTTGAGTTCGGGTACGGGACCATGCGAGATCGTGATCCCGTCGTCATCGATGCTTTCCACCTTGCCCTCGGCGCGATAGATGGCCGGGGCGTCGGTGGCTGCAGTGGGTGCAGGCTGGGATTGGCGGGCTTCCATGGCTCCCAGGGCTGACTTGAGCCGCGCTTCGGAGTCCACCAGGAATTGGCCGCTGGTGACCACTTCGTCGCCTTCGCGCAAGCCTTGCAGCACCTCCAACTGATCGCCCAAGTCTTCTCCCAGTTTGATTTCCCGAGGCTCGAAGTTGCCAGACTCCCTGCGGACGATAACCAATGCACGGGTGCCGGTACGGATGACGGCTTCGGAAGGCAGGACCAGGCGCGAGGTTGGAGCGCCGCCGACCTGCAGGCGCAGCAGCAACCCGGGTATCAGTTTGCCGCTGCGGTTATCGACCTCGAATCGCGCTTGCAGAGTGCGCGTGCTGGCGTTGACCTGCGGCAGGATTTCCTTCAACTCGCCGTCGAAGGTTTGGGATGCATCGGCTTGCAGAACGGCCTTGACCTTCTGGCCGCGCGTCAGGCGTACGGCTTGTGCCTCCGGCACTTCAGCCACGGCCCAGACCTTCTCTAGGCCGGAGATACGGAACAACGTAAGGCCAGGTGACACCTGGGCTCCATCTCGGACACCGAGTTCCGTCACCACGCCATTTGCTGGAGCCTGCAAGGTGTAGCGAGCCTGGGCGACCCCGGTTTCCTCACTCTTGCGGATCAGTTCTGTGGGGATGGACATGGCGCGCATGCGCTCACGGGTTGCCGCAATAAGCTCCTGGGGTACACCTGAACGCTTGAGTGCGAGCAGTTCGTTTTGTGGCCCTAGCCACTCAGGTGCAAAAATGGTGGCCAAAGCCTGACCTTTGCGAACCTGTTCCATGGGAGCGCGCACAGCCAAATGCTCGATATAACCAGCGACACGGGTCTGGACGGCAACACTCAGGCGCTCATCAAACTGCACCGTGCCAACGGCGTCGAACGACGCGCCGATATCGGCTCGCTTGACCGTTGCGGTCCGAATACCGAGGTTCTGCTGCACCGTTGGACTGACTTTGACGCCTGTGTCATTGGCATCGTCCGCATAGACGGGCACCAGTTGCATGTCCATGAATGGCGACTTGCCCGGTTTGTCAAAGCGTGGTCCCGGCACCATGGGGTCATGCCAGTAGAGGATCTTGCGCTCGCCTGCGGGAGCCTTGGATTCCGGGGCGGCTACGGCTTGGGGAGCAGTGCCTTCGGAGGTCAAGCGGCCAATAAAGAAGCCACCGGCTGCCAGCAGTACGCCTGCCGTAACCAATGAAGTGACCAGTGCTGTGCGCTTCATTGGGCACTTCCCTGAGCGATGGGTTTGAGGTTCAGTTGGGCCTGCGTACGTACCAAATCACGCTGCAGTGCGAGGAGTTTTCTCTGAGCTTCGACCTCGGCATGTCGTGCCTCAAACACAGCAGTCAGGGCCAATTGATTGGAGCGGTAGGCTGCCAGGGCGGCGGAAGTGCGCTGTCTGGCCGCGCTCACTACGGAGCCTTGGTATCTCTCGATACGCTGCTGCAGGCGCGCGGCGTCGCTAGTCAAGGTGCGGTAATCGGCCATGGCTGCGCGCATTCCCTCCGTCAGGTCAGCCTCTGCTTTGTCGACCATGGCCAGCTTGGCCGAGGTTTCGCGGTCTTGGCGCTGGCTTGGTGCGATTTGGAGCGGGATGCTGACACCGACCGAAACCAAATCGGAATAGCCGGTGCGCTGGCCGTAGGACACTTCCCAGGTCCAGTTGGGAGAGCGCTCCTTGGCTGCGACGTTTGCACTCTGGCGAGCAATTTCGACGTCGCTTTTTAAGCCTGCGACGGCTGGATATCTCGCCACGTAGTCCCATTCCTCGGGAACCGGGAAGGCAGGCGGCTTGTTGAGGGCATCGGGAAGAATGCCAATCCAGCGTTGCAGACTGACCATGGCTGCAGACTGCTGTTGGCGAACCTCTTCGCTTTCATCCTCTGCAATCCCTTTGGCGGATAGGAGCTGCAACGCTTCTGCGCTGTTGCCTGTGGCAGCTGCTATGCGGCTTTTTGCCGCATTCAGCTCCTCGTGCAAGTGATGCTCGGTTTGTGTGGTTAGCTTGAGTGCTTCAGTGGCGAACCACGCATCGACATACGCCATGCTGACCTGCAGGCGAGCCTCGGCTTCGGCAATGTCTTTTTGTACGGCATCGCGGTCGGCCCGTGCACGAGCCACACCTTCGCGCGCGGCTCGTTTATCTGCAGAGAGCCACTCCTGGCTGACACCGATGCGCTTCATCGTCATGGACTCACGGGTGCCGCTGAAGCGGTCTGAGCCGGTAACCGGCAAATTGTCGATGCCGGCCCGCAGCATGGGATCTGGCAACTGACCCGCAGCCTGGATGGAATGGACAGAGCCTTGCATCGCCGCCTGGGCTGCGCGGGCTGCTTCGGAGCGTTGGACGGCCAAGCTTATTGCCTGGTCGAATGAAATCGATTCTGCAGCAGCAACGGCCGGCAGAAAGACGGCAGCCAAGGAGGCAGCTCGCAAAAAAATATGGGACATGGAAACTCCGTAGACGAACGAGGGCACTGCCGGCGTATGGACAAGCCACGCCAGCACCAGTCAGTCGACGGAGTGATCAGACTCTGAGTCTGAGAGTAGAGAGAAAAAGAGGGTCCGGAGGCGGTCGAACCTCCAAGGTGATGGGCCAAGACACTGCAAGCGCAGCATCAAATTCGAGCACTAGCGGCAGCTCCAATACCTGCACAATGGCAGGTAATGACGCCACGGGCAGTTTGACTGCCTCGAAGGTCACATCCGGGGCATTGGTGTACTGATGACACAGAACCGGTTGCTGTTGGTCCATACCTTCGCATGGTATGCCGGCCTCCATCCTGGCCGTCATTGCATCAACGCCTTCCTCCTGTGGGCAGACGTAGCCCGCCAACGCCAGCTGTGCGAACAGCAGCGAAAGCACCACAAGGACTGCGGTGGATAGGCGGTAAATGCGACTTTGCAGCATGGGAGCAGTTAGTGTAGTCAATCTACCAGTGGTATGCGGTGATGGCCATACGTGACTACCGATCTTAAAATGCTACAGATCTTTGGCAAGCCAGCGGTTAACTCGCATCCTAAGAGCGAACGATACAGCCGTGACTGAATGAAGCGCGACACCGTATGTACAACGCAGTTCTGAAGAAGGCGGTGTCCTGTCCCATCCTCAAGTTAATGGATGAGGAAACATGCAATGTGATGCTCGGTAGCGATATCCACCTCGGTGAGTCCGCGCATCGTTGAACCCAGTGTCGGCCCCCTAAGTGATGATTGCAATCATCTGGGCCGAAATTCTTCCGGGCAATTTGTAGTTCGCTCAAGCTGATGTTCTACACGCGGAGGCCTCTGTTGCTTGAGGCCTCTGCGGTAGATCGGCACAAAGATGCAGGAAAGAGTTGCATCCACGATGCATGCGTCTCTGATGGAGATCAGCCTGCAAATGATTGGAGGCGAGCATCTCGCTCAGCTGGCGATTCATTACGCATTTCGTTGATCACTTGCGCGCGGGTTTTGCTCGATCCTGTCTCGGGAGTTCCACGTGGGAAATTGCTTTCACCGTAAGAAAGGCGGCCTTGCTTCATGGCGGCTTCAGTCTCGGCCTTGACTTGAGCTCGGGTTTTCTGGCTTACAAAGTGCTCTGGATGGGCGCTGTTGCATAAATCCAATTTGAGGCGATTGACCCCAACCCCCAGCCGTGGCTATGCCACGGCTGCCGTCTGAGGACGGCCAAGTTCAGTAAATCGATTCAAGATGGCTGCTCGGA
>Ga0114984_1000377_pt1 | contig 17507 bp, 11 predicted proteins | sample Shrwel1BS1Day1_FD_96987 | JGI IMG/M metagenome (GOLD analysis project Ga0114984, IMG submission 96987) | Subsurface microbial communities from deep shales in Ohio, USA - Utica-3 well 1 S-1-Day1 | ecosystem: Environmental > Aquatic > Deep subsurface > Shale gas/oil reservoir > Produced water/Flow...
ACATAGGAAACCTTTCAATGGTGACGTTGCGCACATCGGCAACAGTCGAAAGGTTAGATTTCTGGCGTCAGTTCGTATCCCGCGCGACCGCTGAAGAAATTTTCTGTTTTGTTCTTCACGTGGCGGCTGCGTGCCGATCCGCCCACTCCGAGAAGGGTGGACTGCGCTGCGCCCCCAGCGCCTTTAAGCGCTGACTGGCACTCAAGCCCGAATGTCGCATCGTGTCTGCCAGCGCTGCTGGTCTGCCAGACAGGGCCACTGCGCTGAAACGCTCACACTCGTACTGTTAGTTCGCCTTGGAGCGGTCTCATACAATGAACCCGATCGGCTTGCGATTTGGGCTGGACATGTCCGGCAGGTCGCTGACTCGAATGTGATCTCGCTCTTCCCGTGCTGCCCGCCCCAGGGCGCGTTTCAGAGCCAAACCCAAGCTTCTCGGCGGCAAGCCCTTCAGCTCCTCCACCACCTGTTCATCCAGCTTCGGCGCAAAGATCGATCCCCAGGGGCTCTCCGCCCGCATGCGTCCATAGATTTGCTGGGCGATGTGAGCCACTTGCTCAGCGTTTGGGGCCTGCACCTGAAGCACCGTCATGCGCGACAGCAGCGGTGCCGGGATGCCTTCGGTGCTGTTGGCCGTGGCAACCCAGTTCACGTGACTGGCGTCGATGGCGAAATCGCGGATCGAGAGGTCGATGAAGTCGCGTGCACTGCGAGGCTCCAGCAGGGTATAGAGCGCAGCGAGCGGGTCGTACTGACGTTGCTGGTCGGACTTGTCGAGCTCGTCCAGCACGATCACCGGATTCGCCAGTGGCTGGTAGGCCAGTAGTTCAAATACCACGCCTGGCTCCGAGTTCGACCAAAACGACTCCGACCCAGCCAAAGGCGCGCTTGACTGCGTGCTGGCCATGTCGATCACGCGGAAAGGTAGGTTCAGGCGAGCGGCAAGCCAGCGAGCTGCCTCCGTCTTGCCAATACCTGCGGGGCCGACCAGCAAGATGGGCGCCCAAGCCACGCGACCATCGCCCATCGCATGCAAGGCGAAATGGTCGTGCAGCACCTCGGCCAGTTCAGCGAAGTTGGGGAAGTCGCGCTGGAAGTCTTCGATCAGCTGTGTCCAGTCATCGGGCAGTTCGCCCAGCTTGCGGCGTTCGTGGCCAGCGGCCCGGATGCGTTCGGCGATGTACTGCGCTCGCTTGGCCTTTTCGTCGGGCTTGGCGCGGTGGCGATCGACGAAGCTGCGCAGACCTGCAGCGTCCAGAAACGCGATCTGAGATGTTGCCCGAGGTGCTTGTAGGGCGGGTTGCTCCGGCACCGCTGCCGGGTGCGTCATGTCTGGCAGCGACTGCACCAGCGCTTGAACGGCGTTGTCGATGGACGGATCGAGCGGCTCACCACGAACTGACTTCTCGGGCTTGGTGGCGGCCGGCAGCAGCCCTGCAGCTACAGCCAGTTTGTGATTGCGCCTCAGGTCTTCTGCGAAGAGCCCGATGGTGGCCTCGTGCTGCTTGCAGCGCACTCCCTGGCCTGTGTTCGCATCGCCGCCAATCACCGGCGCCGAGCAAACCGGGCAATGTTGTTGGGCTGCATGTCGGGCGGCCTCGATCAGATCCAACAAAGCCCTGTCTCTGTTGATACTGGCGCCCACCAGCTCCACCCGCAAGCTGAGCTTGTCGCGCTGGTTTGTGGCGCAAAAGAGCGGCAGGTGGCGGTAGTCGGCCGGCTTCATCAGCAGCTCACATTGGCCCACGAAATGCGCCAGCACCGCCAAGTGGCCAGGGGCGGGCTCCACCACTTGCTTGACCAACCATGGGTGCTGGCTCTTCAACGCAGCCAGGGCGGCCTGGTAGATGGCGCGGGTCATCGGGCGGTAGCTGTAAGAGCGGGTCATGGCGGCCTCTTTTGATTAACTATAACTAACTATAACCACGCAAAGAGCAGAGATCCAGCACTCACTCGTGGCGTTTACCTTGGTTATAGTGATTTACTGTGATGTACCCTAGGGCCAGCCATGTCCACATTGAGCAGTGACCAACTCCCCATATTGGCCGGTGCGCTGTTGCGCCTGCGCTGCCTCACGTTGGCTGCGGTGTTTGACGCCACCGGCATCCGTGCAGCAAACCTGTCTGCCTGGCTGAAGGGCAAGCCCCAGGTGATCTCTGCGGCGCGCGTGACGGCGTTGCTGTACCACCTGGGCGTGCAAGGTGGTCAGCTTCGCTCCGACATGGTGCACACCTGGTCCGACCAAGGTGACTGGCAGCACTTGCGCACTGTGTTCAGCCTGCTGCTTGAACCGATAGCGCCCCGGTGTTTGTTCCTCGACGAGCATCCTGGGGTGTCCCACACCAGATTTCTGCAGTGGGGAGAGGCTTGGATTCGGATGTCGCTCACGCCGGGGCCTACGACGCAGGACGATTTGGCCGCGATGGTCAGTCCCGACCGAATGATCGTGCTGCCAGTCGCGCTGGCGGTCATCCCCACGCACGACCCGCAAGCGACAGCATCTGCGCTCTTAAGCCTTGCCGAGCAGGGAGGGCAGGACATTCCCACTGGCGAACTCGCCCATGGCTTCATGCAACGCCTCGGGGCTCCCCCTGGGCAGGACTTTGTGCTCACGAGCGGCGACACATTGGGCTGGCGCATCTTGGAGGCGAGCTTGCGCAATGCAATGCGCAGGGGGTTGAGCCCCACCCAATTGGCGTTGAAGATCGAGACGATGCGGCTCGACGAAGACGACTTGGCCCCTTCGGGCAAAGCTAAACCTGGCTGAACTGCTGGACGAACGAAACTAAGGCGTGGGCAGCCAGACCGCTTCCTGCTCCAATGCCAAACCAGAGCGCTGCATCTGCTCGATAAGATCACGCATGTAGTCGGGAAGATGATCCACGGCGCCGATGAAGTAGCGCAAGGTGTCTCGCCATAGCCGGTTGCTGCCATAGCGTGCGAGCTTGCTTTCCCACTGCGGCATCAGCCAGCACTCGCAAGCGTCCCCTAGCACCTCGTACAGCCGTGCGAAATTGGCCAGGCCCACGCCGTCGTAATCCGGGAACAGGATGATGCGGCTGGCACGGGGGCGCTGACCTAGCCACGACAGCAGCCTGCCGTCGAGCTGCCCGCCGTAGTACAGCAAAGTGGCATGTGTGCCTGCTGGCAGCCAGTCCGTGCGGTCAAACAGGGCCTGGTTCTCGACCAGCCAGAGGGCTTGATCGGTGTGCCAGGCATCGTCGGGCTGAATGCGCAGCGTAGCCGCGCCCAAATTGCGGGTGAACGCGCTCAGTGCCAGCTCGGCGCCATGTTCTCCCTCAAACCAGCTCACCGCATCGCCGACCGCCTTTAGCAGAGGATAGTAGCTGTCGTGTTGATGCTGACGGGCCTTGCTGTTGCGGGCATGGGCCACGTGCTGTGCACGCAGCGGCAGTTGCTCTGCGACCGAGGGCTCAACCTGAGGAGATAGCTCAACCACATGGGTCTCAAACACAGCCTGATCGCAGATACCGTACACGTCTCCTCGCCCCTGACGTTGACAACTGACGGCACCCGTTTGCCGAGCAAAGCGATCCAGGGCGTTGCGCTGCGCAGGGGTGAACTGGCTGGCAGGCACTGAGCCCTTGCTATGTAATTTGAGCAGCGCTGCGCGCAGGGCCTGATCCGTCATCAGGCCTCCACCGGTTCGATGATCTGCCAGCTAAAGCGGCTGATCTGGTTGCTGCCCTGCCGGTGATGAATGGGCACGCAGTAGCGCACGGTGGTCAGTGGCGCGGGGGAAGCGAAGATCAGCGAAAAGCCGAACTCGGCAGCGGTCTCGATCAGACTGCGCTGGTTGCGCGCATCAAGGGCCAGAGCTTCGTCCAGGTAGCAGATGCCTTGAATCGGCCGCCGTTGATCCTGCATCAGGTGCAGCATCGCCAGCCCCGTCACCAGCTTGGCCATCAGCACTGTGCCGTTCGAGGCGGCGCTGTCGAGATCGTCGAAGGCTTCCGGCTCGCGACCTGCCTTGCCCACCCAGAAGCGCAGGCGGAACAGATCGGCCACGCGCAAGCCGTGGCGAGCGTTGCCTTCTTCGATGAGCAAGGTCTTGGCTCGATTGAGCTGATCATCGTCGAGCACGCTCTGCTGGTTGAAGAGTTCAAAAGTCTCGCTATTGCCCACCGTGGCCGCAGTGCTGATAAGTAGCTCGATGGCTTCGACCAGCGCGCTTTCGTCTTCGGGCTCGATCTTGAACACTGCCAAGTCGGAAAGCTGGCGCCCGCTGATCTTGCGATTGAACTCGCGCATCCGGCGCTTGAAAGCGGCCAGGCCATCGCGCAACTCGCGCAGGCAAGCCGCCACGTTCACCACTGCCGACCGCACCTTCTTCTCCAGCGCCTCGGCTTCCTGAGGTAGGTGATGGGCGAACTCCACCAGGCGGGTGATCTCGTCCTCAGGATCGCCAACAAACTGGTACTTGGTCAGCCCACCTGCGTGGATCTCACCCAGCAGTCGGCGAGTCAGGTCGTCCAGCTCCAGCAGTTGCCGGCAGTCGGACTGGTAGGTCTGCAGGCGCTCGGCCAGCTGGTCCAGCGCAAACTCGGGTTGCGCCAGCCAGGGCTGATGAGGCAAGTCGGCCAGCCACGTGAACGGACCTTCGTGATCGATGCGCTGGTTGCGGCGCTGCTCGATCTGGCGGTGCTGCTGTTTCAGGGTTTCCAAATCCTGCTGCCGCTGTTGGCGCTGCTGATCCAGCGCCCGGTAGCGAGCGGCCGATTGCGCCAGGCTGGTGGTCAGCTCGGCGAGCTTCTGATCGAGTGCCACAAGCCGTGTCTGGCGCTCAGCATCGCTGCCCTGCAAGGTCTGCATTTGGGTGTAGTCACGCAACTCGGCATCCAGCTGCACCAGTTGCTGTTCCAGCGCATCCCGCTCACGCTGGACGCTTTCCAACGCTTGCGCCGTCGCCAGTTGCTCCTCCAGCTGTGTCTGTTGTTGCTGCAAGTCCCGCTGCAACTCGCCCAGCTCCGCCAAGCTACGCTGTTGATGCTGTTCGGGAAGGTCGGCGATGCGCAGCTGAAGGCCTGGCAGGCGGATATGCGCATCATTGGCGTTGCCCAAGGCTTCCAAAAGGGCATGACCATCCAGCTGAAAGTCCTCGGCGCCCAGGGTGAACACAGGCTTGGCCAGCACCCTGTTCAGTGCCTCCAGTTGAGCGGGCGGCAACACGCTCGACAGCTGCTGGTAAAGGTTGTGGCCTTGGGTGCGCATCTCCTGCGTCAGCTGTGCCAGCTCCCTGTCCACGCGGGCGAGCTCGCGTTCGATGGATGCCGGAGGCCGGCTTTGCGCCTGGCCCAAGCGGATCACCAGAGCATCGCGCTGGTCCTGCACGTCGCGGCGGCACGCCTCCAGCATCGCACGGCTTTCCACCAAAGCGAATCGCTGCTGCAGCGCCTGCAACTGTTGGCTCTCCTGGCGAAGTTGCTTCTGCTCCTGCTCCCACTGGCTCTGCTCACGCACGGACTGACGGTCCTGCTCTCGCAAGCGGTCCAGCTCACCATCGCACTGCTGAAGCTCATGCTGCAGGGCTTGCTGGCGAGATTCGAAGTGCTGCTGCCACTGGCCCAACGCCTCGTCGATCATGGGCCGCCAGCACAGCAGCTTGCCTCGCAATGCCAGCCGTGCGTCGTGCTTGCGCTCCAGTTCAGCAAGGGTGCCTTTCAGGCGTTCGGCGGCCAGGTACTGACCGCGCTCGGCGTTGAGGTCGGCGAAGGCCTTGTCCCACTCTGCCTTGAAGTCGATGCTGGCGTCGGGCAAGTCGCGCCGGAAGATTTGCAGCAGGTAGTCCTTCACCTCGCTGGAGCGCAGCTTGTCCAAACGCAGTGTTCGGGTGAGCACGCGCTGAAAGATGCTGGCATCGCTGGCGTGCTCAAGGCGGAACACACAGAAGTCTTGCGAGCCAGTCAGCTTGCGGTTTCGGCCGCCGTACACCATGTCGGCGAATTCGCTGCCGCTGAAGCTGAACACGCGGCGGCCATGGGTGGCCAGATGGCTGGCTAGCTTTGGCTGCGCCACCAGCGTGCCATCTGGCAGGCAGAACTCTTCGACCTTGAGTGGGCCGGCGTAGGCGAAGTACTCGTACTCGAAGCTCACGCCCTTGCCGACGCACCCCAGCACCATGGTGCCCGACTCCGGCAGTGACACCTCCAGCAGCACATAGGCACTGTTGTTCGGGAAGTAGAACCGTCGGCTCTTCTCCACGTCGTGGGCGCCAAAGTCCATGCGGCGCCGGTCAATGATCAGCAGGAACTGCAGCGCATTGATCAGGCTGGTTTTGCCGGTGTTGTTAGGTGCCACGAGGGAGACCGCGCCATCCAAGGGGAGTTCTGCGCGGGAGTAGCCCGCGCTGCCCAGCAAGACCAGACGTTGGAAGCCGTGTTGCATCAGTCGATCTCCTCGTCACTCAGCACGTCGTCAGCGTTGTCCTCAGTGCCCACGTCGGGTTCGTTGTCATCTTCTCGGGAAGTTGCAGCCAGACCCTCGAAATGATCCAGATAGCGGCACACAGCGGGCAGAAGTCGCCAACCCGCTGGTTCAGCGACTGCAAATCCCAAGGTGCTGGCCCGCCCCAGCAGGTCGATCAGCCCGTCAGGCGACAGTCCTTCGGCATCCAGCAGGTCTTTCTGCTGCTCGTACACCTCGGCCAGCCACTCCCTGTCGATGAACCAGTCGGTGAAGCGTTGCAGCGCTTTGCCCGCATTGGCTTGTGCGTCGAAGATCACCATGAACAGCAGGGCGAGTTGGCGGCTGACCTTGCCGATGTTGCTGTTGGCGTCCGTACTGTGGAACCAGGCAAAGCCACGGGCATCCAGGCGCAGCTCGAAGCCCAGGGCCGCAAACAGGCCGACGTAGCTGGGCTCGTGCTTTTCCAGCTCCGCCCACAGAGCCGGCTCGGCCATCCGGTTCAGGTGCTTGCCTGACAGGAAAAGCCGGAACAGCTCTGCCAGCGCGGGCATCTGTGCCAGCGGGGTCGTCAGAAGATGAGGCGTTGTCATTCCCGGAAACTCACTCGATGGGGGTGATGCAGGATGCGGATGGTCTGCAGCGTGGTCTTCTCTGGCTGCTCGCAGGCTTCGACGAGCCATGCGCTGTCGTGCTGCAGCTCGTGAAAGAGCCGCAGCAGGGTGGCGTCCTGCAGATGGCCGTGGTGGGTGTTGAGCCAGTCGAGCAGGCTCTCCACCGGCAGGCTACGTTGCAGGTGTGCCCGAATGGCCGACTCGTCCACGTGCTCCAGCAGCGACGGGGTGTTGTCGGGCTCGTCTTGTGGGAAGGTCACCGACTGCGGCTGGTACTGCCGTGCAGCGGCCATGACCGCGCGCACCTCATCACCCAGTTGCAAGCGGAAACCGCGCTCATTGCGCCAGACGGGCAGTGCCGTGTCGCCCGTGGGGCACGACAACGCTCGGCGCAGGCCCCGTTTTCGCACCTGCCCCAGTAGCATGCTGACCGCACTGGTCAGTGCGTTGTGTTGACGCATCTCCTCGCGCAGTGGCAACACCGTGTCGGCACACTGTTGAGCGATCAGGCGGCCAAAGCGCCGCAGCTCCTTGGCCTGGTGCGCTACCTGCCTGAGCTGCAGGCGATGCGAGTACAGCCCGCCTTGAACCGACAGCTGCTCAAAGGCCAGATCCAGTGAGCGTTCGGCATCTTCAAGGTAACGGTAGAACGTGCCTTGCGGGCCGGTGTCCATCATCTGGTTCATCGGCTCGACGTACTGGTCGTAAGCCTCCAGCACATGCCGGTAGCGCTGGGCGATGGGCATGCTGGCGTCGGCGCTCTTTGCGTCTTCAGCGAGTTCCAGCAGCGCGTGGCGGTCTTGGTCCAGTTGCAGGCTGATCTGGCGAAACAGTTCAGCGAGCTTGTTAGCGGCTCCCCGCACCCGATCCATGTCGGCACCTTGCATTCCCTCGTTGAGCGCCTCGGTAGCCTCGCGGATGGCGGCAACGCGCGCTTGCAGCACAGCGGCCAAGCCCAGTTCATGTTCACGTGTGAGCCCACGCACGAAATCCAGCACGTAAGCATTGAGCTGTAGGTCGCTGCTACGGGCACACGGTTGCAGGATGTCCGCATTCACCATGGCGCGTAGCGCCCCGCCCTGCGCCTCGGCGTCTAGCTGCGGGGACACTTTCGCGATACAGCCCAGCACTTGATCACTGGTCAGCACCGCAAACTCGCGCGACAGCCGCACCAAGACTTCGACGGTGTCCCAGTGGGTGTACAGCCCGTAAATAAGTGAGCGAGGGTTGGCCATTTCAGTTCGAGTCCATGCTGCATGCTGCTGCCCACCGCCGCACCTGGCGGCATCTCGGCCCATGGCCGCAACGGGTTCTCAGCTGGCACGCCATGCTGGACGCAGCTTGAGCTCGCGTTGTCCCCATCAGCCGCTTCCCGCCAAACCTGCCGGTTTTGTGCTCAGCGGCCACATTCTTTGAGCTCGAAGATGCGAGCTCAAAGAATGTGCCGAACGCGGTGGGGACAGCCTGCTTGCGACCGTGCGTCCAGCATGAATGTGCGAAAGACGGTGCCAGCCTATGCGCGAAGAACGCTGCCTTCTGTGTGCGAAACAGGTGGGTGCAATGTGCGAAGTCTGTGCGAAGAGGCCTCTGATGAATGTGACAACAATGTGCTGACACCCCGCCGCACAGTGTGGCGTCATGTCGGCCAACAGTGTGGCAACCGAGGGCCAGGTTCGACCACGATCGCATCAGCATGACACCTCGAAGCACCGCAGCAACTGCGCACGAATGTCGGCAGGCTTGGCTGCCAGGTCTACGGTCACAAAGCGGATCGGGTGCCCCTGGATGACGACCGTCTCATCGATCATCGTTCCGACGGAAGGGTGCAACAGCAAGCCGCTTGCCGAGTCTGACAGTGGATCACCGCAGCCGACCTGTGACCTCAGATAGGCGTACATTTGGTAGATGTAGCCGCTGCGCAGGCTTTGCTCCCGATACCACCCTGCCGTGACGATGGAGGTGAACTTGGTGTCGATGACGATACGTCGCCCCGAGCCACCATGGTCGAGCACCACGTCGGTCCGCATGGCAGGCAAGATGTCATCAATACCTTCCGTCTTGGACGAGATTTGCCACTGCAGCGTCGCGCCGCAACGAACATGCCACCCGAGTGGACTGAGCACCACGGCATACAAGCCGCCAACGGCGCGCTCAAACAGACGACGAACCCAAGCCTCCTCCCGGCCAGGCATCGCCAGCACGTTGCCGCCTGCGGATTCCGTGGGTAGCGCCAGGTCATAGGCAAGCTTGGCTGCTGCCACCATGAACTGGTCGTCCGCATCATGGCGTCCGAATCGATCAGCGCTCATCTGGGCGCGGGTCGGCGGCTGGCCTGCGACGCCTCGGGACCACATCGCAGCAGCAAGAAATCGGCACCGATGGGCGACAACTGGCTTCTTGACCAAGCGGGCGACGGACTCCAATGCAGCGCGGACGAAACGATTCCGTGGCGTGTCGATGGTGAGCTCCGCAAAGCGGCAGGCCACCAAGCCGCGATCCAGCAACTGGCGCCGCTCAGTGGTCAGCACATCGATGCGCCCGCGAACGCGGCCGAGCCACTCTTCCCGAGATCGGTAGCCCAGGCTCAGCTGACGGTGTAGCCGAGTCTCAACGGCATGGGCCAAAATTTCTGCCACCAGATCGGGCAACTCATCTGGGCTTTCTTCGACCGCCACATGGGCGGTGCCGCCAGTCCGAAACAGTTCCGACGCATACAGCATCAACAGCCACAGGTTCCGGACTGGAATGCGCCCCACGAATCCGGGCGTGACCCCTGATTCGGTGGAAGTCGGTGGCGCGATGAGACCCATCACCAGCCCTGCAGCAACCGTGCGGTGGCCTGACGTGCCTCCTCAGGGGAGTCAAACCAATACTCTTCCAGCAGGGGGCCGATCTCTGTGTCCACGACTTGCTGGAACCATCGCCGGGTGCCGCCCGCATCCAGCCGATGCACGGGCGTGACATAGCTGTGACCGATTCGGAACTGCTTGCCCAAGCGTGCATCCGCTGCAATCTGCTCGTTCAGTTCGGCCATGCGTCGCTCAATGTCTGACGCCAGTGCTTCATCCACGCCGCACGCTGAACCCACCCAGTTCCGCCATGCTGGGCCGAGGCGAGGCTCAAGACCAACAAACGCAAAGCGGCGCCGCAACGCCAAATCGACCAGCGCCAACGACCGATCCGCGATGTTCATGGTGCCGATGACATGAAGGTTCTCGGGGATGTGGACCGGCCGACGTACGCCGTCAGCATCCGGGTAGCACAGCTCCAACGCCTCGCTGGGGGTGCGCTTGCCTGCCTCCAGCAGCGTCAGCAACTCACCGAACACCTGGGCCGGATTGCCTCGGTTGATCTCCTCGATGACGACGACGAACTTGGCTGCGGGCTCCTTTTTCGCAGCCTTGATGGCCTCCATGAAGACACCATCGGCGAGCGTCAGCTTGCCTTCACCAGTAGGCCGCCAGCCGCGCACGAAGTCCTCGTACGAAAGATTCGGGTGGAACTGGACGGCTCTGACCTTGCTTTCGTCCTTCTGGCCCATCAAGGCGAAGGCCAATCGCTTGGCCAGCCATGTCTTGCCGGTGCCGGGTGGCCCTTGCAGGATCAGATTCTTCTTGGTGCGCAGCCGGTCCAGTAGCTGCTCAAGCTCTGGCTCCGACATGAAGCAGCCGTCACGCGTGATGTCGGCTAGGGAGTAGGGAACGATGGGGGCCTGAGACTGGACGACTTCGGCTGCAAGCTCATCACCTGAGTCATCGTCGGGCATGTCCGGCGCGACTTCGTCCTCCTGAGGCGCAGGCGTCGCATCCTTGAACTGCCACGATGCCAGCGACAACTCCGGGAAGCTGTGCACCGGGTAGTCATCCTCCGCGAACCGCGTGCGCAAGTCGTCGGCAAGTTGCAAATACGTGGCCGCATCACATGGCGCTTGCGGCGCTGGGGTGGTGATCGGAACGCCGAGGCGCTTCTGGATGTAGTGCCGCGACTGGCTGTCCAGCGTCGGAAACTCCCAGGGGGCAGCCCAATACAAGCCAGTGGACAGATTCCACGCCACACCCCAGACCTGGGTTGCGGCGTCATAGGCCTCGATGAACTCGTCGCGGGTGCCCGGCCCGTCGTCTTCAACCAGCGCCTGCGCTGCGGCAAAGACGCGCCAAAGGGCATCAATGTCTCCCGCCCCGCGCTTGTCCGCGTAGCGGAAGAACCAGGAGCGCTGGTTGTTGAGCACAGGGATGCCTTCGAACGTCGCAGGCACAGGCACGGTGACGCCGAGCAGCTTCGCCAGCGCTGCAGCAATCAGCTTGCGGTTGGCGTCCGTCATGCCTCGGTTGAACGTGCCCATTACTGTGAACGGGCAGATGTCCTGCAGTGGGCCGCTGCTTCCATCTGGGAATTTGTCCTGCAGATAGCCCAGGCCTTGGACGCGCTGAGCAATCTGGTGGATGCCCTGAATGAGCGGCGCTCGGTTGCTTGCGTAGGCCAGCAGCTTCTCGGCGATGGCCTCGTAGAAGTCCGCCCACTGGAACAGGGTGCCGAAGCGGTCCTTCCAGTACGGCGCGTTGCGGAATCGCTCGATGTCTTGGGGCTTGCCGTTGAATGCGAACTCGATCAGCGCATCCGCATTCCATTCGCCGGGCACAACGCGCCAGATGGTGGGGCGGTAGGTGTAGAAGTACCACTCGCGCACGCCATCGGCGGGCTGCCACTGCACTTTGACGCGCTCACCGTCCTGTGGGTTCTCGGTGATGACGCCGATAGCCTTGATGCCCATGACAGACACCGTCTGCTGACGGTTGTCGAAAGGCAGACCGTGCTTGCGCACATACGCGGCCTTGATGGCAATGCGCTCACCAGGCCGCATGGAGCGAACCAGCGCCTGCTCCTTCTGGCTGGGGCTGCTGATCTCCCAGATACCTTCTTCGAGGAAGCGGGAGCTCTGATCATCGGTGTGACCGAAGCTGGCCCCGACGAACCAGGTGGTGCCGGACGGCTGGCTGCTGGTTTGTTCTGTCACTTTTCTCCCTTGTCAATCTGCGCTGTCAAGACATTGAATTGACCTCGCCGCAAACGTAATCATTGCGTACATGCCTTCCCAGCTGCCAAACGTGGTCGAGCGGAAGCTCGGCTGCTATCTCAGTAGTTCTGCGAGATACAACTGCCCAGGATTGGTTACCTCGCGCTTGTAAGGTTTGTCGGGCTGCGTCTTGCCCATCTTGAGTGGCTTGGGGGCCGTCACTGTCTTCTGTATGAGTGCAGGCTTCCCGCCGTAAAGCACCACATAGCGCTCTTCACCCAACTCCAGCGACTGACCGTGAAACTCCTCAATCAGCCCAATCGCGTAGCGTAAGAACTGGCGTGTGCTCTTGAACTGCCCTGAATACCCAGTTGGATTGCCAGACTTTAGGTCAATGTAAATTGCAGTGATTTTGTCGTCGCGCCGAATAAGTACCACGCAGTCACATGCCCGATGATGATCGTGAGCCTTTCCTGTGGTCAGCAAGGGGGACATCAGCGCCTTGGAGCCCCGACCTTTATCGGGGTCAAAGCTGAACCAATCACCGTTTGATGCGCGCAGAGTGACCTTTTTCAACTTGGCCAGAACATCGTGTTCTTCAATCAACACGTCGGAGTGTTGATCTCCCCGATAGGCACAGCAAGAGAGGGACTCTCGCAGCAAATCCAGTTCGACACTCAATGCCATCAGAGATCACCTCCGTAGAGGATTTCGCTTTGGATGGCATTCATGGTTTCGATGGTGTCATCAAAAGTTTCCACCTCGATGCCACGGTCCGGGTAAATTGTGGCCAACTTCAAAGTTCTAATTTTGCCGCGACGCCCCGCGCCACTGGCTTGTTTGACGGCAGTGCCAGTCATGTAAAGCCGTGCTTTGGTCGGATCGAGCAATTCGGCATCGGCGTAGCCATGTTGCTGCTGAACACGACGGGTATGTTCTGTGCGCTGATTCAACATGATCAAGGTGTTCAACTCCTTGACCAGATAGTCGCTATGGGTGGTGATGAAGACTTTGATGCCGGAATTAACCATCCGTGCAACTAAACGCGCAAAAGCACGCTGGTTTTTGGGGTGGAGGTTCAGCTCCGGCTCGTCGATGATGAAGAGGTCACCTGCGCGTGCACGGCAACGCAAGTAAAAACCTACATCCAGCAAGGCGCGAATACAGCTAGATGCCTCGTTCATGGTAAAGCGCTGCTTGGCAGCTCCCTTGGCCTGAAATACGAGCTGCTGCTTTACCACCTTGTAGCTGCCGCCGATGATGGCGTCGAACGCGTCCAGCAACTCTGGGTGTACCTTGGCCAGATCGCCGGTGTACTTGTCAATGTCCTCCAGTTGGCGAACAAACTCAACGTTGTCTTCCACTGGCCAAGCGTAGTCAGCCTCGATCTCTTGCAAGAGTTTGAAGGGGTTGCGCTTTAACTCTTTGGAGTCAATTTCATTGAGTCTTTTGAGCATTCGGGTGCGTGCCATATCCAACTCCTTTCGGAAGATGGCAGCACCAGTTCGTTCAGCGCTGGCGATGTGCACGCGCGGTAGATGTTGCGCGAATACGATGTCGGCAATCGCGTCGGCGATAAAGTCGCTTAGTCCGCCGAACGGACGCTGCAGCACTTCGGCGTCAGCTACGAGTACCTCCAGCACGGCGCTTCCAGCTTCCTTATTTAGGGTGGCGAGCACCTTTCCACTTGGGCCGGATTGCACCCGGCGTTGGTAAGGCTGTGTCAGCAGGTCAGTGTCACGGCATGTGCTCGGCACACACACGGTGTGTTCGAAAACATTGCTATCAGTGGCAAAGGCGCGTGGTAGACCGCTCACATATTCTCGGCCCAAGCGTGCGAGGTAATCGTCCACTTTGCCATCGAACATTGCGGCCAGATCAATTCGGTTCTGGTTGTCATCCTTAAGAAGATTATCTATTTCATCCTCAATCACATAGCGCAATATTCCTCTCCAACTGCGCAGAAAGCCGTACACAGCATAGGTTGCGTAAGTCTTTCCGGTATTGTTTTCACCGCAAACCAACGTGAGATCAGCGAGCGTCAAATCAGCCTGATCCAGCAAGCCAAGATTTTCAAAATGGAAGTGCATCACTTCAGTGCTCCTATAACCTGCGGCACCTGCGGCACCTGCGGCGCCTGCGCCAACGCGCAATTAGTGCAATAGACAGTTTTTTGAGAACGCATGAGACTTATCCTTTCGCGTATAGCGCCCGAGACGCCTTCAGCTTTGCCTGAATCGCCTGCGGCTCTGTCAGCTTGACCACCTCACCCAAGCTACCGTCGTCATTCACCCACCGCAGGCGGTTGCCATCCGGTGTGAGGAACAAGACCTTGCCGTAAGCGGCGGGGAAGTGCTGCGATTTGCGCGCAGCGTCCTTGGTGCTTTCCTTGGTCTCCAGCAGGCGCTGCATGGGGGCTTCACCGGCTTCATGCGAAACACAGACCACGAAGTCTGGGTAGAAATAGTGGTCGTGCTCTGCCCGCACGACGCGAACCGAGTACGGTTTTTTGTCAGGATTTCGATGCCACCAGTGTACGAAATCAGCCTCGTCCAGCGCTCTGGCGAATGCCTGCTCCAGGGTATTGAGCTTTACCCAGCCGTCATACCGACCGACGCTGAAGGTGCTGCCGTCATCGAATGCGAACACCTGATCTGTCCACCAGTTCCGCTCGTCCATGAAGAGCACTGTTTCTACGTCCTGCGCATCCTCGGTGGAGGGGGGCAATACGCCATAGATGTTTTTGCTGGAAGCTTCTAGAGCAAGGTCTTCCGGGAAGATCATCACATCGGGCAGGGGCTGGGCATCGACTTGCTTGGCTTGGTCTGCAATGGCTTGGAAGATGGCTTCGCGGAGCTCCTGGGCACAGTCACGGATGACCCAGTGGGCAGCATCCCGCGACAGACGCACGAGGTCTTGCTCTGACAGCGCCACTTGGGAAGGGGCAGCCTCCAGCGCAGCGTCCAAAGTGGGTTTCAAGCGGGCGGAAATGGCCTGCACGATGATGCGGTAGTCCTCCTCCTCCGCGTGTGGAAGCTCCTCCAGGGCAGCCATCGCCTCTCGCGCTAAGGCTGCCCGATCCGTCACAACCTGAATGTCCTCGGCGTAGCTGGTGCCTTCGGTGAGTTCCTTGTGAAGCTCTTTCTGTCGCACTCGGTTGAGCGCCGCATTAACCGCCGTCAGGGCCAGCGTCGAACTGATCTCCAAAGACTGCGCGACTTGCAGCGAGATGGCCGATAGATCAACCAGCGATGGTTTTTCCTCAGACTTGAGCGCGGCAGCCAAACTAGGCAAGTTGCCCTTGCGATGAAACGCCTTCAGGCGGTTTTCAGTCAAAGCCTCCAACACTTCGGAGCGCGTGCGAGGTTTGCCTATGCGTGGTGACCTCTTCTGAGCCGGTTCTGCTGCTTGGGTGTCGAGCGTCCAATGGGGATCGCCGAACAGATCCTGCCCCCAGGGTTGAGGTGTGGCGTCGCTGGCAGGAGGCAGCCATGCAGGTGAAGTGGGCGTAGCCTCTGAGGCTTGCACTTGGGCTGCTGCTTGTGTACCTGGCAGCCCCATGCTGTAGCTCAGGGGTTGATCTGCCGTGGGCCGGTTGGTGTAGACCACGCCCCCCGCAACGGTGTGCCGGGTCATCAGCTTCTCGGTCTGCCCCTCCAATTGGCTCTTCACCGCACTGGTGGCTTGCACGGCCGCTTCAAAGCCCGCCTGCGCCTGGGCATTGCCCAGGTACACATAGGCGGTGTTCAGTTCGGCGGGAATGGGCTGCGGCTTGGGGAAACCTTCGCGAACCTGGCGTGCCACTCGCATGACACGGCCAATGAACTGCATGGCGAAGTCCGCGTCATTGACGGGTTTGGTGCTGGCCAGCACGAAAGCGCGTGGCGCATCGAAGCCCGTGCCCGCAGACTGCTTGAAGATCAGCACCTGTTTGGTGGTGTCGTTGGCAATCGCCGCCATCAACACCGGGTCGGGTTCATCGGCAGAGTGCTTGCCGATGGCTTCGAGCGGCACATTGCATTGCCGCATCAGCTCCTCAGCGGCCTCGTCCACGGTACGTTCGCCATTGGCGACCTGCACCAACAGCAAAGGCGTGCAGGCAATGCCGGCTCGCTGCAGCCGTTGGCCGATCAACACATTGCGTGCCCAGGCTTGGCGCAACACCGTGCGCCGCAAGTCGGTCACCTGCTGCATGGTGGTGCCCAAGCTGTACACCACCGCCTCGATGTACTGCTTGTTCAGCCGGGCCTTGACGACATCATCCCGGCTGACCGAAAAGTGCTCCTGCCCGCTGTAGCCAGCGTGTGCAAGGAAGTCGGTCAGACGTTGGTCCTTGGGCGTGGCGGTCGCCATGAGCATGTAGTCCGCCTGCAGCCAGTGCGCGAACTTGCCGAACTCGGTGCTCTTGTCCAGCCCAATGTGCGCTTCGTCCACCACCAGCCCAATCTGCAGGCCCTTGGCACGAGCGCGGGCCACCAAGGCCGCCAAGGTGCGCACATCGTCGTCGGCATCAGCGTCGTAGCCTTTGGTGCGCCATTGGGCGCGCGCCACGCCTTGTGCCGTGGAAATGAGCACCGTGCCCGCACCCAGGTCCTGATTGCGCCCCTGCGAGAACAGTACGGGCGACAGGCCCGACGCGTGTTGCAACAGCGAATCCAGCGTTTGCCCCACCAGCGTCACAAAGGGCACAAACCAGAACCACAGCACGTTGCGCTGCGCTCCGACGCGTTGCAAGACTTGGCCCATGACAAAGGTCTTGCCCGAGCCCGTGGGTGCGCGCAGCAGGCACGGCGGCGATGGGGTGCGCAGCAAGGCCTTGGTGATGTTGTCCATCAGATCCGCCTGGAACTGCTCGGGCTGATGCGTTGAGGCCCGGACTGCCAAGTCCAGCGTGGCTTGGAACTTGGGCTGTGCCGTGGGCATCGTGGTTGTTGGCGTGTCGGGCATGTTCATTGTTGGCGGCCTCCCTGGCCTTGAATCAGTGCTTGGCGCAGCGCGTGGACTTGTGCCTCTATGCCGCGCTCAGCCAGCAAAGCAGCCAAGGCCTTCGGGCGTGGTGCGTAGATCACCAGTCGGGCCACTTGGTGCCGATCTGGCAAGCCGCACAACTCGTCCAACACCTGCGCGTTGACGGTGGGGCACAGTGCCATCAGCCAGTCGGCGCCCTTGGCAATGAGGCGGACTGCACCGCTTTGATGTGTCACAGGCGCCGCCGCCGCGTGGCGCAGGGTCAGCAGAGTGCTTGCATGGTCCGCTGTGGCATCCAGTGCCACATCGGCTGCGTCCAACTTGTCGAGTTGCAGGTAGGCGAACTCGCCGCCTTGAGCCAGGCTGTGGGCGTCTTTGTCCCCATATCCCTGCATGACCCGGCGCATGCGTTCCGCACACACATCGCGGCACAGGTTCTTGGTGGGCTCTTTGTCGTTGGCTTCTGTGCTGCTGCAGAGAATGAATCG
>Ga0114984_1000378_pt1 | contig 17500 bp, 21 predicted proteins | sample Shrwel1BS1Day1_FD_96987 | JGI IMG/M metagenome (GOLD analysis project Ga0114984, IMG submission 96987) | Subsurface microbial communities from deep shales in Ohio, USA - Utica-3 well 1 S-1-Day1 | ecosystem: Environmental > Aquatic > Deep subsurface > Shale gas/oil reservoir > Produced water/Flow...
ATCAGCCACGAAGGGTTCGGTCGGGTCATCATCAGTGTTGGCAAGCTGCTGGTGGTGGATCGCTCCCTGCGGGATGTGCATCGCTTTGGTTTCCCCAGCCTGGAAAAGATGTGTAGCGAAGCCGACAAACTCGTGACCCGGGCTCTGAAACTGGTGGCGGAACATCCGGACGCGGCAAAGGCCTGACTACTCCAGACAACCCGGACAATGAAAGAGGAGAGAACCATGACCCCCGAGGATCTGAAGCAGCTTGAAAAAGAGGTGCGTAAGGCCAAGCGCCGTGCCGGTGAGGCGGCGATGGAGCTGCATGACCTGGTGGAGGATGCCCTGCCCGGAGCCTACCGGGAACTGCCGGCAATAGCCGAAACGACCTATGAGGCCTGCAAGGCCTGGGATGAAGCCAGGCAGCAATTGGATAAAGCCCAGGAGGAGATGGCCTGATGAGTCAGATTACCGGAACAACACGTGGTGGCAGTGAGTGGATACCTACATTCATTACCGCTCTGGACGAGGAAACCTGTATTGGTTGCGGGCGTTGCTTCAAGGTTTGCCCGCGCAATGTGTTTGATCTGGAGGAACGGGAGCCGGACGACGACGATGATGAAGATGTCATAAGCGTGATGGTGATTGCGGATGCCAACGACTGCATCGGCTGCGGTTCCTGTGCCCGGGTCTGTCCCAAGAACTGCCATACCCACGAACCGATGGACGCCTGAAACGGCTGACCCTGTCGGGGCGCGACGGAGCGTTTGTGCCAAAGCTGACAAAATGCCGGTCGCGTCCCCTTAAAGACAACACGAGCCGCAGGCTTCCCCCGACAGAACTCCCTGAAATCAACGCCTTATAAAACTCCTTTCTTTGGCACACCGATTGCGACCTCCACTACTGAGCAGCCATCAGGTCTGCACTGTTAACGGTTTCCGGAGGTTCTTCATGGTTAGTCTTACCCCTACTGCGCAACGGGCCATCGGCCGCTTCATGGAGCAGGCCGAGGTTCCCCTGGCCGGTTTGCGCATTTCCGTATCCGATGGTGGCTGTTCCGGCCACAAATACACCATGCAGCTGGAGACAGAAGCTGCAGCCGGGGATCTTTCCCTGCGGATTGGCGAGATCACAATACTGGTTGATCCGGCGAGCCAGCCCCTGTTGGAGGGATGCACGATTGACTTCGTGGAGACCCTGGAAGAGAGCGGTTTCAAGTTTGAAAACCCGAACGCCAAGGCTGCCTGCAACTGCGGCAAGTCCTTCGCGGCCTGAGAGAGGGATGGATCATGTGGAATTATTCAGAAAAAGTTGAAGAGCATTTTTTCAATCCGCGTAACGCCGGCGAACTGGCTGACGCGAATGGCATCGGCGATGTGGGCTCTCTGTCTTGCGGTGACGCCCTGCGACTGATGATCAGAGTCGACCCGCAGACCGATACCATCCTGGAAGCCAGCTTCCAGACTTTTGGCTGCGGCTCAGCGATTGCTTCGTCGTCGGCGCTGACCGAAATCATCAAGGGCAAGACCCTGGATGAGGCTTTGCAGGTGAGCAACCAGGAAATTGCCGATTTTCTTGACGGACTGCCGCCGGAAAAGATGCACTGCTCGGTCATGGGCCGGGAAGCGCTGCAGGCGGCCGTTGCCAACTACCGGGGTGAGGAATGGAGCGATGACCATGAGGAAGGGGCCCTGGTGTGTAAGTGTTTTGCTGTCGATGAGGTCCTGATCGAGGACACCATTCGAGCCAACAACCTGAGCACTGTGGAGCAGGTAACCCATTACACCAAGGCCGGTGGCGGCTGCTCGGCCTGCCACGAAGGCATTGAGGAAATTCTTGGCAAGGTACTGGCCGAACGTGGCGAAAGCTTCACTGCCGATGCATCCCATTCGGCGCCGGCCGCCAGTGCCGCAGCCCGTGTCAGTGCGGATGCCGAGGCGGCCCTGTCCCGGATAGAGATGCCGTCGGCGCAGCCCGCGGCAGCGGTAAACGAACAGGCGCCCAAACTGACCAATCTGCAGCGTATCCGCAGGATCGAAGAGGTGATTGAACGGGCGCGCCCGAGCCTGCAGCAGGACCGGGGTGATATCGAACTGATCGATGTGGACGGACGCAAGATCTACGTAAAACTGACCGGCGCCTGCAGTGGCTGCCAGGTGGCCAGCCTGACGCTCACCGGTATCCAGCAGCAGATGATGGAAGTCCTCGGGGAATTTGTACAACTGGTGCCTGTCAGCAAGGCGCCCGCTGGTGTGGAGGCCTGAACCATGGAAACTATTTACCTGGACAATAACGCCACCACCCGGGTGGACCCGGCTGTTGTGGACGCCATGTTGCCCTATTTCAGCGAGCAGTTCGGCAACCCCTCGTCCCTGCATCAATACGGCAACCGCGTGGGGCAGGCGCTGAAACACGCCCGCCAGCAGGTGCAGTCCCTGCTGGGTGCGCAGTATGACAGCGAAATCGTGTTCACCTCCTGCGGCACAGAAAGTGACTCCACGGCCATCCTGTCGGCCCTGAAAGCCCAGCCTGAGCGCAAAGAGATCATTACCACCGTGGTGGAGCACCCGGCGGTGCTGGCTCTGTGCGAGCATCTGGAAAAGGAAGGCTATCGGGTGCACTACCTGAAGGTGGACGGAAAGGGGCGTCTGGATCTTGCCGAGTACCAGAAGCTGCTCAGCGATCAGACGGCCATCGTGAGCATCATGTGGGCAAACAACGAGAGCGGCACTCTCTTTCCCGTTGTGGAAATGGCGGAAATGGCCTGGCAGGCGGGTGTGATGTTCCATACCGATGCCGTCCAGGCGGTGGGCAAGGTCCCTATGGACCTGAAGAACACCAAAATCGATTTGCTGAGCCTGTCCGGGCATAAACTGCATGCCCCCAAGGGCATCGGTGTGCTTTATCTGCGCCGGGGCACCCGCTTCCGGCCGCTGCTGCGGGGCGGTCACCAGGAACGGGGCCGGCGCGCAGGCACCGAGAACTCCGCCTCCATCGTGGCCCTGGGCAAGGCGGCGGAAATGGCAGCCGAGGCCCTGGACTACGAAAACACCGAAGTGAAACGCCTGAGGGACAAGCTGGAGCAGGGCATCCTGTCGCAGGTGGGCTATGCCTTCGTCACCGGTGACCCGGACAACCGCCTGCCCAACACCAGCGACATTGCCTTCGAATACATCGAGGGCGAGTCCATCTTGTTGCTGCTGAACAAGTATGGCATCGCGGCCTCCAGTGGTTCGGCCTGTACTTCCGGGTCGCTGGAGCCGTCTCACGTCATGCGGGCCATGGGTCTGCCGTACACCGCTGCCCATGGCACGGTGCGTTTCTCCCTGTCCCGTTACACCACCGAAGCGGAAATTGACCGGGTGATCGAGGTGGTCCCGGGCATTATCGGGCAACTGCGCAAGCTGTCCCCCTACTGGAAAGATGAAGCACCGGTTGAAGAAACCTTCGACCCGGCCTATGCCTGAGGTGGCTGCCATGAACAGGCCGATCGTTATTGATGACACCACCCTGCGGGACGGGGAGCAAACGGCAGGGGTGGCTTTCTCGCTGTATGAAAAGCTCCAGATTGCGCGCCAGCTGGATGCTCTGGGTGTCCAGGAGCTGGAGGTAGGAATTCCTGCCATGGGCCCGGAGGAGCGGGAGGACATCCGGGCATTGGGGGTTCTGGGCCTGAACGCAGGACTGTTGGGCTGGTGCCGCATGCATCCGGAGGATCTGCAGGCCTGCCGTGGGTTGCCCCTGAGCGGCCTGGATCTCTCCATCCCGGCGTCGGACCTGCATATCGAGCGGAAACTGGGAAAGAGCCGGGCCTGGGTCCTTGAGCAGATCCGGGCGCTGGTGCCCCGGGCTGTGGATCAGGGGTACCGGGTGATTCTCGGGTGTGAGGATGCCTCGCGCGCCGATCCCGATTTCCTGTTGGAAGTGGCCGAAGCAGCCCAGCAGGCGGGTGCCAGCCGTCTCCGGTTCGCCGACACACTCGGGATCATGGAGCCTTTCGGCGTCCATGAGCAGATCTCCCGGCTGGCGGCCAACTGCGACCTTGAGCTGGAGATGCATGCCCATGATGACCTGGGGCTCGCCACCGCCAATAGCCTGGCGGCGGTGAAAGCCGGCGCCACCCATGTGAACACCACGGTGAACGGACTGGGTGAGCGGGCGGGTAATGCCGCACTGGAGGAGGTGGTCATGGGGCTCCAGCAGTTCTATCAACTGGAGACCGGTATCAGTCTGCAATCCTTTCCGGCCCTGTCGGAGCTGGTGGCCCGGGCCTCCGGCCGCCCGGTCAGTTGGCAGAAGAGCCTGGTGGGCGAGGGTGTGTTTACCCATGAGGCTGGTATCCATGTCGATGGTCTGCTCAAGGATCCCCTGAACTACCAGGGGGTGGATCCGGCGCTGCTGGGGCGAAGCCATCAACTGGTTCTGGGCAAGCATTCCGGCAGCCATGCGGTGCGTGTCAGGTATCAGCAGCTCGGGCTGGACCTGGCGGATGCCGACGTCGCTTTTCTGCTGCCCCGTATACGTCAATGGATGTGCAGCCACAAACGGCCTGTGGAGGACGCACAGCTGAAACTTTTTCACGAACAGATGCTGGCATCGGATTCAGTCCATCCCTGCCAGCCGCCAATGTCATCGGAGGTGACACACCATGACCCTCAACCCATTGTTTGAGAGTGCTGAAGAGCTGGACGAGGCCCTGGACGAACTGGACAGCGCCGAGGATTTCCTGATGTTTTTCGGGGTGGATTTCGATCCCCGGGTGGTTCAGGTCAACCGGTTGCACATCCTCCAGCGTTTCCACAATTATCTGGAACAGAGAAAGCCGTTGCCGGACGAAGGGGCGTCACGCTATGCCCTGTATCAGTCCCTGTTGTGTCAGGCCTATGAAAGCTTTGTCGGCTCCTCGGCCCAGCAGGAAAAGGTCCTCAAGGTGTTCAAGCGGGGCCAGCCCGGCAGCGGTTTTGTCTCGCTGGGGGCGATCGGAGGTGTCTCATGAATCCGGTTTACGATTACGGTGACGAAGTCCGAGTGATACGCAACCTGCGCAACGACGGCAGTTTTCCGGGCAAGGACAAGGGCGATTTCCTGATCCGGCGAGGGCAGGTCGGCCATGTCCGTAACATGGGTACCTTCCTGCAGGATCAGATCATCTACACGGTCCATTTCGTCGAGGAAGACCTGCAGGTCGGATGCCGGGAAGAGGAACTTCAGCCGGCGAGTGCACCCTGGGTAGCCAGCCGGTATGAAAACCGGGACCGGGTGTTGGCCAGGCTGGGGCTGTCGGTCAGTGGCGAGGTTCTGGTCGAGCCCGGTGTTCAGGGTGAAATTCTTAAAGTGAACCGCAACGGGTCGGACGAGGTCACCTATGACGTGCTGTTTCCCGGCCAGCAGATCCTGATTGTTCCGGAATCTGCACTGCGGAGTCCGGAGGAGGCTGTTCATGTCGCTGAGTGAAGATCAACTGCTGGGCTATCTGGCCTTCAAGATTGCCGACGCCCGCTTCTCGCGTCCCCTCTCTGAACTGGAAACCCGGGACCTTGAAGCCGTGATGGCCCAGGCCCGCTGCCAGTATGAACTGGAGGAGAAAGTGCTGGCCGCACCGGAAAGCCGGAATATTTCCATCCCGGAAGCCACGGTCAATGATGCCTGGTTGCGGGTGAAGGCCCGGTATGACTCACACCGGGAGTTTGACAGCGCCCTGGCCCAACTGGATATGTCACCGGAAAGCTACCGACAGGCCCTGGCAAGGGAATTGCGCATCGACGCCGTTCTGGAGAAGGTGGCGGAGCAGGCTGCCAGGGTCAGTGATGAAGAAGCACTGGCGTTTTACCATCGCCACCCTGACAAGTTCACTTTGCCCGAAAAACGTCAGGCCCGGCACATCCTGATCACGGTGGAGGATGACCGGGGGCCGGCCGGAGAACTGGAGGCCCTGCGCCAGATGGACCGGATTCTCGCCGAGATGAAGGAGGATGGCAGCAATTTCGGCCGCCTTGCCCTGCGCTATTCCCAGTGTCCCACTGCGGTCGAAGGGGGCCAGCTGGGCAAGGTCCCTCCGGGACTGCTCTATGAGGAACTGGAGTCGGTACTCTTTCGCATGGCCGAGGGCAGCGTCAGCCAGCCGTTACGCTCGCCATTGGGTTATCACCTGTTTTTTTGTGAGGAAGTGATCCCCGCAGAGCACAAGAGTTTTGCCCAGGCCCGGGACAAAATCATCGAGTTCCTGGCAGACGCCAGGCGAAGCAGGGCGCAGAGGCAGTGGATAAAGCAGCTTTAGTGGCCTGAAGGCAATACAGTTATCTGGTCTCGGGCCTGCGCCCACCAGAAAAGTCAGCCAGAGGGTGAGTGTCATTCCTTACGCTCTGAAACCTCAGGAGGTGTTATAATCGGGCCTGTTTGAATCCAGCCATTATGGAGGAGTAGTTGATATGGCCAAAAAACGCGCCAAAGCGACCCGGCACAGTGCCGTGCAACGGGAACTCAGAACCCCGAAATACCAGATGCGGGTTGTCGAGGACAAAACCAGGTACAAGCGTAGCCGGGACAAGTCCGTGCGGATGGAGGATTTTCGCAAGGCCGCGTGATCGTGGTTTTACGAAAATCTTCCACTGCACAGAATTTCCCTTTCCGTGTCCGATTCCATTGAAACCGGCAACGCATCTTCGCTCAAGGGAGAGAAGGGCCTTGCCCGCACCCTCAAGGCTACCCACTACTCCCTGAGCCAGCCCGGCGAGCCAGTGCTGACGGGCCGGAGCGACACCGTTTGATCAAACACGTGCGACGGCGCAGTCATGGTTACCTCGCTGTACTTGGTTTTGAATAGCTTGCGAAGCGCTCGGTGTAATAAAAGCTTCACAAAGGGCTGTGCCGTGGCTGCTACCCTGTACCGTCTGGTTACATAAGGGAAGTCGGGAGTTAAGCCTCAATGAGGATCATTGCTTTTTACAGCCCCAAGGGTGGTGTTGGCAAGACCGCAGCAGCGGTAAATATCGCCTATCTGGCGAGTCAGGATAATTGCCGCACGCTATTATGGGATCTGGATCCCCAGGGCGCCTCCAGTTTTTACCTGGCGGGCGCGGAAACGGTGAAGGGGCGCAAGTTATCCAAACTGCTCGAGGGCAAGGCGCCCATCGCCAAGTTCATCCATGACGACGTTTACCCCGGGCTGGACTTTATCCCCGCCCACACCAGCTTCCGCAATTTTGACATCAAGCTGGAGCAGGAATCCGGCAGTAATGTCCTGCGGGACATGCTTGCGCCTCTCTCGGAGGAGACGAGCCTGGTGATCCTGGATTGCCCACCCACGCTTTCAAGGCTGACCGAGCAGGTGCTGGAGGTAGCGGACCGGGTGTATGTGCCGGTTGTTCCGACCTGGCTGGCGGTGAACAGCTGGAACCAGTTGCGGCAGTTCGTGAAGGACAAGAAACTCGGCGCCCGCAAGCTGCGCCCCTTTTTCTCCATGGTGGATCGCAGAAAAAACCTGCATAAGGAAATTGTCGAGCAGGGCAGTGAGGTTTTGGCGAACAATATGGGCGTGGCCGTTCCCTACGCCAGCGTGGTGGAGCGTATGGGCGAGGAGGGGCTGCCGCTGGAGCGGTTGGCTCCCCATAGTCCGGCTGCTGAGGTATATCGGCAGATATGGGCGGGAATCCGGCAGGATCTCTGGAACGCGTAGACCGGGCTAAAGCCTGAGGCATGTCTCGAAAGGGCCGTCCCTGGCACGACAGGTTGTTGTGGCTATAACTGATCAGGACTCCGGGAAGGCGGTCCAGCCATCGAGCCAACTGCCGGATGCTACCGGGCTGATGGCTCCCACGAAATTGGCAGACTCGTCGAAGAACTCGCTTTGTGGCGGGCGCGTCGCTTTCATTTGCCTGAGCGGTACCCTCGGCGTAAAGTCTGGTTTGACCAATGCCTTGGCATTCGGGAACAGGGCGGATTCAACCCGGGCCACGTTGTTGTTGGCCGGTTCTGCCATCCAGGCCTGCTCGTCAAAACCGAAATCGTCATCATCCTGCTCCGGTTCAACCCGGCCAAGGTGCCCCAGATTTGCCAGGATGTTGTTACTGAATTGCAGGTGATCGCGGCTGGTCAGTGACAGGGCGTCATCACGGGTATCCAGGGCCTCGATGCCGTAGCTGTCGATGAGCATATTGTGGAAATGGCCGCCGGAACCTTCCCGGAGTACCATGGCCCGGTGCTTTTTCTGGGTATTGCCGCCACCGACCATGGTCACGTTGTAGAACACCGGTTCCGAGCGGGGCGTGGCCTCGTGATTGCTGCCGTTGTTGTCTCCCTCAAAACCGTTGTCACCGGCATCCGGATACTGCTGGATGACCGCAAACTGCACGTTGCCACGCCAACCCCAGTCCCAGTCGACGCTGTCATCCCCGGCACCGGTGATCACGATGTTCTTGAGATCCACCGTGCCGCCGAACATCTCGATGCCATCATCCAGTGTCCGGTGAACCTGGACATTGCGGACAATCGTGTTACTGCCGCAGCCGCCCAAGGTTAGCCCGTTCAGTTCATTGTCCTTGTAGACTTCATATCCGGCGAACTCGATACGGGTATATTCGATGACTCCGCAGGAATGGCTGGCATCGTCGCCACCAAATGATCCCCGGGTCTCGCCCTCGGGCAGGCCTTCAATGGACGCTTGTGGTTCGTTGACTGGCGCCTTGCCGAGAAGAACCACACCGCCCCAGTCGCCCCGGGCACGCTCTCCTTTCGGTCTGGCACTGGTGAAGACCACCGGGCTGTCTGCCTTGCCCCGGGCAAACAGTCTGGCGCTGGCTGTTACCACCAGCGCGGAGCCACTTTCACCTTCGATGACCGTGCCTGGCTCGATTGTGAGATGGGCGTTTTCGACGTAGATGGTCTTTTCCAGAATGTAGCGTTTGCCGGCTTTCCAGGTGGTGTCGATAATGATGTCCGAATCGATGCGCTCGGCACGGTTCTCAAAGGCGGTAAAACCGGCCGCAACCCCGGCCACCACCAGCGCCGGCAAGGCGAGCAGGGCATTGCGCCTGAACCATCCTTTGGTCTCTTTCTCCTGTTCCTGACTTGAGGCCCGATGACTGGCGGTGTCCTTCACCGTCAGTGGCTGGCCATCATCATTGAGCGTGATTTCCCGTGCCAGGGCCTTGAGCTCGGCATTGCCGGACTGCTCAACCCGCCTGAGCACATCGGCACGGTAAGCCGGCTCGCGCAGCAGGGTGTTCAAATGGACGAACTCGACACCGGGGCAGGCGCCTTTATCAATGCGCCGTTTCAGGCGCCAGAGTTTTTCAACCAGAAGGGAGGAATCTCCAGACATGAGTACTACTCTCCTTTGAAATAAGATCATCAGGGTAGATGATGTTCATGACAGAGATGTTAAACCTGTAGCACCAAGGCGTGCTGCGTGCTGCCCGGGCCGCTGACACCATGTCCGGTTGTCATAATTCTGAAACGCTATGCTGGCAAAGTAACAGTCAGAAAAGCTCGATCTGCATCGTTGAGTTTTCTTTTACCGTGTCATTTCGTGTAGCCGGGGAGTACTGCTTCCCGGTTTTTTTTGCCTGTTTCAATCCGGGGAAACGATGCCCGGGCCTTCAGAAAGAAACTGCCTCGAGCCATTCGCTCTATCCCGGACTGGTCTCAGAAAACTGATCGGGAGCAATTTTTCTGTCACATGACTGGGATATATTGGGCACGCTTTCAATGTAACCGTTCGTAATCATGGAGTGCCCCATATGAACGCGCGTCACCTTGAACTGTTCCAGCTCAACGATCCCCAAGTAATCATCCAGCCCCACGAAACGGAAGCCGAAACTTCCTCTGATAACAGTAAGTCCACGTTCGATCTGTGCAAGGATGATGGCGAGGTCGTCGGTTACGTAAAGACCTGGATCCACGAAGACGGCTTCGCCGGTTTTGTCCACTTCGATCCGGACGGCAATGTGGTGGACTGGCAGGTGTGCAGCAAGCCGGGGACCGACGCGTCGATCAACTAGGTCGATCAACTGGTATCCCGGTTCACCGGTAGTTTCCCGGACTGGTCGTCAGTTGCTAATGGTCCCCGATGGCCAATAAGTGCGATGGTGTCGGCCAGCCCGCGCCGGGGTGGGTTTCGTCTGCATTCTTGATGATGCCCGGAGGCGGAATCGAACCACGGAGACCCTGTCCAACCCTTTAACTCCCTGATATTCAAGGGTTTATTGTATTTCAATAGTCGTCATCTGTACCAGTTTTCTGTACACACCCTGACCCAATGGTTGATCTTCTTTCTCCCGTTGTTTGTATATTGTTATGGCTACGGCTAGAATTCAGTCGACGGAGGGCTCTGGCTATGTGGATCAAAAAATTACTTGCCATGGGTAATGGCGAGCAAGCTAGAAGTGAACGGAGTGATGCCCATAAGCACTACTCCGTCTCAGGCAATGGAGTTGCTTACCGTAAGGCTTCAGACTATCTGAGCGATGAACGGGTTAACTCCTTTCTCAAGAGGGCTGAAAAAGTCGCTGTCAAACAGTGACCCAGCTCAGTCTCATAATCATTCCGCTGATTGCCGGTTATTCGTGGGCAAATAGCTGGCATCTCTCCCGTTACCGCATCGCTCGGTCAAACGGTTACACCCTTTACTTCTCTGCCGCTCTTTACGGAGTAGCGATTCTCGTTATGGCTGGCCTTACCCTCATGCTGCTCACCGCATGGGAGGTAGGGTTTGTTGAGTATCTGGCCCAAGCGTCAGGCCTACTTGGCTTGAGCCCATCGGTTGGGAGCTTTGGTCTGCAAGTTGCCGCACTGCTCCTGGTGACCATCCTGTATGGCATTGTCGGTGGGCATTTCTTGAATCTGTTGACCGGCACACATTGGCCCTACAAGCTGGCGATCAAGAATGCGGACTTCGAGCGATTGGTCCTGCGGGCCATCGAGCGTTCGTTGCCGATGTTGGTGACTCTTGAGAACGGGAAAGTGTATGTCGGGTACGTGATCAGGACGATCGATCCCTTGGCGGACGAAAAGGAGCTGAGGCTGTTGCCGGTATTCTCTGGATTCCGGTCACCGGAAACTGGGCAGGTAACTTTCAGCACCAACTACTCAGAGGTTTTGGTAGAGATCTCCGAGGACGATAGCGAGGATGGTGAAGCCGAGGGCGGTGGGGCGTTGGGCCATTTGTATCCCGGTGACTTTGAAGTGGTGATCCCGGTTTCAAAGATCGTCACATCGACTCTCTACGATGATGAGGCCTACACTCGCTTTCAGAATAGGCAGTCTGAGCCTGGCTATCAGTTTGAGATCCGAGAGGCATGAAGACCGAAGCGCCGATTTGTCGTTGAAAGCCAGGCTCTCAATAGAATTCCTTCGAGTTTCCAGATTTAAAAACCGGGACAGATTTATTTTTCGGAAGTCGGCCTACCCGGCTTCCTGGCCTTAACTCTGATACCAATACGGTTTTCTATCTCATCGACGAATTTGTTGCCACCAGTCAGTTTGTTGCTACTGATTGCCGAGCGAATCAGCTCATCTGACTGCGTGCTCGTTTGCTCCTCTACAAACCGTCGATATGCCTCGACTCGCATCTGTTGAAAACCTGCCAGTGCCCGAAAAGTGTCTGGCTCATCCAGCCAATGGCAGGATGCCAACCCAACACGTGCAGAATAACTCGACCACTCATACTGTTCGGCTTTATCCACCATTCCTGCTTTAACTGGATTAAGTTCCACATAACGACAACAGGCCAGTAAATAGGCATCGGTATCAATCGGACTGATCTTGTCCGCTTTGCGAGCTAGTGTCCCATCTGGTTAATTCGTTGATCTACTGAGCCACAGAGGGCCTTGAGAGTTAGGCGCGGTGGCGAAGGTTTGGTGGCTCCAAATCGAGACATCGCAACGCGGCTATCAAGGCCCTCTGTGGCTCCCGAAGGGCGAGCCGCTGGGGCCTTTGGCCGGTGTTGCCAGCCCTTGATGTGGAACCACCACACCTTCGCACTGGCGCCTTGGCCAGAGGCCCCAGCGGCTCAGTAGGTCAACGAATTAACCAGATGGGACACTAGCGGCCAAATTATGGTGCCAATCTCCGGCCACAGTATGTTTGGCCAAGCAATTGGCTAGATGGCGACTTTGTGGTTGAATGGAGATGCAAAAACAGGCGGTTACGGAAGATTTGGTTCTACAGAGCTAATTTCGTAAAGAAAGTACGCAAAGATTACACTCAGGCAATATTTGAGTGTTTTCTAAGCAAAACTGGGATGTGGGGACTAATGATGGGACAACTCTGAATCTCTTTCTAAGCTATTGATAAGAAAGAGAGAGTGGTGCCCGGAGGCGGAATCGAACCACCGACACGGGGATTTTCAATCCCCTGCTCTACCGACTGAGCTATCCGGGCGTGTTGCGGTACTGCGCTGCAACGGGGCGCTATTAAACCGGTTTAGGGTTGATGAGTCAAGGCCGGCAGGCAAAAATTTCTGAATCTTTTCAGGGATGCTCAGGCCTTGATCAATCGCCGTTATTTCTCGGGTGGAACGTAGCCCTCGGCCTGGTCGAACGGCTCGTTATTGAAGAAGTGTTCCATCTGGGCCTGCAGGTATTTGCGGGTGTTCGGGTCCATCAGGCTCAGGTGTTTTTCGTTGATCAACATGGTCTGCTGGGCCTGCCATTCTTCCCAGGCCTGTCTGGACACGTTATCGAAGATGTCCTGGCCCCTGGCGCCGGGCATGGGGGGGAAGTCCAGGCCTTCCATTTCTTTCCGGTATTTGCGACAGAATACGGTGCGGCTCATGTCGGCTCCTGTGTCGATGTGAAAACCGGCTGAATGATAACAGATCGTGCGGGGTGGTGGCCGCCTCAGAGCAGGGCGGCCTGTTCCGGTTCGGTCAGCAGTATGCGGATGGGGGCAGGGAGGCCCAGGGCCAGAGCCTCGTTCCGGTTCAGCCAGCGCTGTTGTCCGGTATCGGCAACCTTCGTGCTACCGGTGACCGGCAGGCGGGCGGGCTGGATGTGCAGGTGGTAGTGGCTGAAGGTGTGGCGGAAGCCACTGATCAGTTCCGGATCGCCGCAGTTCATGCCCAGTTGCTGTTCGCAGGCTTCGGAAAGCTCTTCCGGGCCATAGGCGGGGTCGAGTTCCGGAAGGCTCCAGAGGCCGCCCCAGATGCCACTGGGCGGTCGCCGTTCCAGCAGGATACGGCCGTGGCTGTCTTCCAGGATGATCATCCAGGTGTTTTTTTCGGGTTTGGCTTTCTTTGGCTTCGAGCCGGGATAAAGAGTTGTCTCGCCACGGGCGAGGGCCTGGCAGTCTGTGCTGACCGGGCAGGCCTCGCAGTCGGGCCGGGTGCGGGTGCATACCGTGGCCCCCAGGTCCATGATGGCCTGGGTGTAGTCTGTTACACGTTGCTCCGGAGTATGCTCCTCGGCGTGTTCCCAGAGCCGGTTCAGCACGGCGGTCTGGCCGGGCCAGCCGGACACTGCGTGGTAACGGGCCAATAGCCGTTTGACGTTACCGTCCAGAATGGTGGCCCGCTTGCCGAAGGCCTGGGCGATGATGGCGGCGGCGGTGGAGCGGCCGATGCCGGTGAGCGATTCCAGCTGTTCCTGGTCCTGCGGAAACCCGCCGTCAAATTCCTCGACCACCTGCTGCGCTGCCTTGTGCAGGTTACGCGCTCTCGCATAGTAGCCGAGCCCGGACCAGTGGCTCAGAACGTCGTCCACGGGTGCCCGGGCCAGATCATGCACGGTCGGGAAGCGGGCCATGAAGGCCTCGAAGTAGGGGATGACCGTAGTCACCCGGGTCTGCTGGAGCATGATCTCCGAGACCCAGACCCGGTAGGCGGTACGGCCATGGTGCCACGGCAGGTCGTGCCTGCCGTGTTGGTCGTACCATGTGAGGAGTTTGTCGGCGAAACGGTCTGTCATTGCTGGAACAGGCCCTTGAGCTTGTCGCCCAGCTTTTCCTCGACCTTTTCCTTCACTTTTTCCTCTGCCTTGGTCCTGGCTTCGTCCACTTTTCCCTGGATCTTGGCCCTGGCGGCGTTCTCCGCGATGGTCTTCAGGGTGTCCCGGAAGCGGGAGCCGTCAAAGGAACACAGGCCGGCCGGGTCCTCGGAGAAGTTGCCACGGCATTCCACCGGGATCACCACGTTTTCCACGTATTCGGTCACCCGGCATGCCGGGTCCCGGTGCACTTCGCCCACAATGCGCAGGCCTGCCTCGTAATCCAGGATGGTCTGTTTCATGTCGACAGTGCCCTGGCCTTCCAGCTTCATGCCGGCGAGAGAGGCCACCAGGTTGTTGTTGGCGAGGATGTTGCCGTTGATGTCCAGGGTGCCGCTCATGTCGTTGAACGGTGTGGTGGTGCCCCAGTCGGTGGTGGTCAGTTGCTCCTGGTTGACCAGGGCAATCCCCTGGCAGGCCAGGTGCGTCAGGTTCATGCGCCGGAACTCACCCTTGGACAGGTTGAAGCTGACCTGGCCATCGGCGTTCTCCCGCAGCACGGAAAGGCGGTTGCCGCTGGTGGTGGCATTTACCTTCAGGTTGGCGCCACCGCCGAGCATGTCCACTTCCGCCAGGTCGGTCAGCAGGGGCAGGGTCTGCACATTGGTGACATTGGAGGCAAGGCTCCACTTGGGATTGTCGCTGCGGGCATCGATGGTGGCGTTGGCGCCAAAGCTGCCTTCATACATCTTGCCGCTGAACTCGTCGACCTTGAGCACACCGTTTTTGGCGGTGGTGCTGGCCTTGATTTCATTGATAGTCAGGTTGCTGACGATCAGCTCGCCAAGACCGAAATCTGCATCCAGCAGCAGTGTGCGCAGGGTTTCCAGCGGCAGCAGATCGGATTCCGGGGCGGAACCTGAGCCTCCCGCGGAGCCGGCCTCTGCCGTTTGCTGTTCCCCGCCTTCGGCCCTGGGGGGCAAGTAACGGTCGGCATTGAGTTTGTCGCCCTGCAGATTGAAGACAATGCCGCCGTCGGCCAGGGTATAGCTGCCGGAACCGTTGAAGGTGGTGTCGTCGAGCTTGAGGGTGAGGTTCTCCAGCGCCGCTGTGCCCGGTGAACCGCCGATGCCGGTGGAGAAGGCGACGGCTTTGAGGACGTCGGGATCGCTGGTTTCGATGGCCGGCTGGCCCAGGTTGCTGAGCAGCTCTTTCAGGGAGAATTCCTGGATGGCCAGGTTGCCCTTGAGGGCCGGTTTGTCGCCAAAGCCCTGAACCTCGAGGTCAGTGGTGAGGGTAAGGTTGGCCAGGCTGGCGGTGACGCCGGAGAGCGTGGCGGTTTCGTTTTCCAGGTTGGCCGTGGCTGAACCGGCCAGCTCGGCAGTAACGGATTTGCCGCCGAACGGCTCGCCGCTCATATCGAACACGGCCTTGAGTCCGGATACGGCGAAGTCATTGAGAGCCTCGTTGGCCGCCAGCCGGGCATTGATGCTGCCATCAACCCTGAGCTGTGGTTTGGCGGTATCCACCCGGAAGCTGACTTCCAGCGGAAATTCGGACCCCGGGGTGATGTCGCTGGCGTTGACGGCAAAGTTCTCGAGGGTGACCGCCTGGCCGGTGCTGTTGTCGGTGTAATGCACCCGGGCGTTGCTGATCCGGACGTTTTCCACATTGAAGTTCAGCGGCTCGCCGCCGGAGGCGGTCTGCGCTTCTTCCTGCGGCTGTTCGGCCGGCTGCTCAGCCGGTGCCTGTGCTTCGTCCGCGGCCTTCGCGGACTCGCGCATGATCCGGGTCCAGTTGCCTTCGCCCTGCTCGTTGACTACCAGGTTGGCTTCCAGGCCGTCCAGTACGAACGTGTTCACCCGGGGCGACATGGTAATCAGGGACCAGAAATCCACCTGTGCCACCAACTGGTCGAGGGCCACGAAACGCTCTTCCTCGAGGTTGGCGTTCACGTTGTTGAGCTCCAGGCCGAGGGGAATGAAAGACCAGCCGATATCGCCTTCCAACTGCAGATCCAGGTTGGTCTTTTGCTCCACGACGTTTTCAATCTGAGGCTTGTAGTCGTTCGGATCGATGATCGCCATGGCAATCGCGATGGCCACTACTGCCAGAATGATGATGGCAACAATGGCAATCAGGAGGTAACGAACAGCTTTCATGATCAGGGCTTCCTTGTTCCGGTGAGCGTCGGGAGCTTGAGGGTGAATCCCCTGGCTAATAAAGTTAAGGATAACGCAGGGTTAACAAATTAACAGCGCAGAAGTATGACAATGGTGTGGTGATAGGCCAAAATACTTCCCCTGATTTCCCCCGCGAGGGGCCATCCGGCCTCTGCAGACAGGTCATAAAGACAAGAAGGAGTGGGCTGTGGCAATTACTGTGTCGATCGAGTTGAATCGCGATCTGGAGATCCCTGCAGGTTACGACGAAGCCTTTGAGTTGCTGGCCGACATACCGCGCTGCGCCAGTCATTTCCCGAAAGTCGACAAGCTGACCGACCTGGGCGACAACAGCTATCGCTGGGAAATGGGGAAAGTCGGTGTGGACAGGTACGCCATCCGGGCCGTCTATGCCTGCAAGTATTACCCGGACAAGGATGCCGGCAAGATTACCTGGGAACCGGTCAAGGGCGAGGGTAATGGCGTGGTGAGCGGTTCCTGGACCCTGACGGCCAGTGGTGACGATGCCACCAGGGTGAAATTCCGTGCCAGTGCGGAGCTGACTGTGCCCCTGCCCAGCCTGCTCAAGCTGGCCATCAGCCCGGTGATCAAGCACGAGTTCAACAGCCTGGTGGACACCTACATGAACAACCTCAAGAAGGCGCTCTGAGCTATCACGGTCATTGACGCGGTTGCGGGACTCGGGCAGGCATAAAAGGTATAATCCGCAAACGAATTGTTTTCGGCACCAAGCCGGTTTATGACGACGGAGTCTCCATGGCCGAACGTAAGGCTCGCGTAGAACGCAATACCCTCGAAACACAGATTACTGTCGAGATCGATCTCGACGGCACCGGCAAGTCCGGCTTTGACACCGGTGTTCCGTTCCTTGAGCACATGATGGATCAGATCGCCCGCCACGGGCTGATCGACCTCGACATTGTCTCCAGGGGCGACCTGCACATTGATGATCACCACACCGTGGAAGACATCGGCATTACCCTGGGCCAGGCTTTCAGGCAGGCGGTGGGTGACAAGAAGGGCATCCGTCGCTACGGCCACGCCTATGTGCCGCTCGATGAAGCCTTGTCCCGTGTCGTGATCGACCTGTCCGGCCGTCCGGGCCTGGCCATGGATGTACCCTATACCCGTGCCTCCGTCGGCGGTTTTGACGTGGACCTGTTCGAGGAATTCTTCCACGGTTTCGTCAACCACTCCATGGTGACCCTGCATATCGACAATCTGAAGGGCAAGAACACCCACCACCAGATTGAAACAGTGTTCAAGGCCTTCGGCCGTGCCCTGCGCATGGCGATTGAGATGGACGAACGCATGGCGGGGATTACCCCGTCCACCAAGGGCTCGCTGTAACCGGTCACCAACAGGACATCGCATTTGACCATGAAAACCGTTGCCATCATCGACTACGGTATGGGG
>Ga0114984_1000379_pt1 | contig 17444 bp, 16 predicted proteins | sample Shrwel1BS1Day1_FD_96987 | JGI IMG/M metagenome (GOLD analysis project Ga0114984, IMG submission 96987) | Subsurface microbial communities from deep shales in Ohio, USA - Utica-3 well 1 S-1-Day1 | ecosystem: Environmental > Aquatic > Deep subsurface > Shale gas/oil reservoir > Produced water/Flow...
CTGCCTACACAGCTGTAGACGCTGCGGAAGAACACCAACAAGCAGCCAAGCGCCTGAATGCTGACTTGCCCAGCCAATTGGCAGAATACGCAAAAGCCAACAGTGCCCGCCTTGTCCATTACAGTAGCGATTATGTTTACCCTGGAAATGATGGTACCGAGCCCTGGCAAGAAATCAGCCCCACAGGCCCGCTAAGCGTATACGGCCAAACCAAACTGGAAGGCGACAAAGCCATCCAGAACAGCGGTGCAGATTACCTCATCCTCCGTACCAGTTGGGTCTACAGCGCCCGCGGCAACAATTTCATGAAAACCATGTTGCGGCTGGCACAAAGCAAAGAAGAGCTCAACATCGTTGCTGATCAGGTGGGAGCTCCGACACCGGCACGATTGATCGCGCAGGTAACCGTGCTGGCTATTCACGGCGAGCTAGAAACAGGCCTTTACCATTTGGCGCCCAGAGGCGAAACCAGCTGGCATGGTTTTGCCCAGGAAATTTTCCGGCAAGCACAGCGGGCCGGGGAAACACTATCCATGGGCCCCGACAATGCCCGGGCTATCCCGACAAGCGACTATCCAACGCCGGCGAAACGGCCATTGAACTCGCGGATGGCCCTGAGCAAACTGGAAAACGCCTTGAACATCCAGTTGCCGGACTGGCAAAGCCAGCTGACGCTCACCCTGAACGAATATCTGGAGAAGTAAATGAAAGGGATCATCCTTGCCGGTGGCTCCGGTACCCGCCTTTATCCAATCACCCGAGGCATTTCCAAGCAACTCCTCCCGGTGTACGACAAGCCGATGATCTACTATCCGCTGTCGGTCCTGATGCTGGCTGGTATTCGGGATATTCTTGTCATCACCACGCCGGAAGACCAGGAAGGCTTCAAGCGTCTGCTAAACGACGGTAGCCAGTGGGGTATTAACCTGAGCTACGCCGTGCAACCCAGCCCGGATGGCCTGGCCCAGGCCTTCATTATTGGCGAGGAATTTATCGGTGATGACAGCGTTTGCCTGGTGTTGGGCGACAACATCTACTATGGGCAGGGCCTGAGCAAAATGCTTCAGAGTGCCGCTCAAAAAGAAAAAGGCGCGACGGTATTCGGCTATCAGGTAACGGATCCAGAGCGCTTTGGCGTTGTGGAATTCGATGACCAGCAGCGGGCCATTTCTATCGAAGAAAAGCCGGACAACCCGAAATCGGATTACGCCGTCACCGGCCTCTATTTTTACGATAACGATGTGGTCGAGATTGCCAAGCAAGTAGAGCCTTCAGAGCGTGGAGAGCTCGAGATTACCAGTGTGAATCAGGCCTATCTGGAGCGGGGCGACCTGAGCGTGGAATTGCTGGGCCGAGGCTTCGCCTGGTTGGACACCGGCACCTTTGATTCTCTGCACGACGCTGCGGGATTCATCGAGACGTTGGAAAAACGCCAGGGCCTGAAAATCGCCTGCCTGGAAGAGGTGGCCTATCGCATGGGCTTCATCGGTGAAGAGCAACTGCTGGCCGAGGCGGAAAATCTGAAGAAGAACAGCTACGGCGCCTACCTGAAGAAACTGGTTAAAACTTAATAAGCGGATTTTATGAATATCACTGACACCAAGATTCCCGCAGTCAAACTGATTGAACCCAAAGTATTTGGAGACGAACGCGGATTCTTCATGGAAACCTGGAACGAAAAATCCTTCCGCGAAGCCGGTATAGACGCAACCTTCGTGCAGGACAACCACAGCCGCTCTGTCAAAAATACCTTGCGTGGCCTGCACTACCAGATCAAACACCCCCAGGGCAAACTGGTGCGCGTAACTCGGGGTGAGGTGTTTGATGTGGCCGTAGACTTGCGGAAAAACTCATCCACCTTCGGCCAATGGGTGGGTGAATATCTCTCTGAGGATAACAAACGCATGCTGTGGGTGCCGCCGGGGTTCGCACATGGTTTTCTGGTGACCAGTGAAACGGCCGATTTCCAATACAAGTGCACCGATTTCTATGCCCCCGAGCATGAGCGTTCTATTCACTGGGATGACCAAGAGCTTGCAATAAACTGGCCGCTCGAAAACAATGCCGCCCTCTTGATTTCAAAGAAAGACGGTCAGGGTGTATCGCTAAGTAATGCCGATGTCTACACAGAACACGTCCGGTAACCCAATGCCCAACCTAACCGCCTTCAAAGCCTACGACATCCGCGGCCGCCTCGGCGACGAGCTCAACGACCAAATCGCCTACCGCATCGGCCGCGCTTACGCCCAATACCTCAACGCCAAAAACGTAGTGGTAGGCGGCGACGTACGCGCCACCAGCGAAAGCCTCAAACAGGCACTGGCGCAAGGCATGATGGACGCCGGCTGTAACGTCATCGACCTGGGCATGACAGGCACCGAAGAAGTCTACTTCGCCGCCTTCCACCTGGACGTAGACGGCGGCATAGAAGTCACCGCCAGCCACAACCCCATCGACTTCAACGGCATGAAACTGGTGAAGTGCGATGCCCGGCCCATCAGTGGCGACACCGGCCTGAAAGACATACAACACCTGGCCGAAACCCAGGCCTTCACCGCACCACAGGGAAAAGGCCAACTCAGCCAGCGAAATCTGCGTGAAGCCTACCTGCAGCACCTGCTGGGCTACATAGACCCCACAAAACTCAAGCCGTTAAAGCTCGTGGTCAACGCCGGTAACGGCGCAGCAGGGCCGACCATCGATGGGCTGGAAGCCGAGCTTCAGCAACGTGGCGTACCGGTTACCTTCATCAAAATACACCACCAGCCTGACCCTACATTTCCCAACGGCATCCCCAACCCGCTGTTGGTGGAAAACCGGCAAGCCACCGCCCAGGCTGTTATTGAACACCAGGCCGACATGGGCATCGCCTGGGATGGCGACTTCGACCGCTGCTTCCTGTTTGATGAACACGGCCAATTCATCGAAGGCTATTACATCGTCGGCCTGCTGGCCGAAGCCTTCCTGAAAAAGCACCCCGGCGAAAAAATCATCCACGACCCCCGCCTTACCTGGAACACCATCGACATCTGCCAACAACACGGCGGCCAGGCCATACAGAGCAAAACCGGCCACGCCTTCATCAAAGAGCGCATGCGCCAGGAAAATGCCATCTACGGCGGCGAAATGAGTGCACACCACTACTTCCGCAACTTCGCTTACTGTGACAGCGGCATGATCCCGTGGTTATTGGTAGCGGAACTGATCAGCGTAGAATGCAAGCCCCTGTCGCAACTGGTGAATGAACGCCAGCAGGCCTACCCCTGTAGTGGTGAAATCAACTTCAAAGTAGCTGATGTGCAAGCCAGCATTGAACGAGTAAAAGAACACTTCGCCAGCCAGAGCCCGGAAATGGACGACACCGACGGCCTGAGTGTGGAATTTGAAGACTGGCGGATGAACCTGAGAGGCTCGAATACAGAGCCGTTACTCAGGCTTAATATAGAATCTAAAGACCGTCCCTCATTAGTACAGCAACAACTGAATACGATAAGAGAAATTTTGGAGCCATCTAATGGCTAGAACCGTAACTCTTTCCAACTATACTGTGTTTGAAGCAGACCCAGGCCAAACCATCCTGCAAGCTGCACGCAGCCAAAATATTGCCCTTGAGTACAGTTGCCGCACTGGCCGCTGCGGTGTTTGCAAAGCACAAGTTACATTAGGCGACACCAAAGCGGTAAAGCCTGAAGAGTCGCTAACAGAAGAAGAAAAATCAGAAGGCTTCGTTCTCACCTGCTGCAGAAGCGCAACTACAGATGTAAGGCTAGCCGTTGAAGACCTTGGTGAGCTAGGGCAGATCCAGACCAAAACAGTGCCTTGCCGAATTGACGATATTTACAAGCTGGCGCCAGATGTTATCGAGGTGGTTCTTAGAACACCTCCCACCAGTAAAATCGAATATCTGGCAGGCCAGTATGTCGACATGATAGGCAAAAACGGCTTACGTCGAAGCTACTCCATCGCCAACGCACCCCGGCAAGATGGCAAACTGACGCTCCAAATCCGCAAGGTAGAAAATGGCGAGATGAGCCACTATTGGTTCAATGAAGCCAAGCCAAACGATTTGCTGCGCCTTGAAGGGCCTCTGGGCACATTCTGTCTCAGAAAAACGAAAGCAACAACGCTTGTCTTTCTTGCTACAGGAACGGGCATCGCCCCTGTAAAAGCAATGCTTGAACAGTTAGCCTCATCACCGAGCCTCAATACTTACACCCAAATTGACATTTACTGGGGTGGGCGCGCAGAGGAAGACCTGTATTGGCAACCAGATTTTGAGGGCCTTAACCTTAATTACACACCTGTTTTGTCCCGTTCACCTGAATGGGCCGGCGTAAAGGGATATGTACAAAATGCTTTGCTGGCCAGCGACACTCATCTGGAAGACACAGTGGTTTACGCCTGTGGTTCAGAAACGATGATTCATAATGCACACGATGAATTAACCGCAGCGGGCCTTGCAGAAAACCAGTTCTATTCTGACGCATTCGTAAGTTCAAACTAATTCAATTTTGGAGGAAGGATGAAGGCAGTTATATTGGCAGGCGGACTGGGAACGCGCCTCAGCGAAGAGACAGAAAGCCGCCCAAAGCCAATGGTAGAGATCGGCGGCAAGCCTATCCTATGGCACATCATGAAAATGTACTCTGCCCATGGCATCAATGATTTCGTAATTTGCTGCGGCTACAAGGGCTACGTGATCAAAGAATACTTTGCCAACTACTTCCTCCACATGTCGGATGTCACTTTCAACATGCGTGACAACAACATGGAAGTGCACAACAAGCGTGCGGAACCATGGAACGTGACGCTGGTGGACACCGGAGAAAACTCGATGACAGGTGGCCGCCTGCGCCGCGTGGCAGAGTATGTCAGAGATGAAGAGTCCTTCTGTTTTACCTATGGCGACGGTGTGGGCGACATCAATATCTCCGAAACCATAAAGTTTCATAAAGAACACGGAAAAGCTGCAACGCTAACTGCTACTTATCCGCCTGGCCGTTTCGGTGCACTGGATATCCAGAAGCAACAGGTCATGAGCTTCAAGGAAAAGCCCAAGGGCGACGGCGCGATGATCAATGGTGGCTTTTTCGTGCTGACTCCCAGGGTATTGGATTACCTCGCGGACGACAGTACCGTGTGGGAGCAAAGCCCTTTGATGAACCTGGCAGACGATGGCGAACTTATGGCCTATGAGCACCATGGTTTCTGGCAGCCGATGGATACATTGCGAGATAAACATCTGCTGGAACAGCTTTGGGAAAGTGGTAAAGCTCCGTGGAAAAGCTGGAACTAATTTGATGAGCGCAGCAGTTAATCCTGCCTTCTGGAATGGCAAGAAAGTGTTTCTCACGGGCCACACCGGCTTTAAAGGCAGTTGGCTTTCGCTTTGGTTGCAAAGCATGGGAGCGGTGGTAAAAGGATTTGCCCTCCAGCCGCCGACCACACCGGCCCTGTTTGAGGAAGCGCGGGTAGCCGAGGGTATGGAGTCGGAAATCGGAGACATCCGCAATCTGGAGGCGATAACAGCCAGCATGGCAGCTTTCAATCCCGATATTCTGATTCACATGGCTGCGCAACCATTAGTCCGTCTATCCTACCGTGAGCCGGTTGAAACCTATACGACCAATGTGATGGGCACCGTTCACGTGTTGGAGGCCGCGCGCCAATGCAGCAGCCTGAAAGCCATCGTCAATGTAACCACAGACAAGTGTTATGAAAACCGAGAATGGGTATGGGGCTATCGTGAAAACGAACCCATGGGCGGTCATGACCCATACAGCAACAGCAAGGGCTGCTCCGAACTGGTTACTGCCGCCTACCGGAACTCGTTTTTCAACACCCCTGATACTGCAGCCCTGGCCTCCGCCCGGGCCGGTAACGTAATCGGTGGCGGCGATTGGGCAGAAGACAGGCTGATCCCCGATATTCTTCGGGCGTTTGAACAAAAACAGTCGGTCACCATTCGAAACCCACTGGCAACCCGGCCCTGGCAACACGTTCTCGAACCAGTCAGCGGCTATCTGATATTGGCTGAAAAGCTCTATCACGAGGGCGCACGTTATGCCGAAGGTTGGAACTTCGGCCCCCGCGACGAAGACGTAAAACCAGTGGAATGGATATTGAACCACCTGGTTGAACATTGGGGGCAGGGTGCAAGCTGGCAGCTGGACACAAATCCGCAACCACACGAAGCCCAGCTACTGAAACTTGATATCAGCAAAGCCGCTGCCTACCTGAAATGGCAGCCTCGTTGGTCCCTGGCGAAGACTCTGGACAGTATCGTCGAATGGCACCAGTGTTGGCTCGGCAGCGGCGATATCCGGCAGATGACGCTCGACCAGATCGCAGCGTACCAGGCTATTGATTGATAGACTTACATACAGAAACCAGGATAGATCAACTTATGAATCCCCAAGAAATCCGCCAGGAAATCAGCCGACTCGTCGAGCTATATGCCAGCACCGAATTAGCGCCCAAAGGTTTTGTTCCGGGGGAGAGCGCTATTCCTCCGTCCGGAAAAGTAATCGGTGCACGTGAGCTGCAACTAATGGTGGAGGCATCCCTTGATGGATGGCTTACAACTGGTAGATTCAATGCCGAATTTGAAAAAAAGCTGGCTGAGTTTATCGGCGTAAATCATCTGATCACAGTAAACTCGGGTTCTTCCGCCAACCTGGTCGCATTCAGCACGCTGACATCACCCAAGCTAGGCGAGCGCGCCATCAAAAAGGGAGATGAAGTCATTGGTGTTGCGGCCGGTTTCCCGACGACTGTAAATCCCATCGTCCAGTTTGGTGCCGTACCGGTTTTTGTCGATGTTGATATGAAGACTCACAATATCGACGCCGATAGGATCGAAGCTGCGATAAGCCCTAAAACGAAAGCTATTATGCTGGCGCACACTCTGGGTAACCCCTTCAATTTGGCAAAAGTCAAAGAGCTGTGTGAGAAGCATAATCTTTGGCTGGTGGAAGACTGCTGCGACGCCCTCGGTGCGGCGTTTGACGGCAAGATGGTTGGCACATGGGGAGATATTGCCACCCTGAGCTTTTATCCCGCGCACCATATCACCATGGGTGAAGGTGGCGCCGTGTTTACCAATAATCCCCAACTAAAGATGATCGCAGAATCGTTCCGGGATTGGGGGCGGGACTGTTACTGCGCACCAGGTTGTGACAACACCTGCGGTAACCGGTTTGCCCAGCAGTTTGGAACCTTGCCCCACGGCTACGACCACAAGTATGTATATGCGCATCTGGGCTATAACCTGAAAATCACCGATATGCAGGCGGCCTGTGGTTTGGCGCAGCTTGAACGGGCTCCCGAGTTTATTGCCACCCGTAAGCGCAATTACCAACTGCTGAAAGAGCGCCTTGCCAGCCTTGCCGACTTCCTTGAAATTGCAGAAGCAACCCCTAACAGTGATCCGTCATGGTTTGGCTTTCCGGTCACCCTGAAAGAAAGCAGCGGAGTGCAGCGTGTTGATCTTCTCAAATACCTGGATCAGCACAAGATTGGAACCCGCTTACTCTTTGCAGGAAACCTTACCCGTCAGCCTTATTTCCAGAACGTAGAGTACCGTGTTGTCGGTGACCTTACTAATACCGACAGGACCATGAATCAGACCTTTTGGTTGGGGGTCCAACCATCCTTGGGACAAGAACATTTTGAGTTTGTAGCTGAGAAACTAGAAGAGTTCTTCGGGTTGAATTTTTGATGAAACATGTACTGTTGACTGGTGCTACCGGCTTCTTGGGGAGTCATCTACTTGAGGCTCTCCTGACACACGGTTATCAGGTGACAATTCTAAAACGCTCAACGTCAGATACGTGGCGAATAAATCACCTTCTAGGGCGGGTTAAATCGTTTGACGTTGACCAAGTAACGATAGAGGATGCCTTCAATACTCAAAAGGTTGATGCCGTTATTCACACAGTGTGTAGCTATGGGCGCAATGGGCAGGCTGCACATGAGGTGGTGGAAACCAATCTTATGTTTGGGTTGAGAGTGCTCGAAGCGTCCATCCTCTTCAACACGGACACCTTCTTGAACACGGATACCTTGCTACCAAAATATTTAAACGTATATTCGCTGTCGAAGAAACACTTTGCTGAATGGCTTAGGCTTTGCAGTAAAAATATTAAGGTGGTAAATCTTAAGCTTGAACATATGTATGGCCCTAGAGACGACACAGCAAAATTTGTACCATGGCTGATCGAACAGTTGGAGCAAGGTGCTAAGCGAATTTCGCTTACAGAGGGGAACCAGCTAAGGGATTTCGTTTACATTGACGACGTGGTTTCGGCGTATTTGTTGATATTACAAAAAGCTGATCAGCTTTCTGGCTACAGTGAGTTCGATGTTGGTACCGGGCAGTTAACTAGTGTGCGAGATTTTGTAACTAAAATATATGATATATATAAAAAGAAAAGATCAGATTCTATAACTCAACTTGGTTTTGGCGATATACCAGTCCGCGATGGCGAGCTAATGTCTTTAGAAGTCGACAACACGGAATTAAAAAGATTGGGTTGGGAGGCTAAAGTGTCCCAAAAAAAAGGATTAGAGAGTTTGTTAAAGGCGGTTTTATGAAATTTCTGGTTACTGGTGGCTGTGGATTTTTAGGTTCCAATATTTCCAGCGCACTATTAAAGCAAGGGCATGAATTGGTAGTATTCGACAGCCTTTTTCGTTTTGGTAGCTATCAAAACTTGGAGTGGTTAAAAAAACAGGGCGAGTTTGAATTTATTCACGGCGACATCCGTAACACGAATGACGTTGAGCGCACTATTCGTAAACACCGACCCCAAGTCGTTTATCATCTTGCTGGTCAGGTCGCAATGACCACCTCTATAGCTGATCCTCGCATGGATTTTGAAGTAAATGTCTGCGGTAGTTTCAATCTTCTCAACGCAGTTCGAATGTATTCGCCCGAAAGCGCAGTTATCTACTCATCAACTAATAAAGTTTATGGCGACCTCGAACAGTTCAGTTATCGTGAAACTGAAACCCGCTATGAGTGTATTGAAAAGCCAAACGGATTTGACGAGAGTGTGAATCTCGATTTTCATTCGCCGTATGGCACTTCAAAAGGCAGTATAGACCAATACATGTTGGACTTTGCTCGAGTTTATGGCTTAAAAACGGCTGTGTTTCGGCACTCCTCAATGTTTGGGGGGCGTCAGTTTGCTACCTTTGACCAAGGATGGCTGGGCTGGTTTACTCAGAAAGCCGTCGAAATCAAGAAAGGAGTAGCGAAAGAGCCATTTACAATATCAGGAAATGGGAAACAGGTTCGTGATCTTCTCTATGCTAGTGATTGTGTTTCACTTTATCTGAAGGCAGCTGAAAACATCGAAAATATCAGAGGCCAGGCCTTCAATATTGGTGGAGGTATCGATAACTCTTCGTCCTTACTGGAGCTGTTTGGTTTTTTAGAGAACGAGTTAAATATTTCGATGCATTACGAGAAATTGTCACCAAGAGAAAGTGATCAGAAGGTGTTCGTAGCTGATATCAGTAAGGCTTATAGATTAATTGGATGGAAGCCTGAAGTAGACAAAGCTTCGGGTATCAGAAATATGATTGAGTGGGTGGCAAGTAATTGAGTCAATCAAGGTTAAGGAGTAGGAACTACGTACAACAACTGAAGGGTTCCTTTCTCTTTAAGTTGGCTTCAATCGTTTCTACCTTTTTGGCGATGCCCCTAATGATCAAATATCTGGGTGCCGAGAAGTTTGGGATTTGGTCTACTATGTTTATGCTGATCAGCTGGGTCATGATGTTTGACCTTGGGATTGGCAACGGCTTGAAAAATAAAATCTCTGAAAATCTAGCTAAAAAAAACAAGGAAAAAGCTGCTGTTTATATATCTACGGCATATGGAATAATAGGGCTCGTTTCGATCCTTCTTTTTCTATCTCTGTTTTTTGCAAGCTATTTTATACCGTGGAAAATCGTATTTAACACCGATGCTGTTTCAGAAGATGAGATAAGGACGGCTATCGTATCGTTAAGTTTCTTTGTTTTTTTTAATTTTTGGCTGAGTTTAGTAAATCAGGTTTACCATGGCTTGCAGAAGTCGTCATTGGTAACGTTTGGCCAATTTTTATCTAATGCGTTAGCGTTAATTTCTGTATTTTTCTTGTATCAATTTTTTGATTCATCACTAACAAAAATGGTGCTGGCGTATGGCCTTGCGCTCGTAATTTCAAATTTGATACTTAGTTTTCTGGTTTTTGGCTCACACAAAGATCTCAGGCCACTTTGGAAATTATTTGATATTTCTCGAATAAAACCTTTACTTTCTCTTGGGGCGAAGTTTTTTATTATACAGATCGCAGTCATTGTGATCTTTATGAGCGACAAGATAATTATAACGCAACTTCTTGGGCCAGAAAAAGTCACACCTTATGACGTGGTTTTCAAACTATTTAGTATTTTTACAGTTGTTCACAGCTTGGTTCTTCTTCCTCTTTGGCCAGCCTATTCTAATGCGTACGCTCAGGGTGACCTTTCTTGGATAAGGGCTACACTTAGAAACCAGGTTAAATTTTCGTTTCTTCTGTTCTTTGGCGCGTTTCTGTTGGCAATTTTAGGGCCAGCAATAGTAAAAATCTGGATTGGTGACGAAGCTGAGGTTGATAGAGCGCTTTACTTTTTTTTCTTTAGTTTTATCGTAATCTCTGTATGGAGTAACGTTTTTTCATATTTTGTGAATTCTATAAACAAAATAAATCTTCAGCTTATTACTTCAATATTTGCAGCAGTGATTAATATTCCTATGTCAATATTTTTCGTTTCGTACCTTGGTTTTGGCCTTAATGGTATCGTTCTTGCGACGACGGTTAGTCTGTCTATTTATGCCATTATTGGCCCTTTTCAGGTTTTTAAATTAGTGAGGCAGTAAATTTTAATGAATGATCTTGTTTCAATACTAATACCTGTTTTCAATCGAGAAGAAATAATTGCGGAAACTCTTAGGTCAGCCCTTGGTCAGTCTTATCCAAATATTGAAGTTGTTATTGTCGATAATGCGAGTACCGACAACACTTGGGAACGTATAAAAGATATTGCTAAAAATGATAATCGAGTTAGAGCCTTCAGAAACGACACTAATTTGGGGCCAGTCAAGAATTGGAGGCGATGTGTAGACGAGGCAAAGGGCTATTTTGCAAAGATTCTATGGTCTGATGACCTTATTTCCCATGACTTTCTTGAAAAATGCTTGCCTCTTATGGATGAAGAAACGTCCTTCGTGTATTCCGGAGTAAAAATATTTACTGAAAACCCGGATCAAGGCTCAGCGTGCTATTTTATTGGGAGTTCTGGCCATAGACCTTCATCGGAATATATTAAGAGGGCATTGCAGGATAAGAATGTCCCAGTGTCGCCAGGTTGTGCAATATTTCGTTTGAGAGATGTAAAAGATAATTTGTTAGTGGACGTTGATACCAAGATTGATAGTGACTTTTCGATGCATGCGATTGGCAACGATCTTCTTCTTTTCCTATTGACAGCTAAGAGTTATCAAAGGTTCGGATTTGTCGCTGAGCCTTTGTCATTTTTCAGGTCTCATCCAGGGTCGATCAGTATATCTTCGGGGAATGGCAAGTTACCTTTACATTATATGATGGTCCGTACCTATTTTGCTGAGCGTTATCAGCATGAGATGGTTAATCAATTAGCAGCTAGAGTCTGGCTTATGCTCAAAAAATATCCCGATCATCAGTCTTTTGGTATAAAAAATGTAAATGATTTTTTTTATAGCACTGTAAAAATCAATTATTTTCTCGTGTTTTTGATTTTATTTAATCGCTCGCTTCGCGTTCCTTTTCAAATTGTTAATAAAATTTACCGTACTCTGGACTCAAAGAAATGAAAAAGGCCCTAATCACCGGCATCACCGGCCAAGACGGCTCCTACCTAGCCGAATTCCTCCTTGAAAAAGGCTACGAAGTCCACGGCATCAAGCGTCGTGCCTCGCTGTTCAACACCCAGCGTGTAGACCACATCTACCAGGATCCCCACGTTGAGCACCAGAACTTCGTACTCCACTACGGTGACCTGACAGACTCCTCAAACCTCACCCGCATTTTGCAGGAAGTTCAACCGGACGAGGTCTACAACCTCGGAGCGCAGTCCCACGTAGCCGTCTCCTTTGAGGCCCCAGAATACACCGCCGATGTAGATGCCATGGGGACCTTGCGTTTGTTGGAAGCCATCCGGCTGTTGGGGCTGGAGAAGAAAACCCGCTTTTACCAAGCCTCCACCTCGGAGCTGTACGGGCTGGTTCAGGAAATTCCTCAAAAGGAAACCACGCCGTTCTACCCCCGTTCGCCCTACGCGGTGGCTAAGCTCTACGCTTATTGGATTACAGTAAACTACCGTGAAGCATACGGTATGTACGCCTGTAATGGTGTACTGTTCAACCACGAATCCCCGCGCCGTGGCGAAACTTTTGTTACCCGCAAAATCACTCGAGGCTTGGCCAACATTGCCCAAGGCCTGGAAGATTGCCTGTACATGGGCAACATGGATGCGTTACGCGATTGGGGTCACGCCAAAGACTACGTGCGCATGCAGTGGATGATGCTTCAGCAGGAGCAGCCGGAAGATTTTGTTATCGCAACTGGCAAGCAATATTCGGTACGCGAGTTCATTGAATGGTCCGCCAAAGAGTTGGGCGTAACCTTGCGATTTGAAGGGCAGGGCGTTGATGAACTTGCCATTGTAGAGGCCATTGAAGGCGATAATGCTCCCGCACTGAACCTGGGTGATGTGGTAGTGCGTGTAGACCCACGCTATTTCCGCCCCGCAGAAGTCGAAACCCTGCTGGGCGACCCCTCCAAAGCCAAAGACAAACTGGGTTGGACGCCCGAAATCACCACACAGGAAATGTGCGCCGAAATGGTGTCCGAAGACCTGCACACTGCCAAGCGCCATGCGCTTTTGAAAAAGCATGGTTATGAAATTCCAGTGTCGGTGGAGAATTAATTCGTTATGGCCAAGCAACGCATCTTCGTAGCCGGGCACAAAGGCATGGTTGGCTCTGCGCTTGTCCGAAAGTTAGAGCAGGACGAAACGGTCGAACTGGTTACTCGTGACCGTACCGAGCTCAACCTGCTGGACCAGGCGGCTGTTCAGGCGTTCTTTAAACAGGAGAACATTGACCAGGTGTATCTGGCCGCAGCCAAAGTCGGTGGCATTCACGCCAACAGCACGTACCCGGCAGAGTTCATCTATGAAAACCTGATAATCGAAGCCAACATTATCCACGCGGCGCACTTGGCAGATGTACAGAAACTCCTGTTCCTGGGTTCTTCGTGCATTTACCCGAAAATGGCAGAACAGCCCATGAAGGAAGAGGCGCTGTTAACCGGAACGCTTGAACCCACCAACGAGCCCTACGCCATCGCCAAGATTGCCGGTATCAAGCTGTGCGAAAGCTACAACCGCCAATACGGGCGCGACTACCGCAGCGTGATGCCCACCAACCTCTATGGGCAGAACGACAACTTCCATCCGGAAAATAGTCACGTCATTCCTGCCATGATGCGTCGCTTTCATGAGGCAAAAGAAGCCGGGGCCAGCGAGGTAGTAGTGTGGGGTAGTGGTAAGCCCATGCGGGAATTTTTGCACGTAGACGATATGGCTGCTGCCAGTGTGTATGTGATGAACCTGGAGGATGAAACCTACCAGGTCAACACCCAGCCCATGCTTTCACACATAAACGTAGGAAGCGGTGTGGATTGCAGCATCCGTGAACTGGCCGAGACCATGAAACGGGTGGTGTGGTTTGATGGTGAGTTGGTGTTTGATACCAGCAAGCCTGATGGTACACCGCGTAAGTTGATGGATGTTTCTCGGTTGAAGGCGCTTGGATGGGAAGCGAGAATCTCGTTGGAAAGCGGCTTGAAACAAACCTATCAGTGGTACCAGGAAAAGCAAGAAACTTTACGTACCTGAGGTGTGCAGCACACCCATTTTTGATATCGCAATCTACTATGAAGTGAACGTGACTTTGCAGATGCTAATAGTCGTAGGTACAGAATTTATTCACTTTTATTCCCGTCTTACTTCTAATTTTTAGTTCTAAATGATGATTGCACTCCCACTATACCCTTCGGACACGGAATGGAATATTACGAAGTAAGCCTGACGAGCAAGGCAGCTATTCTTGCAGTTGTTTTTATGGCGATTTTGCCTTATACGCAGAAAAAAAATCTTGGCGTGAGGCTTCTACTCTTCAACTACGGTCCAATTTTTGCGTTCTCTTATTATTTTATTTTGTTATTTTACTTGCCATTTTCTGATGATTATTATTTGGTTACTTCCGTATTGGCGGGTTTTATATTCGAAGGCGCTGTACTATTCGTTGTTTTTTGGTTGCTTAATAGATACTTCAGGCTATCACGGATCCCTATCGATTATAGTGGTGCGCTAAAACTATTAATTATAGTGAAAGTTTTCATCTTTTTTGCCCTGGTATCGCAGGAGAATTTCGGGATTTTGGCTGGCCCAGAAATGGCTAGAACCAGTTTTTTGCAAAATAATAAAATTAATAAGTATCTAGTATATTTTTGGCATTCCCTAATGCCTGTCGCTGCTATTTTTGTTGCTCATACGTACGCGTATTATAGAAAAGTCAGTAACGTAATTCTGGCGTTAGTGGCTCTTGAATTTTTATACTCGTACTTATCTGGTTCCAAAGGAAGTGTTTTGCTTTGGATTTTTGCTATATTTGCTCTCATTCCTAATTCTCTGTTGTCGACTCTCAAAAGGAAAAGAGTAATAATTGCCATGCCTATCTTGGTGATGGTCTCAGTAGTTTATGTGATCTTTGCGGCAAAAAATGAGGGTCTTGATATCGATGATTTTCTTAACTTGGCGTCAAGCAGGTTTTTCCTGAATAATGATGCGCGTGCGTTGAGTCTGGATTTTGATTCAAATATTTTAAGTGTTAAAAGTTTTTTTGAGTCATCGTTTAGAGGGGCTTCGGGATTGATAGGTTTTCAGCCTGTTGATCGACCTTTAGGTAATGTTCTATTTAATCGTGCATTTGGGATTACCGACGGTCGAGGATCTAATGCGTCGCTTGTCGCGTTGATAAATTATTATTTGCCGCCAGGGCTTAGATTGGTGTTTTCTGTTTTGTTTTCCTTTTTTACTATTTTGATAGTTTCTTCTTTTTTTATTCTTGAGCGGTTTTCATATCAACATCGTGATTTAAGGTTAATATTTTTGGTGTTGCCAATTAATGTTATTGTAGCTTACTCGCAAGATTTTTTGGCATTCCCTTTGATTTTGATTTCAAGCTCTATGATCGCGTTTTTTTTGCTCTTTGTCCGAAAATGCAAAAAGGGTCATTGTTAAATGATTGCTAAAAAAAATATATCAATAATAATCCCTGCCTTGAAAAATGACTCGCAATATAAGAGATGTGTTTTTAGTATTGAGGCGGCGTTCGATGGTAAGTCTTTTAGCTTTGAGATTTTAGTGGTTACGCCGAATCCCAATGATTTTCAGGGCTCATCCCGACATGTCAAGGTTTTTAAAGAAAATCATTCGGGAATCTATAATGCAATGAATCAAGGTATTTCAAGCGCTATAGGCGAGTACATATATTTTATGGGCCAGGATGATATTATGCTGCCTTCATTTTGCGACGCGTTGGCTCTTTGTGAAGATGATTGTGACATCGTTGTTTCCGATGTATTTTTTGGTTCAAAACGTATGTATAGGAATAAAGTCTCAAAGCTTTTTTTGGTGCTGAAAAACTGGTGCCACCAAGGTGTTATATATAATAAAGATTCTTTTAAAGTAAATGCCGGATTCTATAAAGGACTGTATAAGTCTCAGGCCGATCATTACGCGAATATACTTATGATGTCCGGTTCTAGAAGGGCTCGCCATTATAGTGGTTGTATTGCATGGTATAGTGCTGATGGCTTTTCAACGGTTTATAGAGACGAAAAGTTTCGTAAGGTTTTTCCCGTATTAATTCTTAAAAAGTTTGGTTTAATATATTTTTTGGTAGTGTCTGTAAGGCGCTGGCTCCTTCATTCACATAATATCGTTTTAGGGTTCTTCCGATGACTGAAAAATATGCAATTTTTTTTCCTCAGTTCCACCGAGTTAGGGTTAACGATGATGCGTGGGGCTACTGCTTTGATGATTGGGCCTTGGTAAGTGCCGCCAACGCTTTCGATCTTTGGCATCGCCGGGCTCCAGCAAAAGGTTATTATGACCTTTCAAATAGTGATGAAGTGGAAAGTCAATTTGAAACAGCTCGGGATTATGGGCTAGATGGATTTGGTATATATCACTATTGGTTCAGAGATGGACCTGAACTGTCTGCAGTAGAAAGCTATCTGGCAGAAAATGACGTCCCTGATAATTTTGGGTTCTTTTTTATTTGGGCCAATGAGGATTGGTCAAAGCGGTGGGCCGGTAAAGACACTGAAATACTTCATGTAGTAGAAAAAGAACCAGGCACTAGCGATATAAAAAGGCATGTTAACTATTTGGCTCCTTTTATGCTCAATAGGAGTTATAAAAAAGTTAATGGTAGGCCAGTTTTTGTGCTTTATCGTTCTGAGGTTTTTTCTGATATTGAAAAGGTTGTGAGTGATTATCGTGAGGAATTCCATAGTGCTGGCATAGATGTAGAATTCGGGCTTGCTATTAAGCGTTACTCAGACTTTAAAGATTTGAAATGGTTTGATTTCGCCTATATATTTGAGCCTAGATTTTATCATAATTTCACTGGTGTTAGAGGTAGTAAGATTGCTAATCAGGCGTTTAGGCTGGCTAGTCGCGTATTGCCGACCTCCTTATCTGAGAGGCTTTTCTCCTTGGCTGGTAAGGTGATCCATCGTAGTCCTAAAAAAAGCGACTTTTGTGAATATTCTAAATATTTTTTTTCGGATCACCGATTGAAGCTTTTTGATTCTCATGATAAGCCAGTGCAGAATATAATATCTTGCGGTTGGAATAATGCCCCCCGATATAGGGAGAATGCGGTCAAGCTTGTTGATGTTCCAGCGGAAGACGAGTTTTCTGATTTTATGTCAAAATATTCGGACCATTATAGCTTCTCGGACTACCCATTGTTGTGTAATGCTTGGAATGAATGGTCCGAAGGAGCTGCACTGGAGCCATGCTACTATTATAATGATTATTTAATTAAGTGTTATGTCGGATTTGATAAATCTAATTATCCTTCTGTCCAGTAAAGGAGTTCACTTCGATTGTGCCTTTAATAATTGCAGGTGGGACAGGGTCACGGCTTGGGCCTTTGCCTCGTCAATTAAATCCGTGAATTCAGATAATAACTGCAGCACTTTGGCGTAACCAGGTAGAGGCGGGAGGGCCGTCGCCGGTACCCTCACGGGCTTTACCGACCAAAGTGAAGCAGTGATGAAGTACCGACAACTGAC
>Ga0114984_1000381_pt1 | contig 17372 bp, 18 predicted proteins | sample Shrwel1BS1Day1_FD_96987 | JGI IMG/M metagenome (GOLD analysis project Ga0114984, IMG submission 96987) | Subsurface microbial communities from deep shales in Ohio, USA - Utica-3 well 1 S-1-Day1 | ecosystem: Environmental > Aquatic > Deep subsurface > Shale gas/oil reservoir > Produced water/Flow...
TTAATGATTCTTCCATCACTGACTGAACATAATCTCTGATGGTTATTCCCTCGATATAGAGCATATTCTTTGCTAGTTTATGGTTTTTATCTTCCAGTAATATGCGCTTTTTAGAATAATTTTCATCATCAGAATATCGCTGAAGTGGAATATCATACTGAAATTTTTCAATTTTTCTGTTTAGATAATGATTTAAGCTTTTATTTTTGCTTTTTGCCAACTTTTTAAAGTTCAAATAAATATTTTTATCGAATTTTGCTACATACTGTTGCTTTGACATTTACATCACCATTTAAATTATTTTAGATTAAAAATTGTTTGATTTATGAAATTCATTTATAAATATATCAACTGCATTTTTTAATTTATCTAATATTAATTTTTGGTCACTCGTTACCCCAGTAATAGAGCGTATCCAAGTTATCCCTGCAGTTCTATAGTCAATGTTTTTATTATAATATTTTACTTCTCTTTGGAAATTAATAGCTATATTGAATGCTTTAAAATAATCATTTCCTATAACATCAAGATAAATATTTAAGTTATAAGGATAAATAATACTAAATTCATTTAAAATATTAATATCATTTTGTCTTAAAGCTAATTCTACTTTACTTCTAAGTAATTCTTCATTTAAGCTTAAATCTTCGGCTTCTCTGGGGTTTAGTATTATTATATCTACATATAAATTAGGACTTTTCACTTCCAAACCATTTCCTTGTTCTACAGCTTTAGTTTGTGAGGGAATCAGAAATGATATGATTAAAAAAGTTATGATTAAAATTTTTTTCATAAATCCATCTCCTTTTAGTTTTAAATTTCTATTATTTCTCCTATTTTCTGTATATACTCATCAGTTGCTGATTTAATTTTTTCTACTTTTTCTTCAGAGAGTCTATCACCGGTTAAAACCTCTTTGAATTTGATGCTGTTTAGCAGTTTCTTAATTCCTTCCAGGCTGCCTATCACTTCATTATAAATCACTCATTTTTATCATCCTTATATGATTTTAATATTTTATCCCTACCTTCCCGGAAAAATACAGTTCTATTATTTATAAATTCTCTTGTTATTAATTCTACCCACTCTTCTTCGCCATTCAATCTTCCAATTAAGATATACTGATGTTTTTTTCCATCTAACAAATTTTCTTTTTTGAATTCTGTGTTTAATCCTAAAAAAGTAGTAAATTCTATTGGAATATTTACATAATTGTTTCCTTCAACTATTATTGTTGGTAATCCATCTTTTTCTTTTGGAATTAATAAAATATCATCATCTATTTTTAATAACAGGTCTGTTATCTCTCCAATACTTGCTCCAGAATTATGTATTGTGAATCTTATTTCTACACCTTGCCTATCATAAGTTTTATTGCTGAAAATTTCAATCTTTCCATCAGTATAAAAGCTGATATCTGGCTTTTTTAAATGAGTTAAATATAAACTGTATATACTTATTGAAATTGCAATAAATGATACAAAAATACTCATATGTTTATACATCTCCTTTCCTATAAAATAATATTTCTCTGAAAGTAAAAATTATCCTTTATATCAACTATATAAGTAATTTTGAAAGCAATTTAAGAATAAAAGAATATAAGAGTAAAAGAGTAAAAGAATATATAATGTTAACAGCCTATGAATTAATTATCTTTAGTTTCTTCCAATATAACAACAATAATGGTTAGACGTTAATATTCCTGGATGATTTTGTATTTAGAAGTGTTTATGAATATAGGAATTGATGAATATTTATTTATAAGAATATATATGGTTAAGATGTAATGAATTTTTCAATATATACAGTTACCAATATAAAAATATTTATTTCCAAGTGTTAATATTTGTATCTTTTAAGATTTTTAACTTCATATAAATTTAGGAATATAAGAGTAAAAGAATATAAGAATAAATACATAAAAGAATATATATTATTGAGAAGTTATGAACTATCCAGTATAAGCACAAAGATTGCTAAGTATTAATCTTCATAATTTGTTTTATTTTTACCTTCATAAACATATATGAACTTGAAATATTTTTTTAGAGCTAAAAATTAAAAATGATTAATCTATTAGCTGTCGAATGATAATTTTAATTAAATGGCAGCTAATTTTTTTATTTATTTTTTATTTATTTTTTGTACTATTTTTTTATATAAAAGAATAAAAAAGCAAAAGAGTATTTATATAAAAGATGAAAAGAGTGTATATTTTTTTACTAGATTAAGTTATATCAACAATTAACGGATTGATTAGCCTGGAATATTTCTACTTATAAATATTTGAGCAAAAGAGTAAAAACATAAAAGAATAAAAGAGTAAAAGAACAATTTTTACTTTAACTTAATTTCCGTGTTTGCATTGACATGTATTGCTTTGTGGTATATCATTAATGTAAATAATTAGAAGGAGGTAAGAAATATGGTTGATAGTAAATATTATTCTCCTGCCGAATTAGCAGATATTCTTAATCTAGATGCACGTACTGTAAGAAATTTAATATATAATGGAGATTTACATGCTATAAAAGTGGGTTCTCAATGGAGGATTGGCGAAAAGGATTTTGAGAATTTTATAGAGGAAAATAAGAATGTTGATGTTGATGAAGGTTAAATTAAATATTTTGAATCTTCTGGAGAGGAAGGTGAATTATTATTAAAATAATCAGTATAACAAATCAAAAAGGTGGGGTTTCTAAAACTAGTACAGCGATTAATTTGGGAGCTGCATTAGCTGAAAAGGGTAAAAAAGTTTTGTTAATAGATGTTGACCCTCAATTTAACATGACTACAGGACTTGGTTTCAATAAAAAAGAAAAAAATATTTATAAAGTAATGAAAGAAGAAATAGAACTTCATGAAGCAATTTATCAAACAAATGTAGAACCTGAAGGTTGGAACGGAGAAATACATTTAATTCCTTCTAATATTTCACTTGCAAATGCTGAATTAGAATTTTCAAGAGAATTTAGTCGAGAAACAATTTTAAAAGGTGCATTTGAACGGTCTGAAAATGAAATAAATAATTTAGGTTATGACTATATCATTTTAGATACTAATCCTTCACTGGGGCTGTTAACTATAAATGCTATGGCTGTTGCTGATAGCCTAATTATTCCGTTAGAACCGAGCATATTCGCTTTAGATGGTATGGAGCAACTAATTAATATGGTTAGGATTGTAAGAAAAAAAATCAATAAAAATTTAGCTATAGAAGGTGCTTTATTAACCAGGGTTGACGGGAGAACAAAAGTAGCTGATGAATTTTATAATGATTTAAAAGAAGTTTTTGGTGATAAATTATTCAACACAATAATCCACCAGAATGTAAAGATATCAGAAGCTCAATCAGAAAGTTTACCTATAAATGTCTATGATAAAAAAGCAAAAGGGACTAAAGAATATCAGGAGTTAGCTTTGGAGTTGATGAACAATGGAAGATAATAAAGTAAAAAATAAAGCAGAGGGAATCAAAGGAATTATTGATGGATTAGAAGATACTGAAAATGAAAGTGAAAAAGAAGAAAAGAGTAAAAGAGCAAAAGAGCAAAAGAATAAAAGTTCTAAAGAAGAAAAGAAGAAAAGGTCCTTTATGCTAGAGAATAGTCAGATTGAAAAGCTCTATTTATTGAAAGCTAGAAATAACGATATGACATTATCTGAAATTGTAGGTAATGCGATAGATGATTATTATGAGGAACACAAAGTTTAAAATTTTTGAAAATGATTGTACCTGAAAGGAAGCGTATTTTATGAGGGTAAAAGATTTTAATCAAACATACAAAAAAGAATTTTACCAGTATATTTTAGGAGATATGCCAGGTGTAATAGAGGTCCGAGAATTTAATCAGGAAGGTCATGTTAATCGGCTTTGGTTCAATGATGTTTCAGAGCTTGCTGATTATAATTTTTCAGATGATAAGGATATTTATTTTGGTGTTGCCAGGCGTAAGAATACTACTTCTGGCAAAGCTAAGAATCTATCTCAGGTTCACTGCCTATGGGCTGATTTTGATGATATTGGGTTGGAAGAAGTAAAGTATAGAATTCAATCTACCAGGGTTCCAAAACCGAGTGTCTTTATCAATTCAGGTCACGGAATACATACATATTGGTTTTTAGAAGAACCTGTAAATGCAAAGTACATCAAACCACTCCTCAAATACATCTCTAAGGCTACAGGAGCCGATTCTAGAGCAGCAGAGTCCGCAAGGGTAATGAGGTTACCATACACTTTTAACAATAAATTTGAGCCTGTTTTGTGCGAAATAAAGGAATTTAATGAATATGATAGATATTCTTTAAAATATTTGAAAAAGAAGTTTAATTTAACTACAAATAATCAGTCCCAAACCCAGGAAGATAGGGTAAAGGGTATCAGAATGCCAAGCACAGATAGACCCTGCATCAAGTCTATACTAAAAGGTGTTGATAGAGGTCAGAGAAACTGGGCACAGGGCAGATTAACCAAATGGCTGCAGATGAAGGGCTATTCTAAGCAAAGAGCATTAGATATTGTGATGGCCTGGAATCATCTGAATAATCCGCCAGAGAAGATTGTTAAGATAAAAAACGATTTCTATTCTTACTGGAAAGAAGATTATAAGCTGCTTGGCTGTGCCATTCCAGACCCTGACCTGCAGGAGATGTTGAGCAATCACTGTGACCGCTATAACTGCCCTGTTAAAGGCAGTTTGGACAGTCTGGAGCTAGATAACTATGTTAAGATTAATAACCGCTTATTCAGTGAATACAAGGACATTACAGGGTATGAGCTGATTCTCTATGCTATTTTACTTCGTGAAAAAGAAGGATTAAATACAACACAGATAAGAAATAAAATTACTCATAAAGGAAAAGAGTGTATGAGTAGGCAGAGGATTAGCAAAGGAATTAAAAAGTTAGAGAGTATGAATTTAATCAGTACTAAAAAAAGAAAAGGAATGGCAACCTTCTGTAAGGCAAAGGACCAGGGTACTTATGGTACCGGATATACTCTTGTCAACAATGGTGTGATTAATGGTGCAATATATCAGGCTATTAAACCATCACAGCTTAAAGTTTACATATTGCTTTTAAAATACTCTTTTAACAATGGTTCTGTCTTTCCAAGCACATTAACCCTTTCTGATAGATTGGGTATAAAAAGACAGACTGTAAGCGACCATATAAAGGCTCTAGAAGATGCGCTTTATCTTAAACGAAGATATGATTATAATGAGCGAGGAATGGAGACTTTAACCTGCATATTATTGGTTTAAATCTAATTGGAGATTTACTTCCCTGTTATAACGCCAACCTTTAAGGGGGGGTGTTAGAATAATCGACGGGGGGGTGTTAGAATAATCGACGGGTGATTAGAAAATTACCTTCTTGATATAACAGGGATTATAAGGGGAGGGTGTTAGAATAATCGACACTAATAAATAAAGTATTATAGGTTCTACATTTCTTGTTCTTTTTATTTGTTATTAATTTTGTTTATTTTAAGGAGCTGATTTGATGAGCTTAAATTTAGAAGTTGGTAAAGTTTATGCAGCTAAAACTTATTTAGAAAATGGATATAATTTTCCTGAGGGAGAATATAAGCTTAAAATTATTCATGATGGATTTCCTGAAGACCCTATCAATCAGGAAGAAGAATTGGTAATTGCTGAAGAACAATGGCTTGAAGGTTTGGAAGGAACTGAACAGTATCAGCTAGATTTGAATTCTAACTGGTATTACTTTGAGTTTCTAGAAAATGATGATATTGATTATATGTGGATTCCTGAATCTGTGGTTAAAGACGTTTTTGAATAACATTGTAAAATCTATGATGTTTTTTATTCGAGCAACTATTAAAAATATAAATTCAGTTAATGGAATAGTTTGGAAGGGGTAAATTGATGTATAAACAAAAATTTTATTCAGCTTTAGAAAAACAGTTTGTTGGTGAAGAAATTCAGGGTGAATCTGGATTTGTCAATTTAATGAAAATTAAAAAGGAATATTACGATAATATTAAGTCGGATATTAAATACATGATTGATGAACAAGTTTCTGATTCAGATGAGGAAAAAGAAATTTTTGAAAAGTTGTATACTTTTTTTGATAGCTATTTAAATGAAACAGGGACTCCATTTTTTAACGATACCCAAATACATAAGAATTTATATGAGAAGGTCTATTCTGACAAGGAAGATGTTTCTCTTTTTTGGAAAACAGAAGATTTATATTATGTAAAAACAGAAAAAAATTATTCTAATATGGAAATTGAAAAAGAAGGATACAAATATATTTTTGATGCTTCAGAAATTGAAAATAAATCTGATAATAATAAAAAAGACATAGGCTTTTATTTAGTAAAAGCTGATAAAGAAAATAAAATCTTAAATTTTAAAATTAAATATCAACAACAAAATAGTTATGATAAATTAAAAGAAATTTTTAAGATTAAAGGTACTACTAAATTACAAGATTTTTTAATTAATAATTTTAATAATTCGGATGAGTATTCTACTATTAAATTTAATGATGATTTAGAAATTAGAAATATTGGAAACAAATCTGTAAAAAGAAGAATGTTGGATATTAGGGAAAAAGAAGATACTTTAACAGACTTAGTTACTATAGATTTTGCTGCTGAAGGTTTAGATGATGTATGTGAGTATTTAATTAATAGAAAAGATTTTGATGTTAAAAGAGAGCATATAAAAGAAGTTTTTTCTACTTATGCAAGACAGGATAAAATTGATTATTTTATTCATAAAAATGCTGAAAACTTTTTGAAAGAGCAGTTTAAGCAATATTTATTTAATTATGTTTATGATAATGAAATTGTTTTAGAAGAAGAAGGACTTCAGAGGGCTCAACAACTTAATAAGTTAAAGAAAATAGCTTTTAATATTATTGAATATATTGCTAAATTTGAAGATGAATTAAAATCAATTTGGGAGAAGCCGAAATTTGTTAGAAAATCTAATTATGTATTAACTTTAGATAAATTAAATGATAATATTAGTCTAATAAAAGAAATAATAAATCATCCAGGTTTTGATGAACAAATTGCTGAATGGAATGAACTAGATATTATAGAAGGAGATTTTAAAAAGGAAAAAATGATATCTAAAGATAAAAATTTGGATGAAAAATATTCTAAGTTTCCTATTGACACTAAATTTTTCAAAGATATTGAGGGAAATATAATTGGGTATTTTAATAATTTAGATGATGAATTAGATGGATATCTTATTAAAAGTGATAATTATCAGGCATTAAATACTATATCAAAAAAATTCAAAAACAATATTGACCTAGTTTATATTGACCCGCCTTTTAATACGGGTAGTGATTTTGATTATATTGACAAATTTCAAGATAGTACTTGGTTGACAATAATAGAGAATCGTTTAAAATTAATTAATAATTTTACCAATGATAAAACTAGTTTTTATATGCACTTAGATGAAAAAGCTAATTATTTAGGGAGAATGTTGTTAGATAAAATATTTGTTAACAGATTTGCAAATGAAATCATTTGGAATAAAGGATTTAGAGGTACTGAATCTAAAAATATTTATCAAAGGTCTCATGATATGATTTTTTATTACAAATTAGGAAATAACGTTGTATGGAATAATCCCAAACAACCATATAAAAATCAAAATTTAGACAGATATAATAAAACTGATGAAGATGGTAATAGATATGCGTTAATTAAAAGAAAAAGAACTGATGGTACGGTTTACTATGGTAAAACTTATCCAAATTTAGATGGAAAAAGTGCCAATGATTTAATTGGTCATATATCTACAATGGCTTCTACAAACCAGGAAAGATTAGGATTTGCTACTCAGAAACCTGAAGAATTAATGAAATTTTTAATTGATGCTTCTTCTGACGAAAAATCAATTGTATTAGATTTTTTTGCAGGAAGTGGGACTACTATAGCAACATCTCAAAAAATGAATAGAAATTGGATTGGAGTTGAAATGGGAGACCATTTTTATGATACTTTACTTCCAAGAATGAAAAAGGTTTTAAATGGTGAAAAAGTTGGTATTACGGATGAGGTTGATTGGCAAGGTAGTGGCTTCTTTAAGTATTATGAATTAGAAAATTATGAAGATGTGTTAAAAAGGGCTAAATATAAGAAAAATAGAGATGAATCAAGTAACTATAGCTTTATGAGTGATGAAAAAATGTTAGATGCATTAGAATTAGATTATAAGCAAGAAAATATAAAAGTTAAGTTTGAAAATTTATATTCTGATGTTGATATTGCAGAAACTTTATCTAATTTATTAGGTAAAAAAATTAAAAAGCTAAATGATAAAAGAGTAATTTTTGAGGATGGAAAAGAAATCATATTTGATGAAATGACTTTTGAAAAATATCCTGAAATAAAACCTCTAATTTGGTGGGGTGAAGTTGATAATGGATAACATATTAGAAAATATAATCAACAAAGAAAATAACTTTGAAGATTTATCTAAGATATATCAAAATATTACTACTGAAACATTTAGTGAAGACTGGGAGTTGTTTGATTTTCAAGAGAAAGCTATAAAAAATGCAATTTCTGTTCTAGATTTATATTACAATAAATTAAATGGAAATAAAAAAGAACTATATGATTTATATTTAGAAAATGGATTAAATAAAGAAATTGTTGATAATGAGATTGATATTAGTAATAAAGATATTCATTATGAACTTTTAAGAGAATATTTTAATAAGGAAGAAAATAAAATTAGATTGAAAGAATTTATTAACAGAATGAGTTTTTGGATGGCTACTGGTAGTGGTAAAACTTTAGTTATGATTAAACTTATAGAAGTTTTAGCTAATCTAATTAGTAAAGATTTAATTCCTAAAAAAGATATTCTAATACTGGCTCCAAAAGATGAAATACTTAATCAAATTGAAGAGCATATAGATAAATTTAATACTCATGGAGATTTAAAAATAATATTAAATGATTTAAGAAATTTTGAAAAAGTAAAAAATAAAGGTAGAAGTTTATTTGATAATAATTACATTAGAATTTTCTATTATAGGGCAGATAATATAAGAGATGAAAACAAAGAAAAATTAGTTAATTATAAAAGTTATTATAACAATGGTGATTGGTATTTATTTGTAGATGAGGCTCATAAAGGTGGAGAAAAAGAAAGTTCAAGACAGCAGTATTACAAAATTTTATCAAGTAATGGATTTTTATTTAATTTTTCTGCTACTTTTACTGAAGTTTTGGATAAAGCAACAACGTGCTATAACTTAAAATTATCTAAATATATTTCAAAAGGGTATGGAAAACACTTGAAATTAGCAAATTCTACTTTTGATAATTTTGAAAAAGAAAAATTTGAAAATGAAGATAGAAAAAAAATAATTTTAAAATCTCTGATATTATTTACTGTCTTAAAAAAATATAGAGAAAAAATAAAAGAAGTTAATCCTGATTTATATCATGAGCCACTTTTAACTACTTTGACAAATGAAGTGAATACAAAAAATGCTGAGCTAAAAGTATTTTTTAGAGAATTAGCTGCTATTGCAAAAGAAGATTATGATGTTTCTATTTTAGATAAAATTAAAGATGAGTTGAGAAGAGAATTTAATGAAGACCGAGATTTTTATTATGAAGATGATGGATTAGATGTTGATTTTATTGAGGAAATAGATGATGTTAATAAAAGCGATATTTTAAAATATGTTTTTAATGCAGATAAACCAGGAACAATTGAAGTAACTGGAATAGAAGGAAACCAAAAAGAACTTGCTTTTTCATTAACTTCATCCAGTAAAGATTTTGCATGTATAGTTATTGGAGATATTTCTAAATGGAAAAACAATGAATTAGAAGATTATTATTATAATAAAGATATTCTTAAAGAAAGTTATTTAGATAATATAGAAGATGAGGATAATAATATTAACATTCTTTTGGGTTCTAGAGTTTTTACTGAAGGCTGGGATACAAATAGATTAAATATAGTTAACTATATTAATATTGGTGTATCTTCAGATAGTCAAAAATATATTTTGCAGTCTATCGGTAGAGGTTTAAGGATAGAACCCATTACTCATCAAAGAAAAAGATTAGATTATATTGATAATGAGATTAAAACGGAAGAAGATTTACTAGAAATATCAAAAAATAAATTAAATAAACCTTTGGAGACTTTGTTTATTTTTTCAACTAATAGAAATGCTATAGATGCTATAATTAGAGGTTTGGAAAAAGAAAAAGATGATTATTTAGAGATAGAAGGTATAGAAGAAAATGAAAGTTTAAAATCAAAAGAAAGATTAATTCCAATATTTAAGAAAACGGATAAAAGAATATCAGAGCCTTATTCTATAGCGAAAAAAGAATATGTAAGGTTGAAAAAATATGTTGAAAATAATTTAAAATTAATTCCAATTTACACTTATAATCAAGTTAAATTTAAAGATATAATATATAGTAAAATTTTAGACCATGAAAATATAGAAGATAATTCTATGTTTGAAAAAGGAGCTGGAATGAGTGAATTACCTTTAATTGAGTTACTAAAAGATGTCAGTAATTACTTTAATAAAAAACAAAAAGAGTTTGATAAATTTGAAATTGAAAATGGTGAGATAAAACATTTTAATCGTATATCAGCTAATATTGAAGAAAAATATGTTGATGAAATAGAAGATAGTTTGCATGAATCTCTAAAAGCAAGGGAAGATTATTTAACTGAAAAAAATAAAGATGTAGTTAATGAAACAGCATTAAAATATACTAAAAAAGATATGACACAAGAAGTTACAGTTGAAGGTGGAAAATTAAAAATAAATTCAGGTTTTATAAATCATTACTATAATCCTATTGTCTATTCATCAGAAAAAAGTATTATTCAGTACTTTAAAAATATTATTTCTGTTGAAAGTGAAATTTATTTTTTAAATGAATTAAGTAAAGAGTTAGAAAAAGCAAATAATGTGTTTGAAAAATTTGATTGGTGGGGTTTTTCTAAAGTTCAAGAAAGAGAAGACGACATATATATACCTTATTTTGATAGACAGGGCAATAAAGGATATAGAAAATTTTATCCTGACTTTATTTTCTGGTTAAAAAAAGAAAATGAATACAAAATTGTTTTTGTTGACCCCAAAGGTATTGATATTGGAATTAGAAATGCAAAACATAAAATAGATGGTTATAAAAAACATTTAGAGGATGTCAGTTTTGATTATAATGGCCAACAAGTTGAAAATAAGTTGTATTTATTTAATCCTGATATGCCTATTAACTTTGAGGATTATAAAGACTATTGGAGTAATGATTTTGATGAAATGTTTAAATTTTAAAATAAGGATAAAATAATGAGCAATATTTTAGATGATATTTTAGAAGAATTAAAGAAAATAAATAAAAACTTAGAAAAACTAAATTCTACTGGTCTTGGAGTGGATAATAGAGCTGATGGTTTACCAGATATATTAACCGTTAAAGATATTTCTAAATATATGAGGGTTAATTTAACTAAAGCTTATGAGTTTTTTCATCGTGATGATTTTCCATCTCTACAGGTTGGTAAACGCTATTTAGTGCCTAAGGTTAGATTTTTAAAATGGTTGGATGAAAGAATAGATGAATAATTAAAAGGAGGGTTGATTTTGGAATTTAAATCGATAACTAACAGTACTTATGTTGATACCGGTATGGAAGCATTGAGGTTAGCAAAAGAATTTCAGGATAAAAAAAGTTTAAGAAAAAACTTTGAAATAAATAAGCCTTCAAAATCAGCCCGAAATAACTGCTGGAATCAAATCAACAAAAGATATTTAACTAATGCTGATGGTGATTTAAACAGAGCTTTAATTAAATTGATTGATTTTGAAGATGTTAAATTAAATAAAGAGTTTATGTTTTATCATTATCTTCAGGAAGAACTTATTTTCAAGAAAACTTTAGTTGAGTTTATTTATCCGAAGTTAAGAGTAGATAACGAGTATGTGGTTAAAAGTGAGGATGTTTTATTTTTTATCGGTGATTATTTAGATTATGCTCCATCCACCATGAAAAAAACAGCTCGGTCCATTGTAAAGGCATTAATAGATTTTGAAATTGCAGAGGTTGATGATAACGAGGTTAAGGTCAAGACCTATCGACCAGGACTGTTATCAGTGATTTATGCTGTTTATTCTGAATATGCTGCAGGATTTGAAAAAGCTAAGAATTTTAAGATACTCAATCCTTCAATTGAACATATTAAAGAGAAGTCAGAGTTTTATAGACTATTTCTAATGCAGCCATATATGATTGAGAATTATTTGCAAAAGGGCTGGAAAGAAGGTTATTTAGGCTATGAACCCAGAGGTGGATTGAATCAGTATGTTTTGAAGTATAAATCTATCGGTGAATTGGCAAAAATTAAATTTGATTGAATTGATAATTTTTAAGTTAAGCGATGATATTAGGAGTGGTGATATATGCTGTTTTCAGAAAGGCAGGGCTATAAATCAGTAAAAGAGGCAATTCAGAGTGAAAGTATGGACTCTGATTTACGGAACAGTTTGTGGAATGGTCTTCAAATTTTTTATTTTAATAATATTAAATCTAGCCAAAGAGGTATGTATGTTGGCTATTATATAAATAGTCGTAATAATAAAGAATTTTACTTTTTATTTGCAACTCTTTGGATGAATTATTTTAAAAAGCCCATTGATTCTTTACCAGGAAGCTGGAAAAATATCAAAAAAATCATTAAAGACTATTATTTTGAGTGTGAATGGTTTGAGGTGTATGATTTTATAGAATTTATAGCAAAAAATTATTCAGATGAAAATATAAATAAAGAATTTATTGAATATTGCAATAAAATTCTAGAAAATGAAGCATCAGCATATCGTTTTGTGAAGGGAAATTTAACTAAAATTACTTCAGAGGAAGAACTTAATGAAATAGAAGAAGCATTAATGTTGCCATACGAATCAGTAAAATTACATATTGATAACTCTTTAAAATTGCTTTCAGACAGAAAAAATCCTGACTATAGAAATTCTATCAAGGAATCAATTAGTGCTGTTGAATCACTTTGTAAAAATATAGTAGATGACCCAAGTGCCACTTTAGGGCAAAGTCTAAATAAAATAGATAAACACGTAGATTTGCATCCAGCTTTAAAATTAGCTTTTAAAAAACTTTACGGATATACTAATGATAAAGATGGAATAAGGCATAGCTTAATGGATAAAGATACAATTGATTTTGAAGATGCTAAATATATGATTGTTTCTTGTTCAGCTTTTGTTAATTATGTTATTGCTAAATTACCTGACGATGATAATTTATAGTGAAAGCAGGCAGCAGAAATTAATTTTAGAGAAACTTGAATTAAGCAAATTGAAGCTACATTGAAAACTACCAGAGAAAGATTTAGAAGTTTAGCAGAAAATGATTTTAAGGAGATAGAAGCTTTTAAGGTTCAGGTTGTTGCTGATGCTAAGAATTTATTAGATAATTATTTTGAAAGTTTAAATAACGATTAAGACCCTGAAATTGAGAGTTAATAATGAAGCACAATAATTTTTTGGAATTAATTGACGGGTATAAGCTGATTTAATCTGAATCTGATACAAAGAGTATGTGGGTTAGGTATTAAAATTAGGATTTTCTAGATTGGATAGAAAGCTGCCATTTAAATAGTGGAGAAGGGCTAAAAGAATAGGTAAGGAATGAGAAGATAGATTTGGTGAATTTGGCGATATAATGAGTAATATTTTATTTTAAAATATAGTATTGATATTAGGGGTGGATTAAATAATTTAAGTTTAAATTTATAGTTTCGACAAATTATTACAAAATATAATTAATTGTATTTAAAGGAATAAAAATACTTTTATTTAATTACATATATTAAGGGAATAAAGTTTTATATTAAAAAACATACAACAGGGGGAAAAAATGAAGAAAAAATTAATTTTATTTATTGTTTTATTGGTCAGTCTTGTTCTTTTAACTGGTTGTGGCGATAGCGCTACAATTGATACATATTCAGACCCAAGTTTTACTAAGGGCAGTATCAGTAAGTTGGCGGTTTTTCCAATGCAAAATACTAGATTAGCGCCTAGTCAATCACGTCAGGTAAACAGAGATGTAACTCAAGGAGTCAATTCCATTAATCCAAATATTGAAATTATGGGTGCTGCTAAAGCCACAAGAATAATAAATGAACATAGTTTAGCGGATGAATGGGCGAAATTCCTTGATGACTATAATTCTAGTGGAATTCCAAATTCTCAACTTCTTTTTGAGATTGGAGATGCATTAAATGTAGATGCAATTATGCAGGGTGAAATAGTTGATGTGTATCAGCGTGATGGTAAATATGGTGGTGATACTGCATTGTCAAGAGTAACAGTGAGATATTCTATTTTAAGCACTGACTCTGGTAAATTATTGTGGGAAGCAACTAGCCGTGGTTCTAGAGAAAGTGCTACTACTCTAGCCGATGCACCTCCACTAATAGAAGTTATACAATTAGCTCAGGAAAAAATATTAGATAATTTAGCACTTTAAGGATGATATAATTGCAATTACCTTCAGTTTTACTTTCTTTACTTAGAAATAGAAAACATCTTTATTTTTTGATTGGTTTGATAGTTTTAGTCACTGTATCTATAATTTTAGTGTCTGTTTTAACTATCTACATTTCTCAATCAGAATTAAGAGCGTGGGAAAAACCATTAAGCTATTTTAGCATAATAGAGCCTAATTTAAGTTTTGTGGATAATAATTATAAAAACAAATTGGTTGAGGATTCAAAAATAAAGACAGTTATCGAATTTAAGGATTCCATTATCAGTGTACCAGGTATTTTAAATACAGAATATAGACCTGTTTTAGCGTTAGAAAATAAAGATTTTGAAGTATTTATGAATGAAGCAAATTTAAAATTAGTTTCTGGAAAAATGCCTCAATCTAATACTAGAGATATAATTATAAGTGAGAATATAGCCGAAAAGAAAAACTTAGAAGTGAGTGACTATATAGGTAATGCAATTAATAATGAAGAATTTCTTTGGGGGAGATTCGAAATTTCAGGTATATTTCAAGGTGAGCTAGATGTAGCTTTAGCTTCTTTAAAATATTTTGAAAGAAGACTAGGGGAAGAATCTTCCCTTTTAGTTCTTCCTGAAAACAATTATTCGGCAATGAACACTTCATTATTCAATTTAAAAAATAATAACTATAACATCGAAACTAAAGAAACTTTAATTAAAAATAACAACAAAAAAAATAAAGATTTATTAGATTTAATTTATATATTAATAGCTATTTTAACAGTTTCTTTAACTATTATTGTTGGATTATATATTTCTTTATATTTAAAAACAAGACTAAGAGAATTTGCTTTATATTATTCTAGAGGGATATCTAGATTTAATATAGTAAAGTTTGTTTTAAAAGAATTACTTCTAATAACCTTTATAAGTCAACTGTTAGGTGTTTTAGTATCTTATTCTATTTTGTTTATATTAAGAAAAATAATTTTTAGTGAATTAATATTTTTAGCCCAAATTTCTATGTTTGATATACTTCTTATTCTACCATTATTCATTTCAATAATATTAGTATCTTTTGTCTTAGCATTTAACAATCTTAAAACTAAAAAACTAGAAAGTATAATAATGGGAGGATAATATGCATAAAATTTTAATAGATTCACTTTCTTATAAAAGAAAAGTTAATGAAAAGTATATATTCAAAAATCTTAATTTAGAAATTAAAAAAGAAAAGGGAATTATTTTAATATTAGGACCGTCTGGTGTTGGTAAAAGTACATTTTTACATTTGCTTAATGGCCTTTTAAAAGCTGATAAAGGGCATATTGAAATTAATGGATTTAATTTAACTGATTTTAATTCTTATGATTCAAATAAATTTTGGTCAGAAACATGTAACTTAATGTATCAAAATTTTCCGTTAATAAATTGGTTAACATGTGAAGAAAATATAGATTTAGTTGCAGGTAATAAAAAAATAGACAATATGTTGGAAAAATTAAATGTAAAAGATGTCTATAATAAATATCCCGGTGACCTTTCTTTTGGGCAACGACAAAGAATAGCTTTAGTACAATGTTTTTTAATGCAGCCAAAGATAAAGTTATTGGATGAGCCTACTTCTGCTTTGGGACATGACGATAAGATGAAAGTAATTAAATTAATTAAAGATATTACTGAAAAATTTAATGATTTATTTATTATAGCTACTCATGATAGGGATTTAACAAATTATGCTGATGAAATTTATGAAATTCAAAATAAAGCTCTAGATATTGTCTCAAATTAAATATTGATAAACAGAATAATTTTACTTATGTAGATTTTATTACTACATGAGTATTTATGTTAAATATTTATAATATTCAAAAATAAATAATATTGAAAGGAAAATATATTATGAAAAAAGCGGTGATTTTCACATTATTATTTATATTTCTATTATCAACATCTGTTTTTTCTTTTTCTTATACAGGTAATGGAGATGATTATTTTAAAATTGAAAAACCTGATGATATTGCATTAATTTTTATATCCGGGAACAGTGAGTTTAAACATTTTGCAGTTCAAGGCGTAAATAAAAATGGAAACAATACTAAGTTATTTGTTAATACTACAGACGTCTATACAGGTATTAGAACATTAGACTTTCTTGATGAAAATAACACATCCTATTTAGAGGTGAAGTCTTCAGGAGATTGGGAAATTGAAATATGGCCAGTTGATAAAGCAACAAAGTTAAATGTAGGTTCAAGACTTTTGGGAATGGGTGATGAGGTAATAATGTTTACTGACATTAGTGGACTTCCAAATTCAGCAAATATAAAAGGAAATAAAGAAGAAAAGCATTTTGCAGTTATATCCTGGGGTAATCATAGAGAACTATTGGTCAATACAGTTGATGAATATGAAGGTACCGTTAGAATTACAAATCCTATTTATTTTATTGAAATAATTGCAAATGATATGTGGGAAATTACTTTAAATTAACATATTTTCAGTAAAAAAGAGGGTGAAAATTTTGATGTATTATTTTTTTCTTTATGTTTTCATTTTTATTAGTTCGGTTTTTATAACTGGTTTTGCTCAAATAGGTGTACAACTTCATTATTCTAATAAGTACAAATTAGAATCTACATTAACGAGTAAACAAACCATTAAAGTTTCTTTTTATGTTTCTATAGCTATGTTTATTATTTTTTATATTAATTTATCCACTAGCATTGCATAAAAATATTTAAGAAAAGTCAAGTTCTATTTTCAGCGAAAATACTTGCTTAAAATAGAAAAACTCCTTATAATTGGGATTAGGATAGTCTTTGTCCAAATCCCAAAAA
>Ga0114984_1000383_pt1 | contig 17346 bp, 19 predicted proteins | sample Shrwel1BS1Day1_FD_96987 | JGI IMG/M metagenome (GOLD analysis project Ga0114984, IMG submission 96987) | Subsurface microbial communities from deep shales in Ohio, USA - Utica-3 well 1 S-1-Day1 | ecosystem: Environmental > Aquatic > Deep subsurface > Shale gas/oil reservoir > Produced water/Flow...
ACCTTTCTCGTGAACCGCCACCTGCCAGACAAACACGGTCTCGGGCTGTTGGGGAGGGATGTATCCGGAGATAAAGCCGACCAGATCGCCTTCCTTCTCCGCGGCCACGCCGGTCTCGGCAAAGTGGCTGCACTGCAACAGGTTGCAGTAAATCGAGTTGGGGTCCAGCGGCGGGCACTCGGCCACCAGCTGGTGGAGCCTGTAGCCATCATCTTTCGTAGGTGTACGAAGACTGATGGCGGTGGTATTCGAACCTTCTGATGTCATAACGTGATCAATTCGCTTCTAAAAGTTAGTGCTGAATTATATAGACCACAAAATATATTTCAAGTTGCGGTCCATTTGTCCACAGCAAGACGCCCGCTCTCACGCTTTAATAATAGACCGAATTGAAGCATTCGCCAGTGACAATCGGATTAAAAACCGGAAGGAAAAACGACATCTCCAGGCGCCAGGGAAGTACCCTTGAGAAGCCGGTTCCGATAGGAGACCCCGGCATCGGAACCGGACGGCCAGAGTGCATCAAACCGGGTCAGCCAGGCCCCCTGATCAAAGGCCACGGGCACCAGCGAGAAGTGCAGGCCACGGCGCTCCAGCGCTGCCACAGGCTCAACGGAGGGCACGGATGCGCTGATACGGGTGATCAACCCACGGGGATCATTCTCCAGGTTGCCCATGCCGGCAGAACCATTATTGACCACCACCCTGGCCTGTTTTGCAACCAGTCCCGACCAGAGCACCGGCAGACAGGTATGGGTGCAGACAATCCCATCGGCACCGGTTGCATTGAACCATTCGGCCAGGGAGCTTTCGTTACCTTCGGCAAACGCCTCGTGGGCCAGGCACCAACCGGCCAGGGATTCGGGATCGCCATGCAACACCAAAATCTTTAGGCCTCCAAACATCAGGCAGCGATACCGGGGCAAATCAGCCAGTTTCTTACGGATATCGGGGCAGGCTGAGGCCACACCCTGAAGCCGTTCAATGATCCGGTTGGAGCGTTCCACCACGCCCTGATCGACAAACTCGGGATAGGCACAACCGCAGCCCGCCCCGGGGCTCGGATTGGCCAGTTCGTACTCGACATTGCCCAGGCTGACGGTATGCCTGAGTACCCGTTCATTGACCTCCCGGAACAGTTCATCACTGGCGTTGAACCAGTTGAAATCCCCGTTGAACACCAGCTGGACGCGCCGACCCTCTCGCTCTTCCGCCCGGGCCATGCGCTCGATCTCGTTCAGGGCAAGCACATTGCCATAGAGCCCACCGATCACATACAACACATCCGCGGAACTCTCACTGACCTCCCGGCACAAATCGGCGGGATCGTACCGGTACGCCAATGGACAACTGCGACCTTCCTGCGCCATGGATCAGGCCTCCCCGGCAGCCAGCGAGCGCCCCGCCAGACGCCGCAACACCAGCGGGACAAAGAATCCGGCGGAACAGATCAGGAAGCCCCAGGCGTTGACGCCCAGCAGCATGGCGTACTTGCCATCACCGATGGCCCAGCTCGCGGGAATCAGGCCCATGGCCAGCAAGACACCCAGGCCCAGACCGGTCCAGAAACTCAGGTGGAAACTCCAGGGCGACCACCGGGTGAAACCATAGAACAGGAACACCGGCGCCAGCCCCATCACCATGGTGCCGGAGATGGTCGTGGCCTTGAGAATATCGGTGCCGGCAAACATCGGCAGGTTACCAAGGAACGCAAACACCACCATCACCACCGCACCAACCCGTATGCTGGGCAAGCGCTCTTTTGCCCGCCTGGCAAGTCGTGGCAGGTCCACCGCCAGGGATTTCGCCAGCGACGTAAAGGTGGAATCCAGAGTGGAACCGGCCGAGGTCATCATCACCACACTCATGAAGAACAGCGCCGCCAGCCCGAGCGACTGACCCACCGCCGCAGGCGCATTGCCCATGGCCTCGATACCGTTAAGCCGCGCATGAACCCCGACCAGGCTGAAAATGAACACCGCAACAAAGCCCAGCAGACCGGCGACCACAAAACTCCTGAGCATGGTCTTTTCCTTATTCACAAAGCCCCGGTCGGTCAGTACCGGGTCGTGGAACGGGTAACTGAACAACTGAAGCAGAGCCACGAGCAACAGGTCAAAGCCGGCATCCAGCCGGAACTTGCCATTGGAAAGCAGGGCACTGGTGTCGTTGGCCGGAACGATGAAGAACAGCACTGCCCCGACAAAGAACACGAACACGAAAGCCTGGATCACATCAGTAAAGATCGACGAACGCAGCCCGCCTTTCAGGCTGTAGGCCAGGGTAAACACGGTGAACAGCATCGCCGCCGCGTAATACTCCCACTCCCCGGGCAGACCGAAGTAACCGCCCACGACCGCGGTGTTACTCCACACCTCGTTATACAGCCGGATCAGAATCGCCGCCGCAAAGGCCAGACCGGCCAGCCGGCCAAACCGGGAGGTCAGAAAGTCCTGCAGACTCCGGGCCCCGGTCTGGGTCCGAATCAGGTAGATGACATAACCGGCCACCGGAATCGACAGCCAGTAACTGGCGTACGCCAGACCACCGACCACGCCGTAAGCCGCCCCCAGATTCGCCGCATTGGTCACCGACTTGGCGAAGATCCAGCTGATAAAAATACTGGCCGTCAGTGACCACTGACCTACCGGGTTCCCCTGATCATCGGCGCCTTTATAGAACGAGTTCGCGTTCTTGCTCTTCGGCGACAGCACATACATCACCACGCCGTATACCAGCAGAAATCCCCAGAACAGGGAGGCTTCAGTAAAGTTCATTGCTTCAATCCGGTTTGTTGTTTGGTCCGGGGCTCTTCCCGGGGTTTCAACTATGGGTGGTATCGGGGATGGCAGGCAAAGGATCAAAAAAACGCCCGTAAACCCGTCCATGGGGGGCTTGGTCGCGCCGTCCATGGCGCTCCACATTTTTTGATCCTCTGCCTGCCATCCCCTCGTTCAACTTCAGTTCTGGTTTCCCCGACCAAGGCGCAAGCTGACAGAAAAATCACACCTTTGAGTCTTTTCCTTGCTTTCCTTTTCGCCTGTCAGCGAATGGCAAAGCCATATCTGCGGTCTGGGTGGTGGGGGTAATTTATCCGCCGGAAAAAGATGTCTGAGCGAAGCGAGTTGTTTTTCCAAGGAGAAATTACCCCCACCTCCCAGGCCGCCAATGACCAGCCATCAGTCCTGAAAGGCCCCAAACCAAAACTCAGGCAGGCGCCGAACAACTAGCCCCAAACCGATAACAGGAAAAACACCGGTGATGCCGCAACATGATCCGTTCGTCCATGCTCTCGGCCAACGACCCGCCCAGGTCATACTGCGGATCATCATCCACCAGCGTGCAGGCATACACCCGCACCGAATCGCCCTTCTTCACCAGCATCCGGGTATAGGTACACATAAAGTGCGCCCGCGATTCCTGAGTCGGATATTTCTCCATGCAGGTCTCGGTAATCTCCGGGCTGCCGTCCTCCGAACCCGGTGTGCCCAGGTCGGGAAACGCGGTAAAGGCCAGGCTCTCCGGGATATTCCACTCACGGAAAATTTCACGGAACGCCGCCTCGACGTCCGAGGGAACCTCCTCCGGGTCGGTCTGGCGGGCAATGGACACCTTGAAGCCCTGTTCGATCAGCCAGCGAATGCCCTCCAGCGCCTGGTCGAAGCTGCCATCGCCGCGGTCCTTGTCGTGCCGGGCACGGTCCGGGAAATCGAGGCTGACCCGGAAGTGAATCGGGAGGGGATTGTCCAGCAGTGGCAGCACCTGATGCCGACGCTTCAGCAAGGGCTCGGTGGCGTTGGTGAGCACGAAACAGGGCCGGTGCTGGCTGGCGTAATCGAGGATGTTGACGAAATCCCGGATGACAAAAGGTTCGCCGCCGGTGAACGAAAACTGCTCCACGCCCATGTCGATGGCCTCGTGGATAAACGGCTTCACATCACTCAGTTTCATGCCGGGGATTCGACCGTCGCCGGGGTGGGAGCCCTCCAGACAGAACGGACAGGCCAGGTTGCAGGCGGTGCCGGTGTGAATCCACAGCTCCTTGAGCTTGTCCGCATCGATGTAACCCCGGGGATCACCGTTGCGGGTGTGGGTCCAGCTGTCGAACGCCCGGGGTTCGAGGATTTCCACGGCCGGAATACGTTTACTGCGGGCCGGTCGGGTTTCGGTCAGGGGCATAGATGCTCCTCGATGATTCAATGTTATTGGGCACAGACACGGGCAGGACGGTTTTATTACAGCGACCGCCTGATTTTTTTAGCCCGTGGTCACTTCTTTACGCTTTTCCTGTTGGCTCTGGCCTTTTTTCCCGCGGCGCCATCCGTGAAGTTTCTCGAGAAGCCTGAGGATGCCTGCCGGCGCGTGGGCGCGTTTCCATTCGCCGGCCGCGTACTTGGCGGACTCGTTCCAGGTCGGGTAGGGGTGGATGGTACCCAGGATCTTGTTCAGGCCGAGGCCATGTTTCATCGCCAGGGTGAATTCCGCCAGGATTTCACCGGCGTGGGTGCCCACTACAACCGCGCCCAGAATCTTGTCCTTGCCCGGCGGTGTCAGCACCTTGATGAAGCCATAGTCCTCGCTCTCGGCTATCGCCCGGTCCAGATCATCCAGGCCATAGCGGGTGACCTCGTAGGCAATTCCCTTTTCTTTCGCTTCAGCTTCGCTCAGGCCGACCCGCGCCACTTCCGGCGAGGTGAAGGTGACCCAGGGCATGACCCGGTAGTCCACCCGGAAGCGCTTGAACTGGCCAAACAAACCATTCACCGCGGCATACCAGGCCTGGTGGGCGGCGGCGTGGGTGAACTGGTACGGGCCGGCGACATCGCCACAGGCAAACACGTTGGGGTAACGCAGGCTCATATCCTCTTCCACCGGCACGGTACCGTTGGGCAAGGTGTCCACGCCAATCCGTTCCAGGTTCAGGCCGGAGGTGTTCGCGGCACGGCCTACCGCTACCAGTACCTGATCGAAGGGAATTCTCACGCGTTCACCCTCATGATCGCAGTAGGCGACCTTCTCGCCGTTTTCGGTACGGAACTCGGCCGCAGAATGTTTGAGCCGGACATCGATGCCGTCAGCCTCGAACTGTTTCAAAACCACCGCGGCAACATCGGGATCTTCCTTCGACAGCAGACGTTCGCCGCGCTCCACCTGCGTCACCTTGCTGCCCAGGCGAGCAAAAACGTGGGCCAGTTCGGAACCGATCGGACCACCGCCCAGCACCAACAAACGCTCAGGTTGTTCCTGCAGGTCCCAGAGGTTATCGGAAGTCAGCGGCTGCATGTCTTCAAGTCCCGGGATCGGCGGCATGGCTGGCTTGCCTCCAGTGGCGACAATGATACTGCGCGCAGTCAGTCGTTCGGTACGGCCATCGTTGTGCCGAACCTCCAGTTCCCAGGGAGATACGAAGCTCGCCTCGCCGGAGATGCAGTCGACACCCAGCTTGCGGTAGCGCTCGGGGGAATCGTGGGGCTCCACTTTGGCAATCACGTCCTTGACCCGATTCATGATGGTTTTGAACGAGCCCTTCACCGGCACCGATTCCAGGCCGTAGCGATTGGCGTGGCGCAAGGTGTCTGCGGCCTTGGCACTGCGAATCAGGGCCTTGGAGGGTACACAGCCGGTGTTGAGACAGTCACCGCCCATTTTGTGCTTTTCGATCAGGGCCACCTTTGCCTTGACGGCCGCGGCGATATAGGCCGAGACCAGGCCTGCAGAACCACCGCCGATGACCAGCAGGTTGTAGTCAAAATGCTCCGGTTTCTGCCAGCCGGCATACACCCGGCGCCGACGGATAAAGCCCACCACGAACTTGGCAATCAGGGGGAACAGTCCGAGCAGGGCAAAAGACAGAAGCAGATCGGCGGACACGATGTCGCCAGTGGACTGGATCTGGCCGAGCTGGGTGCCGGCATTCACGTAGACAAAGGTCCCCGGCAGCATGGCAATCCAGCTGACCAGGGCATAGGTGCGCAGCTTCATGCCGGTCAGGCCCATTGCCAGGTTGATCAGGAAGAACGGAAACACCGGCACCAGGCGCAGGGTTGCCAGGTAGAAGGCACCGTCTTTTTCGATACCCCTGTCGATCCTGGCAATGGTTTCCTTGTAGCGCTCCCGCAGGGTATCCCTTAAAAGAAAGCGTGCCACCAGAAAGGCCAGGGAAGCGCCCACGGTCGAAGCAATGGACACCGCAGCCAGGCCATAAAGATTTCCGAAGAAGGCACCGCCGGCCAGGGTCATGATGGTTGCGCCAGGCAGGGACAGGGCGGTCACGACGACGTAGATCAGCCCATAACCGAGAACCGCCACCAGCAGATGTTGATCAATCCATTGGGTCAACGCAGCCTGATTCGACTGCAGGTTTTCCAGGGTCAGCAGCTTGTGGCCGTCCAGACCAATAAACACAGCCACGATCGCGGAGATAACGAGAATGAGTAAAAGCTTGCTTCGATTCATGTCCATACCTGCAAAAAATGTATAAACCAGTACGTTGTTATTGCTGAGACACGATCACCGGCTGGATGTTACATCGTCCTTGATTTAAGATTTTTGAGCAATCGCTACAGAATACCGGAACTTTTCCGGAATCCGAACCACTATAAAGACACAGCGATCGAAGCCAGACTGACAAGGGACGGAAACCCATGGACACAGCAGTGCATCCGGACATCGAAGGTTCACTGATAGAAGCACTCAAACAGGGCGACTCGACGGCCTACAAGCAAGCCGTGCGCGACTATTCACCGGGTATGCTGGCCGTCGCCCGGTTCTACCTGGACCACTCGAGCGCAGAGGAGATTGTCCAGGACTGCTGGGTTACGGTGATTGACGCCATCCACAAGTTTGAAGGCCGCTCCGGCCTGAAAACCTGGCTGCACCGGATCGTCGCCAACCGGTGCAAGAACAAGCTACGTTCCAGCAAGCGCGAAGTAGCGACCGATTTTTCCGAAGGCCTCGAGCCGGAGCTGGCCGAACGCTTCAACGCCACCGGCCGATGGGAGGTGCCGCCCAAGCTACAATTCCACGAATCCGCCGATAGCCTGATGGAAAACGGAGCACTCAGCGATTGTCTCGATAAACACCTCTCCGCTCTGCCGGAAACCCAACGCTCCGCCCTGATGCTCTACGAAGCCCACCAGCACAAATCCGAAGATGTCTGTAACATTCTGGATGTCAGCGCCTCTAACCTTCGTGTACTTTTACACCGTGCGAGACAGAAGATCTTTCTCATGGTGGAGACCTTCCAGGAGACGGGCGAATGTTAATGTGCAGGGACCTGGCCGAAATAGCCAGTGACTACATCGATGGCGAACTCAGCGGCCGACAGAATCTGTCCGTGAAAATGCATCTGATGATGTGCAAGGACTGCCGAACCTTTATCGGCAACCTGCGCGCAAGTACCGAGCTTTTGCAGGCGCACTCCGCCGGCCACCCGGACGAAGAACTCCTGCGTCGGATCGATGAGCGGGTCTCCGAAGCCCTCAAGACACGAAGACCCCGAGATAAGGACGACGAATAAATGTTCCCGGCGGGGGTGGTCACACCCCCGGGATTTGTTGCATGCGCCTGTTCTGTCCCGCACCAGCCGCCCGGGTTCGTCTTTTCCGTTCAGCTTCGAGTCTGTCCGCCCAACTCTCGACGTCGATCGGAATGGTCCCGGTAATCGCCAGGGATCGATCCTCCAGTACCTGTTCCAGGCTTTGCTCTCGCCGTTGTTCTATCAACTCGTCCCGGTGGTGCAATAAGGCTTCGATCTGGGGCCGGAAACCACGCACCATGGCCGTCAGCCAGCGGTTCACCGGCCAGCTGGGATAAGCGTGGTCAATGGCGAACCGATCCAGCACGGTCGTGATTGTTGTCGCCGTCAGCCAGCTCTCGTCCGTCACCCAGCGATTTACCGCAAACAGGTCGGTGGGGTAGCCCCAGGCATCCATGGAGATGGCAACCAGGTGCGCCACCCGCTCCTCGCCGGTGGGCCCCATCGCTGGCTCTACCCCCTCTGGTAAAGAGGCGTCACGAAGGAACAGATGGAAATGGCCATGTTCGGCGTGGTCCTCCCGGTGGGCGTGATAGTAATACTGGGACGCTGTATCCCGGTCATAAACGTCCTCTTTCGGGTAATGATCCATTTCATAGAAAGGGCCCTGATCCTTGAGCACTTCCCCAACCACATTCAACCCGCCTTTCTCCAACACCCGGTAGCACTCCCGGATATCGTCAATGGCCGCCAGACTGATTTCCAGCTGCGCGTCCGTCAGGGTCGCCAGCCTGGGAATACGAAGTTCAGTCATAGCCTTTCACCTCCTTGCCGGGGCGACTTCCGAAAATTCCCGGAAGTCGCGCCCATGAACATTTTCAGCAACCTCAGGCAGTGGCATCTGCCAGCCGTTTCCCGGCACTGGCGGAACAGGGGTTCTTCGCCGCACAGGGATTTTTGGTTGCACACGGATTTTTCGTGGCGCAGGGGTTTTTACCGGCGCACGGGTTGCAGGCACCGCATTTACCACCCTTCAGGGCACAGGGATTAGCAGCCAGCTGCTCCTGGACCTTACCCATATAGGTGGTGAGTGCCGCCAGCTGCTCGCCACTCCAGTCCAGGGGCTCGGCTGCCATGGGCTGGACCATGCAGATCTGGACCATCTCATCCAGATGCACCGAATCCATGCCGAAGATGTCCCGGGCCATGGCCACGGAGTGCGGATAGGCCTTGGCAAAGGTGGCGTTGTAACCGGCGCCATCGTTATGGCAGGTCGCACAGGACAGGCCGTTGCCGCTCAGGGAGGTGTCGTTGAACAGCTTTTCCCCCAACGCCATCAGCTTACAGGGATTCCCCTCATAGGGCTGATAGTTGGCGGGCCTGGAGACCTTTTTGGCGGCACAGGGATTGGGTTTGGCGCCACACTTCCCCGAAGCCGCACAGGGGTTACAGGTCTTTGTGGCACCGGGATTACAGCCGTTGCTGGCACAGGGGTTCTTTGCGGCGCAAGGATTTTTGGAAGCACAGGGGTTTTTGGCGGCGCAGGGATTGCATCCGGCTTGGCAGTACTGCTCTGCCTTGCACTTGTTCTTGCACGGAGAGCAGGCGCTGCAGGCTGCAGCCGCGAGCCCGCCGGTCCCCAGCATGGCCGTCACCAGGGCTGCAGACCACCAGGTGGCGCGGCGATGTTCGAACGAAGTACGAATCGCGTTTCTCAGAGGATGTATTGTGGACATTGTCTCTCTCCCTGATCATGGAGTTATGGTTTGGGGCCGTCGGAGCCCGCCACCGCCCGAAGGGGCGGTCAGGTAGGAGACACATGAGTTCCGGAACTATTACACAGGTCTGTAACAATTTTGTTCGCGGTTTGTCAGCACTATAAATAACGGCAGACACACAACCGGGGTACCATATGCTGCTTGACTGGCTGTCGCGGCGCCTGGCCGCCTATCTTTCCAAACAGATCAAATGCCACTCCGTTCGAACCTCCAGCTGGGAGGCCATGCAGTGCTCTGTCAGACCCGGCGATGTGCTTCTGGTCGAAGGTAAGTCGAGAATCAGTAAGGCCATCAAATATCTGACCCAGTCCACCTGGTCCCATGCGGCCCTCTACCTGGGTCCGAACGCAGCCCTTGGAATGACGGAAGACGGCGAGCCTCACGTATTGGTCGAAGCGGATCTTGAGGAAGGTATCCGCTCACTTCCGCTGTCCTTTTACCGGCACTTCCACACCCGTATATGACGACCCCGATTCGGACGCCCAGTCACGCGAATACTTCCGCATTCGCCATCACTCCCTGTTCGCCCCCCGGGATTTCGACGTCTCTCCCTACTTTGACGTCATCAAACCCACTGTCGAGCAGGGGTTTGATTACCGGCAATTTCAATGGGCGGATTGAGCAATCACCTTCGTGCGGCAATCAAAAAAAGGGTGGAGACCAGCTCCACCCAAGGGATTTACCACCCGACCAACGATGCAAAAGTCACACAGAGTCAACGCAGCAATTACGCCAAGTCGGCTCAACGGTACTTGCCGTTCTGTGTTTTACTCCGTACTGACTCGCCAGCCAGCGGAATGTTACAAGGCCAGGTGATGTTTTCCTGAATGCGCCAGACACTGAATCCGACCAACGGGGATTTCCGATGACCAACAACCTGCCAAGCGACAGAAAACCCGCCATAATCGCCGCCCTGGCCGGAGGCTGGGTCGGGGATTCAGCCAGCCTTGGTCTGCACTGGTTGTATGACAGCGCGCGCATTCTTGAAGTAGGCGGTGAATCACCGGAATTCCTGCCACCGGATGCGGACTATTTCACCGTCGGATTCGGTTACTTTGCGCACGAGGGAAAACGCTCCGGTGACATAAGCCATTATGGAGCGGCCACCGGCGTACTGACCGGCAGCCTCTTGGCCAGCAAAGGCATACTTGATGTTCGCGATTACCAGCGACGCTTCCGGGCGTACTTTGGCCCCGGCGGTCAGTGGCGGGGCTTTATCGACAACCCGACACGAGTCACCCTGAACAACCTGAACAGCATCGAACAGGAAGCGATTGAGCGGGCCCAATCAACCATCACAACCGAACTGACCGACAAGCAGAAGCGGATACTGGTGCAGAAGGTGCTGCCTTACACCCGACGCCTGAGTGGCAATGAACTGGCGGAACCGGTTCGCAGGGCCATCGACCTGACCTACCATGAGACGGAGATTCAGGAAGCGGGCGTCTACCTCGCCGAAACCATCGACCAGCACCTGTTGCCGGAAAGCGGCGCCAACGACATGCAGCTACCCGCGGTATCCAAACTGCCGCCCCTGGTGGCCAGTTATTGCGGCAGTGATCGATTAATGGAGCTTAGCGAAGCCGCTGTCCGGGTCACCAATCACAATGACGAAGCGGTGGCCTGGGCCAAGTGCGCGGCGCGACTTCTGGACCATCTTTTCCGGGGCGAGTCGATGCCGGCGGCCCTGGAAACGGCCAAAGCCTACGCTCCGGACCAGGCAAGCCTGGCCAGAGCCCAGTCCGGTTCATCTCTGGATGCGATACAAGCCGGCGACACTTTCGGCCGCACCTGCTACCTGCACGAAGCCATGCCGGTGATCTTCCATATCCTGACCCACGCCAGAAGTTATACCGAGGCGATTCGCGCGAATATTCACTGCGGGGGCGATTCCTGTGGCCGGGCCTGGATTATCGGCCCGGCAATGGCCGCCGTACACGGAGTCGGTGGTGAGCGCGGAATCCCTCTCGGCTGGCTGACGCGGGTCACCGATGCGCCTGCGATCCTCCGGGACATTGAAACGCTGGTAAACCGTCCCTGGTCAGTCTCGCGTTGAGGGGCAAGGCGCCCCGCAGGGCGCACAGGCGGTTTCATCCCGCTGCATCAACGCCGTTTCCACGTTGCCCTGACCGGAATTGAACGCAAAGGTCGGGCTGCCGAGATGATCCGCCATGATCAATGCCAGAATCACCCCGAGCATGACCACGATGCGGGCACGACTGTAGGCTTTGTTCATCCTATCCTCCCGCATCAGTTGGGCAGCCGGAACCACGGCCGGAGCCGGATTCCGATCAATGAGCCGGCAAAGGCGCAGGCAAACCAGATCCAGGCATGCAGGCTGGCTGAGGCAATGCCTGAGAACAGCGCGCCGATATTGCAGCCGAAGCCCAGCCGGGCGCCATAACCCAGCAGCAACCCACCCACCACGGCAGCCAGGAACTGGCGACCTTCCGGCCGGTTACGGCTGGCCTCGTTGAAACGGTTAGCCAGGCCCGCCGCCAGCATGGCGCCAAGCAGCAGACCAAAGTTCATCACTGAAGGTATGTTAGTCAGCATCGAATCCTTCAGGGCCATTGCGGGGTAATCCCAAGTCCAGAACTCGAACTGGGCCATGTTTACACCGACCACTTCCAGGGCCTTGGCGCCCCAGACGTTAAAGGCAAAGGTAATGCTCCAGGGCGCACCACCGATGGCCAGGGTCAGGGCATTGCCGGCCGCGAGAATCAGGATGGCCCAAGTGAAGGGCCAGCGACCGCTCAGCAAAGTTCTGAGCACACCGTGGCTCTGGCCTTTCCATAGCAACTCATCCCGCTCGATCGAACCATGAGCCTTGCGCTCGATGCGGTTGACCCACCAGGCGATCAATCCCAGACCTGCAAACTGCACCAGAATGGCACCGCTGACGCCAAAACTATTGACCAGCGGTACCGGATCGAACCCGGGCTGATCCAGCCACCAGGGCAGGTGGATGGAACCGAGCACGGCGCCGGCAATAAAGAACACCAACGTGACCACCATGCGGATGTTGCCGGCGCCCACAGTAAACAGGGTACCCGAGCCGCAGCCGCCACCCAGCTGCATGCCGATACCGAACAGGAACGAGCCCACCACCAGGGAAGTGCCCACCGGCGCCACTGCACCCACCAGGCCCTCCTGGCCACTATGGAGCATGGGCACCATGACCAGGGAGCTCACCGCGAACAACAGCAACTGGGCGCGCATGCCTGCGCCACGTTTTTTCACCACCAGATTGCGCCAGCCGGCGGTGAAGCCGAAGGCTCCGTGGTAAAGCGCCATGCCCAGCACGGTGCCCACCACAAACAGCACTACCATAAAGGGGGCCGTTTCCAGCCAGATCAGTCCACCCAATAGAGCGAAGCCCGCCAGTGCGGTCGAGACAATAAACCGGTCTACCTGCCAGGGTGGTTGTTGGAGATCCGGCTGAAGAACTGCGGAGTCAGTCATCACGTTTCCATCTAATCAGGCATTCAGTTAAACAGGTCCAGCAGTTTGCTGAGGCCTTTTTTCGCCACCTGCATCGGGCGGTCACTGTCCTGGGACCACTGCGCCATGGAGCCGTCGTACAGAGCCACTTCCTCGAAACCCGCCAGCTCGCTCAGCACGAACCAGTCGGTGGCAGCCCAGTGTCCGGTGTTGCAGAAGGCAATGGTGCGGGCACCGGGGTCCAACTCGGCCGTGTTTACCTTTTCGGTGATTGCATCCCGGTTCAGATAGAACACCTGGTCCTGCTGGTTGATGAACGAGTCATGGGGCAGGTTCCGGGAGCCGGGAATGGTTCCGGGTGCTTTGGCCGCCGGCGATTTGGTCTCGCCCCGGAAATAATCCGCCGGGCGGGCGTCTACCAGCTGCGCCTGGGTATCACGGGCCTGCTGGACCTCCTCGAGGCTGGCCAGGAGAGGTTCCTGAAGCTCGCCCTTGAACTGTGCCACCGGCAAGCGTGCGCCATCGCCCGTGGCAACGTCATAGTCCGCCGCCTTCCAGCCGGCAAAGCCTCCGTTGAGAATCGTTACCGCGTCATGGCCTAAAACCCGGAAGGTCCAGTAGACCCGGGCCGCACTACCGAAATCGGTCACCCCGGTTCCAGCGGGCAAAACAACTACCGTCGTGTCATTGGTAATGCCCAGGCTGCCAATCAGGCGTTCCAGGGAACGGACCGGCGGCATGAGGCCGGTCACGCCGTCCCGGGTTTCCCGCCAGCCATCATTGGTGTAGCTGCTATAGACGGAGCCGGGGATGTGCCCTTGCTGGAAGCTGCTCCGATCGCCGCCGTTATCAATGCCGGAGCGAACATCCAGAACCACCAGCTGGTCATCGCCCAGACGGTCATTCAACCAGGCAGCGTCCACCAGGGCCGGCACTTGGGCCTTTGCCGCGTAGCAGAAGGCGCTGAACAGAAACAGAACTGATAATGTCGCCAAACGAATCATGGGCGCACCTCCAATGGGAGCTTTATTTTGAATGATCATTATGAATCAGGATTGTTGTTATTAAAATATTAAAATATATATCTTTTTGATCTATTCAAATGAGAAAAATTTCCACTCAAAAGCTCCCTCAGCTGTAACGCCCCCATGACGCCAGTGTCTATGAGGTAACGGCAGCGACTTCGCGGAAGACGCTGCCATTGCTGAAACGACAATGGAGTATGGATCATGAAAAAGATCACCCTGATTCTGGCTTCTTTTGTTCTGGCCTTGTCTGCCACCACCACTCTGGCGATGGACGGACAAGCGGATGACATCAACGAAGCCCGTAGCTATCCGAACAAAACCGCTGACACAGTGGCGGATGTGCGGGTATCCGCGAAATAACCACCATCATCTTGGCACGGCGAGGCATCACTGCCTCGCCGTGCATTGCCATTCCAGCCGATCCGATTTATTCCTGGCCAAAATTACCGGTAGAGAAATTGGACGGACGGTTCAGCGACCAGTCGTAATCGATGTACTCCAGGGTGGAAGTGCGGCTTACCTCCACGGCGACTTCGTCATTCGCCCACTGGTCAATGAAGTCCCGGACAGAACCCGCCGCCTCAACGAAGTCCTGTTCGTACCACTTGAACAGTTCCGTGCCATACAGGGTGTCGCCGCTTATCCTCAGATGATATGGAGTGTTGAAGGCGCGCCGGGTGTTCTCTTCGAGCATGGCCTCAAGATTGTCGGCCGTGTAAATCTGTTTCCGCAGAGGTGGACAACCAACCGAGGCGCAATTCACCACAAAATGGACACGGGCGTCCTTCCATCCCCGGGACTGATATTCCTTACCGAGCAAAATCCCCTTCTCGATACCATCCAGCGACAAACGCTTACCGCCAACCACAAACTTTTTCCGCTCAAAGGTGCTGTCGACGAACGGATTCAGCCGCCCACCGTAATCCCAGACCGACGAGATCAGCTCGCCATCCGGCCTTTCGGTAAGGATCTGGGCAAGCATGAAAAAATTGTAGGCGTTGACCCAGAACGCCACGGACTCCTCACGCCCTTCCAGGGTCTCCGGATCGAACTGCTCCAATGCTTGGCGCTGGCTGACCAGCGTCTTTGCCAGCTCGTCATCCGCCATAGCGGCGTCATAGTCGAAAGCAGAAACCAGGCCGTTACCAGGCAGGGTTTGCTCGGTAAGGTACTTGGTCAGCAATTCCTGATACTCCTGGTACAGACCGGGGTTGATATCTGCCCACGCCAGCACCGGCACCAGGGTCAGGGCCAGAAAAATCGAAAAAGATCGCGTTAGACGCATTCCCACTCCTCAATCAGTCAATTGGTTTCAAATCAGAAGACCTGGCTACAGACCCGAACGGCGCTTAACTGTTACAGCGAGGGAGCAGATGCTCACACCCTGCCATCCAGATGTAGCCAACGGGCCAGGCGGGAATGGGGGCGACGGCCCAGGTACACAGGCAAGGTGCTCATGACCAGCAGGATGGTAGCTGCGGCGATGACCGTCAGCACCGGGTTGAGCTCGAAACTGTGGCCGAGACCGGCAAAAACGAAGGTCATCGGCAACATGCCCAGAGCAGTCGCCAATGCATAGCGCCACAGCTGGATGGCCGTAACCCCGGCGGCGTAACTGATCAGGGCGAAGGAGAAAATGGGAATCAGGCGGGTTAACAGAACCGCAACGAACAGGAAACGCTGGGACCCCCGCGCCGAGAACACCGGGTTGTGGTCGAGCTTGCGCTGCACAGCCTCCCGCCCGAGGATCCGCGCCAGGTAAAAGGCGATGAGGGACCCGGCAAGCGCGCCAGCCACCGCAATGGCTGTCCCGGTAAACATGCCATAGACCAAACCGGCGGCGGCACTGATGGGTAGCGTGGGAATCGGCCCGACAACCACGGCAAGAATCATCATCAGCATCAGGAACACAGGCCCGAGCATGCCCTGGTGCGACAGCCAGTCTGACAGGGCCGCCGGCGCCAGACTGGCGGGCATGCCCAGTTGCCGAAGCATCAGCCAGATAGCGGCCATCAGCAACGCGACGATGGCCAGGAAGGAAAGACGGAAATGCCACTGTGAACGGATCATCGAAGTATTCTACCCGTCACAGGGGCATCGGGAAGGTAAAAAGTCGCTGGCAGGCCGCATGGAACCAACCATACGGCCTGAACCGGCGGTTTACTGGTTCTTGCTCCAGGCAAACTTCTTGAACGGCTCATCAACCGGCGTCTGGGCAATGTGGTTGATGTAGTTGCTCATGGTCTTCTGGGACAGGGTCAGGATGACGTCCAGGACCTGCCGGTGACCGTAGCCTGCCTTGAAGAAAGCCTCCAGGTCTTCCTCGCTGACGTTACCCTGCTTGCGCATCACCGCCAGGGTGAAGTCCCGAAGCGCTTCGAGCTTTTCGTTGGGAAGCGGCGTCTCGTTACGCAGCGGCTCGATGATGTCATCAGATACTTCCATCATTTTGGCGATGCCGGTATGTGCCGGCACGCAGTAATGGCAGGCATTCTCGACATTGATGGTCTGCCAGACAACGGTTTTCTCGTCATTATCGAAACTGCTGTCCAGCACCAGTTGATGCAGCTGCTGATACGCCTCCAGCACCTGGGGGGATTCCGCCATTACTGCGTGCAGGCTGGGAATCATGCCGAAACCTTTTTGCGACTTCTCCAGAAGTGGCTTGGCGCCTTCCGGAGCAGATTCTATGTCATGCAACTTGAAATCAGCCATGGTGTATCTCCGTTTTTGAATGTTTGCTCAACAACATTGAGACTAACTGTTATTGAGCAGTCATTCAAGATATAATTGAGCGAATATTCAAAGAAACGGTAGATGGTATCGGTATGCCCAGACCTCCAAGTTATGATCGGGAATCCGCCCTCGCGAGGGCCGTCAGCCTGTTCTGGGAAAAGGGCTACCATGGCAGTTCGATGAAGCAGATCGAGCAGGCCCTGGATATGCGGCCCGGCAGCATCTACGCCACCTTTGGCAGCAAGGATGGTCTGTATTCGGAGGCCCTGACCCGTTACGCCGAAGCGGGGGGTGCGGAGCTCGCCGAACACATGGCCGGTTACGATTCCATCCTCGAAGGACTCCAGGACTATCTCCGCCGGATTGCCCTGGGCTGAACCAAAAATAGCGTGACACCGTCCCGTGCCTGCCTCATCGTCAAAACCCTGCTCGAGTCGAGTAATACTCACGCAGGACTGTCGGAACAGGCACAGGCAATTCTCGGAGCGATTGAGCAGTCCTTCGCCGAGCTACTCGAGCAGGCAAAGCAACGGGGTGAACTGAAGGATTCCGTCGATTCCGGTCGCCTTGCCCGGCTGCTGCAAAGCCAGATCATGGGGTTACGCTCCATCGCCGAGCGCAACCTCCCTGATGATGAGCTGGAAGACCTGGGTGATGATATGGCGAGGATTCTCGACGCCTATCGTGCGGACTGACCGCCGGCTTTAACGATCAGCTGGCTAGGCGATTCACCTGCTCCACAAACCCGGCCGGAACGCTGTCCAGCACTGGCCGGGCATCACCGCATACCTCGGGATGGGGCGCATCCGGCTCCACCGCCAGAATGGAGGGGGATTCGGACCAGTGCAGCAATTGCAGCTTGCCATTCTCCTGCTCCACTAGC
>Ga0114984_1000386_pt1 | contig 17323 bp, 15 predicted proteins | sample Shrwel1BS1Day1_FD_96987 | JGI IMG/M metagenome (GOLD analysis project Ga0114984, IMG submission 96987) | Subsurface microbial communities from deep shales in Ohio, USA - Utica-3 well 1 S-1-Day1 | ecosystem: Environmental > Aquatic > Deep subsurface > Shale gas/oil reservoir > Produced water/Flow...
CCGGGAGATTTCGCAGCACTTTACTATCGGAACCCGGCTGGTACTCCCCTTCGCTGCTGGAAATATCGTAGCGGCTCATAAAGCCAGTGACGTATTGATGGCCTTCACCATGCCGTCAGGCAACGTTACCAGGCAAAGGTGTCGGCCAAATACCCTCCTCGCGTCATTGCTGGTACGGCAACCGGTGTCGGCCAGAAACGACAGGGGCCGCCGTGGCAGCCCCTGTCGATCGTTCAGATGATCATTTGCCCAGCATGTAGTTGATCGCCGCCTGAATCTCTTCCTCGGAGCAGTCGGCACAGGTGCCGCGCGGCGGCATGGCGTTGAAGCCGTTGAGGGCGTTGGAGAGCAGGGTGTCCATCCCTTTCTCATCCAGCCGAGTCTGCAGTTCGTTGGTACCGAACTTGGGGGCGGCCAATACGCCGGTGCCGTGGCAGGCGGAGCAGGTGCTGGTGTAGAGTTGTTCACCGGAGCGACCGGCGCTGCTGGCGCCAGCGGTGGCCGCCGCCGCGGTGGCGCCGCCGCAGTTCTCGTCGCCTTCAACGCAGACGGAGCCGAGCGGCTTGATGCGCTCGATGAGTTTTTCTTGTGCCGGGGTAACCGCCTGGACCGAGCCGGTCAGGGCCAGGCCCAAACCGAACGCGCAGAGTGCGGATGCAGCTTTTGCAGCAAATTTATTCACAGTCACGACCTCATCACTTGGTATGTTGGCTGGGCAGCGATGCCTGGCGGACGGCCCTGGGTGCCCCGATGGCACGGCCTGATGCAGACATGACTACGCATACAAAATCTGACTGGGGATTATACCGGCAAAAAAGCGCATACGGAAATTGAGTTGAACCCATCCCGCACCACGGCGCAGCGCAAGATCAGCGCCACGGCGGACCCCGGTGATGGGCGGGAGCAGAATTTGCTTGGCAAACGGGGCTGCGATCCGTATTATATGGGCCGCTCACGTAGCAAAAGCGCCTGTAGCTCAGCTGGATAGAGTAGCAGGTTCCGATCCTGTTGGTCGGGGGTTCGAATCCCTCCAGGCGCGCCACCTCTCCCTCGAGTCCTTCGAGATCAGCTCGACCCAGCAAAGTAACCCTGTTTCAAGGTCTGTACCCATGCGGCCGGGGTGCGAACTTGGGTGAACCCCACTCCTTGGCGCACCATCCTCACTCTCCCTCTATCCGTCCCTCTGCCGTCCTGTAACCACACGGTCTGCGACGGTGAAATGGGCGCCTTTCTCCATTCACCCCAAAAGTGATGTTCAACCATGGCCATACGCACTTTCACGCCCGGGTAGTGCCACGCCAAGGCATCCCTTTTATCTCAAACCGCGTTGTCGGATTTGAACAGATTGGCAGCGCCGGTGGATGGGGCTACGGGTTCAAATGCAGGCCAATGACGGAATTGGCCTCTGCTCAACGCCTACTAGGCATCCGCCCAACTCCGCCTGCCTCAGCCTCGGTGATCACCGTTTCACCCGATCTCGACCCGCTGCACCTCCGCACCGATCCGTTCGTAACCCTCCTCATAGCATCGCATCGGTTTTCTTCCGTCGATCCGCTCCATGGTGGCGCCGAAAGCGACGCAAGGGTCGGGGGCATCGGTTGCGGGCATGAATGGGTGCCAGCGGCTTAACACCCATGCAAACTTCCCCATGTAGCATCCATCAGAATACAGTGAACGACGGATACCGCCGGCGGAGGGTTCTTCTGCCCGTTCCCTGTACAGTTTTTGGGGTGGCGTCGGCCGAGAGAAGCTCCATTCTGGCGCCGATGGGTACCCGCCAACGTGTTGTAGAATTGTCGATAGTTTGCTATTTTCGCCGCCCCGCATCGTGGCTCTGGGTTCAGGCTGAATGGTGTTGGGTCCGATTGCAGCATCCGGTTGAAGTTGGGTTGCACAATGAGCGGGAGGGTAAAAATTGTCCCTGAATAAAATCATGCCATGGTATGCCTGTGGCCTTTTGTTGGTCGCAGGGCTGCTCAGCCTGGTGATCCGCATCCCCTTCCCCGTCGATGAGACGCGCTATCTCTCCGTCGCATGGGAGATGTGGCACAACGGCGATTTCATCCTGCCAACGATCAATGGTGAACCCTACTCCCATAAGCCGCCGCTGCTGTTTTGGCTGATGCACGCCGGCTGGGCGCTGTTTGGGGTGAACGAGTACTGGCCGAGGCTGATTTCCATGTTTGCGGGGTTGGCCTCCCTGCCCCTGGTGTCGGCCATCGCCGGTTTTTTTTGGCCGGATCGGCCCAGAATCAGAGCCAGCGCGCCGTTGATCCTGGCCAGTTTTCTGACATGGTTGCTCTACTCGACCGCGATCATGTTCGACATTTTGCTGGGGTTTTTCACGCTGGCGGCGGTGGTGGCGGCGCTGAAAGCGTATCAACACCCCTCGCTCAAGTGGTTTCTGTTGTGCGGCGCGATGCTCGGTGGCGGTCTGCTGACCAAAGGCCCCGTAATCCTGCTTGATGCACTGCCGGTACTGCTGCTGATGCCCCTGTGGCGCCCAGCTGCTGATCACTGCGGGCTCAGACGATGGTATGTCGGCATTTTGATCGCGGTGGTTATCGGTGCCCTGATCATGCTGGCGTGGGTCTATCCGGCGGTGCAGCGGGGCGGCCCCGCATTTGAAAATGCACTGATCTGGAAGCAGACCACCGGTCGGGTGGTGAACTCCTTTGCCCATGCCCATCCCTGGTATTGGTACCTGCTGTTACTCCCGGTCATGCTCCTGCCCTGGGGGATCCTGTTCTGGGAGAAAGCCTGGCGGGGGCGGATCTGGCAGGACGCGGGCGAGCGGTTTTGCGTGCTCTGGTTCGGCGTTACCTTGTTGGCCTTTTCCCTGATCAGCGGCAAACAGGTCCACTATCTCATTCCGGCCATGCCAGCGGTGGCGCTCTGGCTGGCGAGACGCTTTGACGAGCGCCCGCTGCAACGGATCAGCCTCGTTCTGTTGGGCGGGCTTTCCATCCTGATCGGGGTTGCACTCATGCTGGCGCCGGAGTGGTGCCGGCAGATCGGGGGATCCTACCCAGCATGTGAAGATAGCTCCCGTCTGGGGGGTGTGCTGCCCCTGCTGTTGGGGCTGCTCCTGTTGGTTCGTTCCGATGCCGGCGAGCAGGTGCGCTTGAGATTGATCGGGACCTTTCCGGTGGTTTTGATCCTGAGTGTGCTAATCAGCTTCGCGAGCATTTTGCAGCGCCAGGATGTGCGCCCGATTGCCTTGGCGATCCGCAACTTGCAGGAGCAGGGGATCACCGTAGCCCACGTGGACAAGTATCACAATCAGTATCAGTTTGCCGGTCGGCTTGAAGCGCCTTTGGAAATTCTATCGGATGACGAGCTCTGGCAATGGGCGTCTGAACATCCAGAGGCGTACCTGCTCATCTACCAGGAACGGGATGATGAATCTGTTATGGTGGATTTCGCCAGGAATGTTTTTCCCTACCGGGGAGAACGGGTACTTGTTCTTTCTGCCAGTGATTGGCTGCGCTATAAACGCGCGAACCCCGGGCTGTGAGATAGTGACTCCAAATTCAACCAGCATATCCGCGGCAGGACGTAACGACTGTTGCCATTGCTCATCATCGCCACGTATGACGCTCCTCCCCGTGGGGAATGTCGAGCAATGGCACGATAGCTCGTATCAGCCATGGGCAGTGTGGGGAACCGGCTGCCATACCGATTGCTGAAGATCGCCAAGCCTTAGGCGTAATCACGTTACTTTATTGAAGATCAAAGGAATATTGTCTATGCGCCAGGAAGAAACACTGTCGCTGGTGATTCCCGCCAAGGATGAACAGGATAACATCGCCGGCCTGATTGAGGAGATTTTCTCCGTCATGGGGGGTTACTCCGGGTTTGAAGTGATTTTGGTTGATGATGGCAGCCGTGACCAGACCCTGGAAACCGCGCTGCGTGCGGCCAATTTGGCCAAGGGTCGGCTGGTTGTGATCCGCCATCAGTACAGTGTTGGCCAAAGCGGTGCCCTGGCCACCGGCATCCGGCACGCCCGCAGTCGGCTTATCGCCACCATGGATGGGGATGGGCAGAACGACCCCGCCGACATTCCCACCCTGCTGCGGAGGGCCGACAGCATCCAAGCCAGCGATTTCTGCATCGCCGGCTACCGCAAAAATCGCAAGGACACCGCCTGGAAGCGCTTTCAGTCGCGGCTGGCCAACCGGGTCCGCGGCGCACTGCTGCACGATGGCGTACCGGACACCGGGTGCGGCCTCAAACTGTTCCCGCGGGATACGTTCAACAAACTGCCCTGGTTCAACCATGCTCACCGGTTCATACCGGCGCTGGTGCGGGGGATCGGCGGCGAGATCTCGATCGTGGAGGTCAACCACCGCCCCCGCGCCGGCGGCACCTCGAAATACAATGCCTGGAACCGGGCCTGGGCCGGCATCATCGATCTGCTTGGGGTGATGTGGCTGCTGCATCGCACCCGCTACCCGGTCATCGCCCGCATCGTTGCCTCCGACGATGAGTCCGCAGCGCCCGGTTCAGTGACGGAGACCCCCTGAGATGGTGAAATGGTCCCGCTGGCTGGCCTTTGCCGCGTTGGTGGTGGTCGGTTACCTGGCGATCCAAAACGGTTGGCTGGATTTTCTGGCCGACGAAAATCGGGTGGCCGAGTATCTGCACGATCACGGGCTTGCGGGCTATCTCGCCATCACCCTGGCCGGGGCCGCGCTCACCGGGGTGGGGGCGCCGCGCCAGCTGCTGGCCTTCGTGCTCGGCTTTTCCATTGGGGGGATCGAGGGAGCTTTGCTATCGACTCTGGCGACCGCCATCGGCACCGCCGGCTCATTTTTGCTGGCGCGGTGGCTGCTGCGGGCTTCTCTGGCCAAACGGTTCAGCAAGCAGATGCGGCAGTTCGACCAGCGGTTCCGGGAGCAGACCGCCTTGAAAGTTCTCATGGTCCGGCTCCTGCCGGTGGGCAACAACCTGCTCACAAATCTGATCGCGGGGTGTTCGGGCATCCGCTTTCTGCCTTTCATCGTTGGCAGCACGGTCGGCTACCTGCCACAGATGCTGATATTCGCGCTTTCGGGGGCCGGCATCGGCAACGCGGACAAGTACCAACTGATGTTGAGTGTCGTGCTGTTCATTCTGGCCTCGCTGATTGGTGCGTTTTTGTATCACAATCACAAAACCAGGCCCCTGGATCTGGGATGAGCGGACCGCCCCCGGAGCCCTGCTGACCCACCCCTGCCGCCAGCGGATGGGCTCCTCCTGCAAGTTGCACGCGCGCCGCTTACGCGACCATCCTCCTCCCGTTACAGCTTGTGATAGAGCTCGGCACCACTCTCCTTGAACTCAGCCGATTTCTGTTTCATCCCCTCTTCCGCCTGGGCATCGATTGCGGCAATCTGCGCCGCATCCAGTTCGCGTACCTCCTGCGAGATCTTCATCGAACAGAACTTCGGCCCGCACATGGAACAGAAGTGGGCCACCTTGGCAGATTCCTTCGGCAATGTTTCATCATGGTAGGCGCGGGCGGTATCCGGGTCGAGGCCGATGTTGAACTGATCTTCCCAGCGGAACTCGAAGCGCGCCTTGGACATGGCGTTGTCCCGGATCTGCGCCCCCGGGTGGCCCTTGGCCAGGTCGGCGGCGTGGGCGGCGATCTTGTAGGTGATGATGCCGGTCTTGACGTCGTCCTTGTTGGGCAGGCCCAGATGCTCCTTCGGCGTGACGTAGCAGAGCATGGCGCAGCCGTACCAACCGATCATCGCCGCGCCGATACCGGAGGTGATGTGGTCGTAGCCCGGCGCGATGTCGGTGGTCAAGGGGCCCAGGGTGTAGAAGGGGGCCTCGTGGCATTCCTGCAGCTGCTTGTCCATGTTTTCTTTGATCAGCTGCATCGGCACGTGGCCGGGGCCTTCGATCATCACCTGCACATCGTGCCGCCAGGCGACCCTGGTCAGCTCACCCAGGGTTTCCAGCTCGGCGAACTGGGCCGCGTCGTTGGCGTCGTAAACGGAACCGGGGCGCAGGCCGTCACCGAGCGAGAAGGCCACGTCGTAGGCCTTGCAGATTTCGCAGATCTCCTCGAAGTGGGTGTAGAGGAAGTTTTCCTGATGGTGGGCCAGGCACCACTTCGCCATGATGGAGCCGCCACGGGAGACGATGCCGGTCATCCGCTTGGCGGTCAGTGGCACGTAGCGCAGCAGCACGCCGGCGTGGATGGTGAAGTAGTCCACCCCCTGCTCCGCCTGCTCGATCAGGGTGTCGCGGAACACCTCCCAGTTCAGCTCCTCGGCGATGCCGTTCACCTTCTCCAGCGCCTGGTAGATCGGTACGGTACCGATCGGCACCGGCGCGTTGCGCAGAATCCATTCGCGTGTCTCGTGGATGTTCTTGCCGGTGGAGAGGTCCATGATGGTATCAGCCCCCCAGCGGGTGCCCCAGGTCATCTTCTCCACCTCCTCTTCGATGGAGGAGGAGAGGGCGGAGTTGCCGATGTTGCCGTTGATCTTGACCAGGAAGTTGCGGCCAATGATCATCGGCTCCAGCTCCGGGTGGTTGATGTTGCAGGGGATGATGGCTCGCCCCGCGGCCACCTCCTGGCGCACGAACTCCGCCGTGATCTCTTGCGGCAGCTGGGCGCCGAAGCTGTGCCCCGGGTGCTGTTCGGTGATCGGGGTGTTTGCCCCCTGCGCCTTGGCCAGCTTCATGTTTTCGCGGATGGCGATAAATTCCATCTCCGGGGTGATGATCCCTTGGCGCGCGTAGTGCAGCTGGGTGACATTTTTGCCTGGTTTTGCGCGGCGCGGCTTGCGGGTCAGCTCGAAGCGCAGCGCATCCAGGCGCAGGTCGGCCGCTCGGGCACGACCATATTCGGAGGTGGGGCGCTCCAGTTGTTCGGTGTCGTCACGCTCGATGATCCAGCTCTCACGCAGTGGCACCAGCCCCTTACGCAGATCGATGCGGGCATCCGGGTCGGTGTAGGGGCCGGAGGTATCATAGACGTAGAGCGGGTCGTTCTTCTCACCACCGAGTTCGGTGGGGGTGTCATCCAGGGTGATCTCGCGCATGGGGACACGGATATCGGGGCGGCTGCCCACCACGTAGACCTTGCGCGACCTGGGGAAGGGCTGCACGGATTGCTGGTCGACCCGTGCGCTCTGATTCAGGGGGGTGGAGCTGGGTTGTTGAGTGCTCATCGTTCTCTCCGGTTGTTGGCGTTTTGTCCGTTGCATGGCGGGCAGGTCGGTGCCGCCGGTCGGTGGTTACCACCAGGCGTGGAAATGGTGGGTCGGGCCGTGGCCCGAGCCGACCCGCAAGCGGTCGGCCGCGCCGATGGCGGCGGTGATGTAGCGCTTGGCTGCACTCACGGCGGCCCGCATCTCCAGCCCCTTCGCCAAGCCGGCGGCGACCGCGGAGGAGAGAGTGCAGCCGGTGCCGTGGGTGTTGACGGTTGCAATCCGCCTGGCCGGCAGCCAGTGGCTCTGCGCACCGATCAGCAACAGATCGTTGCTCTGCCCGCTGGCCGAGGGGGCGAGGTGACCCCCCTTGAGCAGCACCGCGGCGGGGCCCAGCGCCTGTAGCTGTCGGGCTTGTGATAGCATCGCCGCGGCATCGGTTGCTGCCGCCACGCCGAGCAATGCGGCGGCCTCCGGCAGGTTGGGGGTGATCAGGCTGGCCAGCGGCAGCAGCTCGGCCCGCAGCGCCTCGATCGACTCATCCGCCAACAGTTTGTCGCCGCTCTTGGCCACCATGACGGGATCGAGCACGATATTGCCAAGGCCGCGCTGACGCAGGATCGCCGCGATGGTGGTGATTGCCTCCGGGCGGCCAACCATGCCGATCTTGATCGCGTCGATCTCGATATCATCCAGCACGGCATCGAGCTGGCTGGCGATGAAGGCGGGGGGGATCTCTTGGATGGCACGCACTTCGCGGGTATTTTGTGCCGTCAGTGCGGTGATCACTGTGCTACCGTATACACCGAGGGCGGAAAAGGTCTTTAGATCCGCCTGAATCCCGGCGCCGCCGCCGCTGTCGGAGCCGGCAATGGTCAGTGCGTTGGGCGCGGGGGGGTGTGTCATGCGGATGCTCCTGTTGTTCGGGAGAAAACCGCATCGACCCTGGGGCTGAAGGGCGGGGTAATGGCGGTCATCTCGATTTCCTACGCCGGTACGAGCCGGATCAGGTTCAGCGGGTTTCATCTCAGCCCATCCAGTGTGGGCACCCCGACCAAGAATCTGCCCCTCAGTTTAGGCACAAGCCCTACCACTGTCCATGCCGTAAACGGATGCTGGCGGTTCTCGGAACACGTCGGCCGGTTGTGAAAAGGAGTAACGTTGTCATGAATCCGCTGGAAAATGTCGATCTGTTGTGTCCCTGGTGCAGTGCGCCGATCACTCTGGAGATCGAGGTGATGGCGTCTGAACAGGAGTACACCGAGGATTGTCCGGTGTGCTGCAGCCCGATCCTGGTGCAGGTTCGGCTGGATGAGCAGGACCGCCCCTCCGTGAGGGTCGAACGTGAAGGAGGATGAAATGGGGGAGCCACGATGAAGCCCGAGATTGCCAAAAGCCGACAGAGAGTGCTGGATGCGAATCCGCCGCTGGGGGATGAGATCAAGCGCAGCGCCTTGCAGCTGCTGACTGATATGCGCGATCGCCTTGCGCTGCGAACGGATGCCGATGCCGATGCGCTGGTCGAAATCGTGCACCAGACCCGGGTAGACAGCAAACGGCTGCGTGCCCTTTGGCGGCTGCTGAAGCCGGGGTTGGAAGCTGGCGACTACCGCAGACTCGAACAGTTGAGCAAAGGGCTGGCCAAACCGCTGGCGACCAGTCGGGATGCGCAGGTGATGCAGGAAACGCTGGCGTGGGTGAGTGCCGATTTTGCCGAGGAGGTTCGACAACGGCTGCTGTCGGGGCTGGCACAGCTGCTCGAGCCGCAAACAAAGGTCGAAGAGCCCGCGTTGACCCAGGTTGCTCAGGCCCTGCTGCGGCTGGAGCAGGCGGTCGAGACGATCGAGTTGAGCCCGATCCGCTACCGCCACCTGCGCAAGGGGCTGAAGCAGACCTGCCGCAAAGGGGAATATTTTGCGGAGAAGGCGCTACAGCAGCACGCCATGGAGCCGATGCACCGTTGGCGCAAATGGGCCAAATTGCTGCAGTTCCAGAGCAGCTGGTTGCTGGATCAGTCCGCGCTCGACTGGCTCCAGCCGCTCAAGGCGCTGGGCAGTGCCCTGGGGAAACTGCATGACCTGGATGTGCTGGCTGAACGGATGGAAGGTGCGCGGGATCGTCTTTGGCAGCAGGATCTGGAGCATTTGCGAGCCGGTATCGAGGCGGCGCGCCAACAAAAACTGGTCGAGATCGATCGACTGGCCGGTGATGTCTATGCAGAGGGGGCGCGCAAACGGGCAAAACAGGTCTATCGCTGCTGGGAGCGGCAGGCGAAGCAAAAAAAGGAACAGGAATGACAGGGTGACTTGATGGCGCTTTACCGCGGTTAACACTGTGTTATTCTGTACCCATTAGGCAACGAAGAGTTGCTCAAATTACTGTCCGGGCAGGTAGGCTTCCATGTTCTTCAAAAACCTGAGTGTTCGCGCCAAGCTATGGTTGTTGGTCTTCGTCGCCGCGCTGATGTTGTTCGTGATGACCTCCATGGCCGTGCTGGATATGCGCCAATCGATGCAGGAGGAGCGCAAGGCGCAGTTGAGCGCTCTGCTCGATAGCTCGTTGGGGATGCTGGCGTCGTTCCAGGCCCGCGTCGAAGCCGGTGAGCTGAGCCGTGACGAGGCGATCGGGCAGGCCAGATCTCTGCTTGAAAGTATGCACTATGCCGGCCGCGAGTACTTTTTTGTACTCAACTCCAAAGCCGAGATCGTGGTGCATGGGGGGGATCCATCCCAGGTCGGGCGCAGCGTGAAAGCGGTCAAGTCGCCGGACGGGGTGCCCGTCTTTGCGCAGATGGCGGGCATGATCGGTGGCAATACCAGGGTGGGGGAGTTCAGCTATCTGTGGCCGAGACCGGGCAGTGAGGGGCTCTACCCGAAACTGACCCTGGCCAAACCGTTCAACCCCTGGGGGTGGGTGTTAGCCACCGGGGTCTATGTGGATGACTTGCAGGCGGCTTTCATACAGGATCTCATCCGCCTCGGTGTTCAGATGCTGGTTGCACTGATGGTTCTGGTCCTGTGTACCATCCCCATAGGGCGTGCCATCACCGTGCCGCTCGATACCATCAATGACGTAATGAGGCGCGCCGCCGAGGGGGATCTGCGGGCGCGCGCCGGGCTGACCAGCCACGATGAGCTGGGCAAGGTCGGTGCGCGTATCGATGAGACGCTGGGGGTGTTTCAGGAGCTGGTGCATCAGATTGCCGGCTCGTCGACGCAGCTTGCGGCCAGTGCTGAAGAGTTGGCCCGTAGCGCCGAAGAGACCAGCGCTGCGCTGGATCTCCAGGCACAGGAGGCGGAGCAGTTGTCCACCGCCATGAACGAGATGGCGGCCAGCGTACATGAGGTGGCCCGCAGCGCCGGTGAGACCGCCTCCGCGATAGAAAATGTCGATCATGAGGCCGATCAGGGCAACCACGATGTCGAAAACACCGTCGAGCGCATTCAGGCGCTGGCGCGGGAGATCGATGAGGCAGCCGATGTGATTCAAGCCCTCGATGACGACATGGTGCAGGTCGGCCAGGTGCTGGGGCAGATAGAAGCCATTTCCGAGCAGACCAACCTGCTGGCGCTCAACGCGGCGATCGAGGCGGCACGGGCGGGAGAATCAGGCCGGGGCTTTGCCGTGGTGGCGGACGAGATCCGCCAGCTGGCACAGCGCACCCAGGGTTCCACCGAAGAGATCCACACCATGAACGATCGCTTACGGGCCGCCGCCCAGCGCGCCGTTGAGGTGATGGGGCGCGCCAAAGAGCGTGCGGAGGCGAGCGTCGCAACGGCCCAACATACGGGCAAGGAGCTGATCCGCATAGTGGAGCAGATGGCGCGCATTCGGGATATGGGGGTGCAGGTGGCGGCCGCGGCCGAAGAGCAGAGCCAGGTGTCGGAAGAGATGAACGCCAACCTGTTGCGTATCACCCAGGCCTCCGAAAGTACCGTGGCGGCCGCGAACACCGTGGCGGCCAATGGCGAACAGCTGCAGCAGTTGTCGCGCACTCTGCAGCAGCAGATCGATCGCTTTCACGCCTGATTCGAGAGGGAGGAAAACGCCAGATGGAGCAACAGGCTGAATCCACGCGCGCTGGCATGAGCTATCGCATCATTCCAGTGACACCACTGCAACAGAACTGCACCCTGCTCTGGTGCGAGCAGACCGGCAAGGCAGCGGTGGTCGATCCCGGTGGGGATCTGTCCCGAATCGAGGCCGCCATCGCCGAGGAGGGGGTGGTGGCGGAAAAAATTCTGCTCACCCACGGTCATATCGACCATGCCGGCGGCACGAAGGCGCTATCGCGCAAGCTGAACCTGACCATTGAAGGGCCCGGTCGCGAGGATCATTTCTGGATCGAGGGGTTGTCCAGACAGAGCCAGGCGTTCGGCCTGCCGGATGTGGAACCGTTCACGCCCGATCGTTGGCTGCAGGAGGGGGACCGGATCCATTTCGGTGCGGTTGAGCTGCAGGTGATCCACTGTCCCGGCCACACCCCCGGCCACATGGTGTTTTACCATCCCGAATCGGCCCTGGCGCTGGTGGGCGATGTTCTGTTTCAGGGCTCGATCGGCCGCACAGACTTTCCGCGCGGCGATCACGCCGCCCTCATCCGTTCGATAAAGGAGAAACTGCTGCCGCTGGGCGATGGGATCCGCTTCATACCCGGCCACGGGCCGATGTCGACCTTTGGCCAAGAGCGGTTGACCAACCCGTTCCTTGTTTGAGCCGTTACCGGTGCAGCAGCAGCGCCAGTTGGAACAGCTGGGGATCGAGCCCCTTGCGATAGCGGATCACGCTATCGAGGGGGATATCCACTATGGCACCTTCAGCCACCCCCACCATGATGTCGTTATAGCCCGCCAACAGGTAGCTTACGGCCATGGCGCCGAGTTCTGACGCCAGCACCCGGTCATGTCCGCTTGGCTGTCCGCCACGCTGGATGTGGCCGAGAATACACACCCTTGGGTCTTCGCCCTGCCGCTGCAACTGCTGAGCCAGTCGATAGGTAAGGCCGGGTTCACGCCCTTCGGCGACAACGATAATACCGCTGGCGCTTTTGCCCGTTCTGCGATTTTCACTCAGATGGCGTCCGAGCTCCTCCGTGTCCACCTGATACTCCGGTACCACCACCATCTCGGCACCGGCGGCGATGCCCACATGGGTGGCCAGAAAACCGGAATTGCGGCCCATCACCTCCACCAGAAAGTAACGCTCATGGGATGAGGCGGTGTCGCGGATCTTGTCGATGGCATCCAGAGCGGTGTTGACGGCGGTATCAAAACCGATGGTGTCCTCGGTGCCGAAGATGTCGTTGTCGATGGTGCCGGGCAGCCCAATCACCACGATATCGCTCTCCTCCGCCAGCAGGTGGGCCCCCGTAAGCGAGCCGTCGCCGCCGATCACGATCAAGGCACCCACGCCAGCGGCTTTCAGGTTGGCCGCGGCCTTCTGGCGTATTCCCGGGTCCTTGAACGCCTCGCAGCGGTCACTTTTCAAAATGGTACCGCCGCGCTGCACGATATTGCGCACTGAAGAGGAGGTCATCTTGCGCAGATCGCCGGCGACCAATCCGCTGTAGCCCTTTTGAACGCCATACACCTGCATAGCGCTGTTCAAGGCGGCGCGCACCACCCCGCGAACGGCCGGATTCATACCGGGGGAGTCTCCTCCGCTGGTCAGTACCGCAATGGCATCGAAATCACGTATGGGTTCAAGATCTGGCAGACTGTACATGGGCGCTCCCTGATTTGGGTATGTCGACACTATAACCGAACCACCGCGCTCCCGTCAGGGAGGCGGAGCGAGCTCATGTTGCCGCTTGAGCAGTAAAACGGTATTACAGGTTGAAGCCAAGGCAATGCTGGCCAATACTGAAGGCTCTGAGCCTGACCCCATCGGGGGGCGCGAGGGGCAACGTTTCGAGCAAACAGGAGAGTTGAACATGGCGTTGAAAAACATACTGAGCTCAGCCGCGCTGGCGGCGGGTGTAGTGACGGCGGCGCTGGCCACACCGGCAACGGCCAGTGCCGAGGAGTTTATCACCATCGGCACCGGCGGGGTGACGGGGGTCTACTATCCCACCGGCGGCGCAATCTGCCGGCTGGTGAACAGGGGCTACGCCGACCACGGCATTCGCTGTTCGGTCGAAAGTACCGGTGGCTCCATCTACAACCTGAACATGATCCGCTCCGGGGAGCTGGATATGGGGGTGGCCCAGTCCGACTGGCAGTTTCACGCCTACAACGGCAGCGACGCCTTTGCGGAGCAGGGGCCAAACAAGGAGCTGCGCTCCGTGTTCTCGCTCCATCCTGAGCCGTTCACGGTCGTCGCCCGTGCCGACTCCGGTATCAAGAACTTCAACGATCTCAAGGGGAAGCGGGTCAATATCGGCAATCCGGGCTCCGGTCAACGGGGCACCATCGAGGTGATCATGAAGGCCAAGGGCTGGACCAACAAGGACTTCGCCCTGGCAGCGGAACTGAAAGCCTCCGAACAGGCCAGTGCGCTGTGTGACAACAAGATCGATGCCATGGTCTATGTCGTCGGTCACCCGAGTGGTGCAATCAAGGAAGCCACCACCACCTGCGATAGCAGGCTGGTGGAGGTGAATGATCCGACCATCGATAAGCTGATTGGCGACAACAGCTACTACCGCAAGGCGATCATTCCCGGCGGCATGTATCAGGGCAACCCCGATGATGTGGTGACCTTTGGGGTGGCTGCGACGATCGTCAGCTCCGCGCAAGTGCCGGATGATGTGGTCTATCAGGTGGTCAAGGCGGTGTTCGAGAACTTCAACACCTTCCGCAGGTTACATCCGGCCTTCGAGCACCTGACCAAGGAAGAGATGGTGCAGGATGCGATGACCGCGCCGCTGCACCCGGGTGCGGTAAGATACTACAAGGAAGCGGGCCTTCTCTGACCGCTGACAGCAGGGGGTAGATGCTCCCTGCTTCCCTCCTTTCTCTCTGCAACGAGGGTGTGATCGTGACGCAGGAAGAAAAACAGCAAAATTCCACCGATGATATCCAGGCGCTGGTGGCACAATCCGACAGCGGCGCCCGCTCCCCAAAGGGTCTGCCTGGGCACCTCCTTTGGGGGGTGGCGCTGGCCTGGGCTCTGTTCCAGCTCTGGTACGCCTCGCCACTGCCTTTTATGCTGGACTTCGGAGCCATCAATGATTCCAAGGCCCGCGCCATCCATCTGGCCTTCGCTCTGTTTCTTTCCTATACCGCCTACCCCGCGCTGAAGCGCTCGCCGCGGTTTTACATCCCGCTCCAGGATTGGATCTTTGCCCTGCTTGGGGCGCTCTCCTCCGCCTATCTGGTTATCTTCGAGGCCGAGTTGGCCGGGCGGGCAGGGGCACCGACCACGGTGGATGTGGGGGTGGCTGTGGTCGGAATGGTGCTGTTGCTAGAGGCAACGCGGCGTGCACTGGGGCCTCCGCTAATGGTCATCGCCCTGCTGTTTTTGACCTACACCTTCGCCGGCCCCCACATGCCCGGCGTGATCGCCCACAAGGGCGCCAGCCTCAACAAGGCGATGGCACACCAGTGGCTGACCACCGAAGGGGTGTTCGGGGTTGCGCTGGGGGTATCCACCAGTTTTGTATTCCTGTTCGTGCTGTTTGGCGCCCTGCTCGAAAAGGCCGGAGCGGGCAACTATTTCACCAAGGTTTCATTTTCCCTCCTGGGACACATGCGCGGCGGCCCGGCAAAGGCCGCCGTGGTCTCCTCCGGCCTGTCGGGCCTCATCTCCGGTTCCTCCATCGCCAACGTGGTCACCACCGGCACCTTCACCATCCCGCTGATGAAACGGGTAGGCTTTCCCGCCTACAAGGCCGGCGCCGTTGAGGTGGCGGCGTCAACCAACGGTCAGTTGACGCCACCGATCATGGGGGCGGCCGCCTTTCTGATGGTTGAATACGTTGGCATCTCGTACATCGAGGTGATCCAGCACGCCATCCTGCCGGCGCTGATCTCCTATATCGCGCTGATCTATATCGTCCATCTGGAAGCGCTGAAGGCAGGCATGCAAGGGCTCCCCAAGCGTAAAGATGGCGCTACTCTTGCTCAGAGGCTGGCGATCTGGGCCGGTATCATCGTGGGGGTTTGTATTGTTTCGCTGGGGCTGTACTACGGGTTCGGCTGGAGCAAGAGTTACATAGGCAATGCCAGCTACGGGATCATGGCTGCCATCGTGCTGGTGACCTACCTCTGGTTGCTGCGCTACTCCGCCGCCTACCCGGATCTGATACTGGATGACCCTGAGAGCGAGCTTATCGAACTGCCGCAAACCGGACCCACAGTCAAATCCGGGCTCTATTTTCTCTTGCCGGTGTTCGTGCTGGTATGGTGCCTCACCGTGGAGCGGTTTTCTCCGGGGCTGTCGGCGTTCTGGGCGACCCTGTTCATGGTCGTGATCGTGCTGACCCACAAGCCGATCAAGGCGATGTTTCGCTCCCAGGGAGGGTTTGGACAGGGAGTAAAAGAGGGTTTTTTCGATCTGCTCGAGGGGTTGGTGACCGGCTCCCGCAATATGATAGGCATCGGCGTGGCGACGGCAGCGGCGGGTATCGTCGTGGGCACCGTTACGTTGACCGGAATCGGCTTGGTGATGACCGAGTTTGTCGAGTTCATCTCAGCGGGGAATATCATGCTGATGCTGCTGTTCACCGCGGCCATCAGTCTGCTGTTGGGGATGGGGTTGCCAACGACCGCCAATTACATAGTGGTATCCACCTTGATGGCTCCGGTGATTGTGACCCTTGGGGCCCAGCAGGGATTGATCGTGCCATTGATCGCGGTACACCTGTTTGTGTTTTATTTCGGTATTCTGGCGGATGATACCCCCCCAGTTGGACTGGCGGCATTTGCCGCTGCGGCGATCGCACGCGCAGACCCCATCAAAACCGGTATTCAGGGGTTTACCTACGATATCCGCACGGCCATATTGCCTTTCATGTTTATTTTCAATACCGAGCTGTTGCTGATCGGTATCGAAGGTATCCTCCATCTATTGATCACCATCGCCACCGCGGTGATTGCGATGCTGACCTTCTCCGCCGCCACCCAAGGCTTCTGGCTGGTGAAAAGTCGTTGGTATGAAACGTTGCTCCTGCTGCTGATCGCATTCACCCTGTTCCGTCCCGGCTTCTGGTGGGATGAAATCTACCCACCCGTGATCAACCAGCCGCCCCAAAAGATAGCGCAGTTGGCAGAGCAGGTTCCTCCCGGCGGCGACCTGCTAATCCAGGCCAGGGGAATGACCATCGATGACAACCAGGTTACCCGGCTGATACGCCTGCCACTGGAAGGGGGCCGCAGCGGTGCACAGCGGCTTGAAGAGGCTGGCCTGATACTCAATATCAGTGATGACAAGGTGGTCGTTGATCTGGTGACCTTTGGCAGCGTGGCACAAAATGCGGGACTCGACTTCGACTGGGAGATTCTTTCCATTCAGGTGGAAACGGATCGACCGGATAAACAGTGGGTATTTTTGCCGACACTACTGCTGCTGGCAGTGCTGGCATGGTTGCAGCTGCGGCGCAGGCGAGAGTCAGTGCCGAAACAACAGGAGGCATGATGTTCAACAAAATACTACTGCCGGTCGATCTGGAAGACCGAGCCACGGCGAGGGATGCGTTGCGAGAGGCCGCCCGCTATCTTTCCGGGCCGGAGGCGGAGTTGCATGTGATGTCGGTGATACCCGGGCTCAACATGCCGATCGTCGCCAGCTATTTCCCGGAAGATGCAGTCGAGAGGGCGTTGAAGGAACTCAAACGTGAGCTCACGCAATTGGTCAGGGAAACCGTTCCAGAACTGACTCACTGCTATGAACATATCGGGGAAGGCAACGCGGCCCAGCAAATAATCGAGCAAGCGGAAAAGCTGGACAGCGACCTGATCATCATGCCCAGCCACAACTATTCGAGTTTGGAACAGATCCTGATCGGATCGGTCACCTCCCGGGTGGTTGAGCGCGCGCACTGCTCGGTGCTGGTGCTGCGTAAACCAAAGCAAAAAAAATAGAATCAAAGCGTTGACAGCTTTCCTGATCGCTGTAGAATACGCCCCCTCATCAGCGCTGACCGCGCGTTGTTTTCGCTGCCAAGGCGGTGAAAAACAAACGAAAAAACGGTTGACACTGAAACAGGCAGCGGTAGAATACGCGCCTCG
>Ga0114984_1000387_pt1 | contig 17302 bp, 12 predicted proteins | sample Shrwel1BS1Day1_FD_96987 | JGI IMG/M metagenome (GOLD analysis project Ga0114984, IMG submission 96987) | Subsurface microbial communities from deep shales in Ohio, USA - Utica-3 well 1 S-1-Day1 | ecosystem: Environmental > Aquatic > Deep subsurface > Shale gas/oil reservoir > Produced water/Flow...
ACCCGAACCATGAAGATCCTGATTCTCGGCGCCGGCCAGGTGGGCGGAACCCTGGCCGAAAACCTCGCCAACGAAGCCAACGACATCACCGTGGTCGACAGTGACAGCGTCCGGCTGCGGGAACTCCAGGATCGCCTGGACATCCGGACGGTCCAGGGCAAGGCCTCCTACCCGACGGTACTCCGCCAGGCCGGTGCCGAAGACGGCGACATGGTGATCGCCGTGACCAACAGCGACGAGACCAACATGGTTGCCTGCCAGGTCACCAAACTGCTGTACAAGACCCCGACCACCATCTGCCGGGTCCGGGCCAACGCCTACCTGGCCAAGCCTGAGCTGTTCTACCAGCGGGACAAAGCCAAGGACCTGGACAGCCTGCGCGGTTTTCCCATCGACGTCCTGATCAGCCCCGAGCACCTGGTGACCAAGCACATCACCCGGCTGATCGAATACCCGGGTGCCCTGCAGGTACTGGAGTTCTCCAAGGGTCTGGCGCGGCTGGTGGCGATCCAGGCCACCGAGGGCGGGCCACTGGTGGGGCACGAGCTGTCCTACCTGCGAACCCACATGCCCAAGATCGATACCCGGGTAGCCGCCATCTTCCGCAAGGACCGGGCGATCATGCCCCAGGGCGACACGGTGATCGAAGACGGTGATGAGGTGTTCTTCATCGCCGGCGCCGACCACATCCGCTCGGTGATGAGCGAATTGCAGCCCCTGGAGAAGCCTTACAAAAAGATCTTCATTTGCGGTGGTGGCAACATCGGCCAGCGCCTGGCCAGCACCCTGGAGGGGCGCTACCAGGTCAAGCTGCTGGAGCGGGACCACGAACGCTGCGTGATGCTGTCCGAGAACCTGCGCAAGACCGTGGTGCTGGAAGGGGATGCCGCCAACAAGGACATTCTGCTGGAAGAGAACATCGAGAACACCGATGTTTTCTGCGCGGTGACCAACGATGACGAGGCCAACATCATGGCCTCCCTGCTGGCCAAACGACTCGGCGCCCGCAAGGTGCTGACCCTGATCAACAACCCCGATTACGTGGACCTGATCCAGGGCGGGGATATCGATGTCGCCATCTCGCCGCAACAGACCACCATCGGCAGCTTGCTCACCCACGTTCGTCGGGGTGACGTAGTAAACGTTCACTCACTGCGGCGCGGCGCGGCCGAAGCCATCGAGGCCATCGCCCACGGTGATCACCGGTCCTCGAAGGTGGTGGGCAAACGGCTGGACGAGATCTCCCTGCCGGAAGGCACCACCATCGGTGCCATCGTCCGCCACAACGAGGTCCTGATCGCCCACGACCACCTCCGTGTGCAGCCGGACGACCACGTGATCCTGTTCCTGGTGGACAAGACCAAGATCAGGGATGTGGAGAAACTTTTCCAGGTCGGCCTGACCTTCTTCTAGTTCAAAATCAACGCAGTGAAGACCTCTTAGAAATACCGCATTGGCAAGCGTATAATGCGCCTTTTTTCGGAGTGCCCCGGAGGATGATCGGGGCGCCACACACAGACTGAATCAGCAGGCAAACGTCGTGACAGACAAGGCAACGAACAACTCCGCGCCGGACATCAAGACCTTCCAGGGTCTGATCCTGGCTCTGCAGAATTTCTGGGCGCAGCACGGCTGCGTGGTTCTCCAGCCCCTGGATATGGAAGTGGGCGCCGGTACTTTCCACCCGGCCACCTTCCTGCGGGCGATCGGCCCGGAGACCTGGAATGCGGCCTACGTTCAGCCCAGCCGTCGCCCCACCGACGGCCGTTACGGGGAAAACCCGAACCGTCTGCAACACTACTACCAGTTCCAGGTGGTGCTGAAGCCGTCCCCGGACAACATCCAGGAGCTGTACCTGGACTCCCTGCGGGCCCTGGGCCTGGATCCGCTGGTGCACGATATCCGCTTCGTCGAGGACAACTGGGAATCTCCCACCCTCGGCGCCTGGGGCCTGGGCTGGGAAATCTGGCTCAACGGTATGGAAGTAACCCAGTTCACATACTTCCAGCAGGTGGGCGGCCTGGAGTGCTATCCGGTGACCGGCGAGCTGACCTACGGCCTGGAGCGCATCGCCATGTACCTGCAGGGCGTGGACAGCGTCTATGACCTGGTCTGGACCGAAGGCCCGGACGGTGTCGTCACTTACGGTGACGTGTTCCACCAGCAGGAAGTGGAAATGTCCACCTACAACTTCGAGCAGGCCGACACCGAGTTCCTGTTCCACAGCTTCGATGTCCACGAGCGCGAGAGTGCCCGGCTGATCGAGGCCGGCCTGCCACTGCCGGCCTATGAGCAGGTGCTCAAGGCCTCCCATACCTTCAACCTGCTGGATGCCCGCCACGCAATCTCGGTAACCGAGCGTCAGCGTTTCATTCTCCGTGTTCGCACCCTGGCCCGTGCCGTAGCCCAGGCCTACTTCGACAGCCGCCGCAAGCTCGGCTTCCCGCTGGCCCCGGAAGCCCTGAAGAAAGAAGTACTGGCAGCGGCAGAAGCCGCTGAGGCCAAGGCCAACGGCAAGAAGAACGGCAAGAAAGCGAAGAAAGCACAGCAGGAACAGGGGAACGCATAACCATGGCTACACAGGATTTTCTGGTCGAACTGGGCACCGAAGAGCTGCCTCCCAAGGCCCTCAAGCCGTTGTCTGACGCTTTCACTCAAGGCATCGCCAAGGGTCTGGAAGACGCCGGCATCGAATTCGGCAAGGTGGAAGCCTTCGCCGCACCGCGTCGCCTGGCTGTCCGCGTCCGCGATCTGGCAGATGCCCAGCCGGACAAGCCAGTTGAGAAACGGGGCCCGGCGGTCAAGGCTGCCTTCGACGATTCCGGCAACCCGACCCGGGCCCTGACCGGCTTTGCCACCTCCCTGGGCATCACCCCGGACCAGCTCGATACCATGGAAACCGACAAGGGTGCCTGGGTGGTTTATCGCACCGTGGAGAAGGGCCGTCCGACCGTGGAACTGATGCCGGAACTGGTGGAACAGTCCCTGGCCGCCCTGCCGATTCCCAAGCGCATGCGCTGGGGCGCCTACCGCACCGAGTTTGTTCGCCCGGTGCACTGGCTCATTCTCCTGTTCGGCAACAAGGTAATCGACACCCCGATCATGGGCCTGAAGCCAGGCAACACCACCCGCGGTCACCGGTTCCACTGCCCGAAGCCTTTGATTGTGCCCACTCCGAATGGCTACGAGGTGGTCCTCAAGCAGGAAGGCTACGTGCTGGCGGACTTCGCCGAACGCCGGGAGCATATCCGTGCCGGTGTTGCCGCCCTGGCCGAGAAGGAAGCCGGCGGCAAGGCGGTCATCGACGAGGACCTGCTGGATGAGGTCACCGCCCTGAATGAATGGCCGGTGCCGCTGATGGGCCGGTTCGAAGAGCGCTTCCTCGAGGTTCCGGCGGAAGCCCTGATCTCCTCCATGAAGGAGCACCAGAAGTATTTCCACGTGGTGGACAAGGACAGCAAGATGCTGCCGCTGTTCATCACCGTGGCCAACCTGGAGAGCAAGGACCCGAGCCAGGTCATTTCCGGTAACGAGAAGGTGATTCGCCCGCGCCTGGCCGATGCCGCCTTCTTCTATGACACCGACCGAAAGACCCGCCTGGAAGACCGCATCGAGTCCCTGAAGCCGATCGTGTTCCAGGAGAAGCTGGGCAGCATCTACGACAAATCCGTGCGGGTCGCCGCCCTGGCGAAAAAGATCGCCGAGGCAATCGACAGCGATCCGGCGCTGGCCGAACGCGCCGCCATGCTGGCCAAGACCGACCTGGTCACCGAGATGGTCCTGGAGTTCACCGACCTGCAGGGCATCATGGGGCAGTACTATGCCGCCAACGATGGCGAGCACGAGGATGTGGCCAAGGCACTGAACGAGCAGTACATGCCGCGCTTCGCCGGTGATGAGCTGCCCGGCACACTGACCGGCTGTGCCGTCGCCATCGCCGACCGGATTGATTCCCTGGTGGGCCTGTTCGGCATCAACCAGCCGCCTTCCGGCACCCGCGATCCGTTCGGGCTGCGCCGCGCCGCCCTGGGTGTGCTGCGCATCATCATCGAGCGTGAGCTGCCGCTGGACCTGCAGACGGTCTGTGAGTGGGCCGAACAGAACTTCAGTGTACTGACCGAGCAGAACACCGCCACCACCGTGGTGGACTACATGCTTGAGCGCTTCCGCGCCCACTACGAAGAGCAGGGCATCGGCGCTGAGGTCTACCTGGCGGTGCACGCCCGCCGGCCCACCAAACCGCTCGACTTCGATCTCCGGGTCAAGGCCGTGGAAGCCTTCCGCCAGCTACCGGAAGCCCAGGCCCTGGCCGGCGCCAACAAGCGGGTGTCCAACATCCTGACCAAACAGGGTGGTGACAGCATCGGGGAAACCGTGGACGACAGCCTGCTGCAGGACGCCGAGGAGAAGACCCTGGCAGCGAAGGTGGAAGAGCAGGCGCAAAAGGTTCTGCCGCTGTTCGAGAAGGGCGATTACGCCAGCGCCCTGAGCTCCCTGGCAAGCCTGCGGGAGCCGGTGGATACCTTCTTCGATGAGGTCATGGTCATGGCCGAAGACGAGGCGATCCGCAACAACCGCCTGGCCCTGCTCAACCGCTTGCGCAACCTGTTCCTGCGGGTGGCGGACATCTCCCTGTTGCCCACCGCCGGGTAACAGGGAGGGTAATACGGCCGGTCTCCGCAGTTATACGGACGAAAATTCCCCGCCCGAGGGGTAGCCAAAACTCGTTTAATCCGTATAATACCGGCCGTTGTTCGGCGTGTGGCGCAGCTTGGTAGCGCACTTCGTTCGGGACGAAGGGGTCGCAGGTTCGAATCCTGCCACGCCGACCACTTTCCCGCCTTTCTGTATCTCCTTTTTATAATTCGTAACACCGTTTCCGTGTCAGGTTATTGCACCTGAAGCCCATGAATTTCTGTATCCTCTATAAATCTGCTTGAGATCAAAGGGGTTATTTTGATGAATGAGGCGATTGACCAGTGATGCAAATACTTACTGCTCCACCACAATCAACTCCGCAAGATCAAACCCCTCCGCCTCAGCCCGGGCTTTGAACGCCTCCAGCACCTCGTCACTCACCTCCGGTGTCCGGGACATCAACCACAGGTAATCCCGGTTGTAGCCGGTCAGGTAAGCCGTGGAGTAGTCCTCATCCAGCCAGAACACTACGTAAGAGCCGTAAAAGGGCCCGAAGAAGGACACTTTCAGGTGGCCCACATCGCTGTCACCCACAAATACGGCACGGCCTTCAGCTTCTTCCCATTCACCTTCTTCGGCGTTGTAGCCCCTGTTGATCACTTTGATGCTGCCGTCCTCGTTCAGGGAGTATTCGGCCGTCACCTTGCTCAGACCTTCCTCAAAGGAGTGATCCAGACGGGCGATTTCGTACCAGGTGCCCAGGTAACGCTCTTTATCGAAGCCGGTGACCGGTTCAATGCCTTCGGGCAGGCCGGTGCAGCCAGCCAGTAGCAGCAGGGTGGCAGCAATCACGGGCAGGGCTTTCATGGGGTTCTCCTCAAACCGATGGATGTCTGCGGAACCATACCAGAGCCGCAGCGAAAAACACGCCATCAAAATGGCCGCCACCAGGGCCAGGCTTCGGAATCAGGCCGGTCACATTACAGCAGGGATTCGATCGGCATCAGCGACCAGAAAAACACCAGCATCCGCTTCAACGGCCCGGTTCCCGGTTCATGGCTGTAGGTCACCATCCGGTGTTCCTGTTGTTCCAGCCAGCGCAGTTCGCCGTCCTCATCCAGTACTACTCGATACGCGGTGAATCGGACCTGTTGATCAAACTCGCGTTCCAGCGCCCGGGCCAGTTCCGGGCTCTCGATCACAAATCCCAGTTCGGTATTGAGATGGATAGAGCGGGGATCGAAATTGAACGAGCCCACGAACAGGGTCTCACCATCAACCGCGAAGGTCTTGGCATGCAGACTGGACGCCGAACTGCCCATCATGCCGGATTGCAGGTCCTGCTCCCGCGGGGGATCGTTGTCGAGCCGGCGCATCTCCCATAGCTCCACACCCGACCGCAGCAGGGGCTTGCGGTACTTGCTGTAGGCGGCATGAACCAGGGCTACATCGTTGGCTTCCAGGGAGTTGGTCAGTACCCGCACCTCCACACCCCGCTCTTCCAGCTTCCGGAACAGTTCCACTCCGGCATCCCGGGGGATGAAGTACGGTGAGACCAGGGTAATGCTTCGTTCCGGGTTCTCCAGTGCCCGGGCCAGCTGGCGACTGAGCAGATCCTCCTTAACATTGCGGCCCATGACTTTGGCAGGATCATCGCTGACCATGACGACTGGTGCCCAGCTGAAAGTCAGTTCCCCGGCCAACAGCTTCCTCAGGAATCCGGAATCCTCCAGCGCGTGAACATACACGGAAGCGGCATCACTGTTCTCGGCACCGCTGAACAGGTTGCCAAGAGCGGCAACCGCATCGGATTCGGGTTCGCCGAGGATCCGCTGCGCCGGCCAGGCGGCGCTACTGTCCCAATAGCGGTCGAAATCCCGGGAAACCTCATCCACCGCCGGGCCGATGGCCAGGACATCCAGATCCGCAAACAGGGTGCCCTGGCCGGCACCGAAGTACTCGTCGGCGATGTTCCGGCCACCAATGATCGTAGCCTGGTTGTCCGCGGTGAAGGACTTGTTGTGCATCCGGTAATTCAGACGCCGAAAATCCGTGAAATAACCCAGCCACTTGGGATTACGGACCACAAACGGGTTGAACAGGCGAATCTCGATGCTGGGGTGCTGACTCAAGGCCGCCAGGATGTCGTCCATGCCGGCGATGCCATTGTCATCCAGCAACAACCGCACCCTGACCCCTCGTTCCGCCGCCCGATAAAGGGTGTACAGCATCAGGGTGCCGGTGGTGTCCGGACGCCAGATGTAGTACTGGACATCGAGACTGGTTTCGGCCGCCTCGGCCAGCAGCGCACGCACGGCGAAGGCATCGAAGGGATCCGGTAGCAGGACAACGCCACTCTCGCCGGGATGGGCGTCAGTTTTTGGGGTAATGGCCTGGCCCAGAACCGTTTCCCGGGTCTGGGACTGGGGAATGGATCGGCTGTCAGGCCGGTCCGCCAGTGGTGGCAGAGCACAACCCGATAGCAGAAGGATGGCCAATCCTGTAAAGATTTGCCGACGGTGCTCTGCCAGGTTATGTAACAAAAATAGCCTCACCACATGGGCCTTTCAGGGAAAACTCTGTCTCCTGTGGACAATATATGCGCTCTCCCGGGTTTCGGAAACAAAACGGCTAGACATCCCTGCCATAAAACCTTATTGGAATAACGTTATACTCGTATTGATATAAGGAAATCTCGCGGGTAATCTGACTCGGCCGTGAATCGAAAGGCTACCGGTTTCGGATCGTCACAGCCGTTGACCGGCATCAACTTTCGTTTCTGTTCTTGTTAGAACCCCGGACGGGTTCTGACATCTGGTCTAGGATTTCAGTATCCGTATCCGGGCTGTACCTGTCTTCGCAAATCCGAAATGAGCGATACCGCTCCTGGGAGAGGCCTCCATGAAAACCCTGTTATTGTCACTGCTCATCACTTTTGGTCTGGCATTCCAGGCGCAGGCAGAAGAAGCGCTGTCTGTTACCCCCGAGGAAACCTTTAAAATGACTCAGGAACAGGGCGATGAGATCCTGTTCATTGATGTCCGGGACCCCGTCGAGATCATGTTCATCGGTTTCACCGATGCGGTGGATGCCAACATTCCATTCAAACTGGTGGACCGCTCCCGCTTCAATGAAGAGAAAGCCAGGTTCGCCATGGATACCAATCCGGACTTCGTCGCGGATGTCGACAAGGCGCTCGAAGCCAAGGGGCTGGACCGGGATGCCCTGATCATCACCATGTGTCGCTCCGGCTCCTCCCGTGGCAAGCCCAGCGCCGAGTACCTGCTGGAGCGGGGCTTCACCAATGTGAAATACATTGACCACGGCTTCCAGGGCAGCAGCGCCAAAGAAGGCAAGATGAAGGGATTTCGGGTGGTGAACGGCTGGCAGAATTCCGGTCTGCCCTGGTCCATGGATATCAATCCGGACAAGATCTATCGTCCCTGATCATAACGTCAGACCCTGGATAGGGCACCAATGGCCAGAGCCCGGGCTCTGGCCTGCCCTGTTCTGAGAATGGACTATGCTGTACCGGGGAGACCCCGAGCGTGGAGGGAATCATGGTAACAACAGGATGTGTCTATTTCAGGCCGGGCATAGCCAAAGCTTTTCTGGCCGTGCTGGCTCTGGCAGTTATTTCTGTAGCCCAGGGAGCGCAACGATCACCCCCCACCGCGGACCACAGCAAGTTCGAAGCGCTCAAAGGCCCCTTTGAAGATGCCACAGAAGTCACCGAAGCATGCCTGGGCTGCCACACCGAGGCGGCCGACCAGGTGAAGGACACCACCCATTGGACCTGGCTCTACGACCACCAGGAAACCGGCCAGCAACTGGGCAAGAGCAAGGTGATCAACAGTTTCTGTGGAATGCCGGTGACCAACGAGGCCCGCTGCACCTCCTGCCACGTCGGCTATGGCTGGGAAGACATGAACCAGCCACCTCCCCAGGCAGACTCGGCGGTGGATTGCCTGGTCTGCCACGACACCACCGGCGACTACTGGAAGTTTCCGACCCTGGCCGGGCACCCCACCTACGTACCCCGGGAATGGCCGAAAGGCAGTGGCAACTTGGTGCAGCCGCCCGATCTGACCAATATTGCCCAGAATGTCGGTCCCTCCGGCCGGGCCAATTGCGGCAGCTGCCATTTCTATGGCGGTGGCGGTGATGGCGTCAAGCACGGTGATCTGGACTCATCCCTGGTGAATCCGCCCAAGGCACTGGACGTTCACATGTCCCCTGAAGGTCTCGATTTCGCCTGTTCTGATTGTCACTCCACCTGGGGCCACAACGTATCCGGCAGCCGTTACCAGGTTGAAGCCAAGGATACCCTCGGCATTGACGTCCCGGGCCACACCGACATGACCCGAACCACCTGCGAGTCCTGTCATGGTGCCAGCCCGCACGAGCAGCAGAAACTCAACGACCATGTGGATACCCTGGCCTGCCAGACCTGCCATGTGCCGGAATTCGCCCGGGGCGGCGTCCCCACCAAGATGTGGTGGGACTGGTCCACGGCCGGCAAGCTGGATGAGGATGGTAACCCCATCACCGAATACGACGAGAACGGCCACGTCAGTTACCTGAGCGAGAAAGGCAACTTCCGCCACGGCGAGGATGTGGTGCCGCATTATGCCTGGTTCGACGGTACCGTTGAGTACACCCTGATCGACGAAAAACTGGATCTGTCCAACCCGCCCATCAATATCAACCGCATTGACGGTGGCCCGGACGACCCGGATTCCCGGATCTGGCCGTTCAAGCTGATGCGCGGCAAACAGCCTTACGATACCGAGCTGGGCACCCTGCTGGTCACCCATGTCTTTGGGGCGGATGACACCTCCCTGTGGAGCAACTTCAACTGGCAGAAAGCCCTGGAGGCGGGTAGCGAGATGTCCGGAATGCCGTTCAGTGGCCAGTTCGACTTTGTCGAAACCCGGATGTACTGGCCCATTGCCCACATGGTGCCGCCGGCGGAGCAGGCGCTGGACTGTGGCTCCTGCCACGCGGCCGAGAGCCGGCTGGCCGGGGTCGGGGGCATCTACATGCCCGGGCATGACAGCAACATCTGGCTTGACCGGCTTGGCTGGCTGGCCGTCGCGCTGACCCTGCTGGGCGTGATTCTCCACGCCATCGCACGGATGATCTTCAAGGGGAGGGGGCACTCATGAGCCGGGTAATGATCTATAAACGCTTCGAGCGCTTCTGGCACTGGTGCCAGGCATTGCTGATCTTCACCCTGCTGATCACCGGGTTCGAGATCCACGGCAGCCATTCCTGGCTGGGGTTCGGCGACGCCGCCCGGATCCACACCCTGGCCGCCTGGGCCCTGATCGTGCTCTGGCTGTTTGCCATCTTCTGGCACTTCACCACCGGTGAATGGCGCCAGTACATACCCACGAAGAACGGCCTGTTTGCCGTCATCCACTATTACCTGATTGGTACTTTCACCGATGCCGAGCACCCCTACCGCAAGACCACCAGGGCAAAGCATAACCCGTTGCAACGGCTGGCTTACCTGTTCTTCAAGGTGGTGATCTCACCGGTGATCTGGGTGACCGGGCTGCTCTACCTGTTCTATAACGACTGGCCGGCAACCCTCGCCGGTGCCCTGGAACTGGAGTGGGTGGCGCTGGTACACACCGGAGCGGCCTTCGCCATGCTGGTGTTCATCATTGCCCACGTTTACATGACCACCATGGGCCACACCCTGACCAGCCACATCAAACCGATGGTGACCGGCTACGAGGATCTTGACCAGTAATCCCCGTAGACCGGCAATACTTCAGTCCTCGATACAGACCGCCCGGCGCCTGACGGCCTGGGCGGTCTTGCCCGCCAGTACCACAATCAGCCCTGTCAACAGAGCCAGCAATACCACACCCAGCCCCTTGAAGAACGCCAGCTCAAGTTGGTGATACATGGCAAAGGTGGCAATGGTAATGGCTGCCATCGGGAACGAATATGCCCACCACGACAGGAAAAATTCCAGCCGCAGGAAACGCCGGACCTGGGTCATCAGCATCAGGGTCAGGAAGATAGCGCTGTAGTAAAGGATCCGGGCAAAGGCATCCACCTCGCCGGTCAGCTGGAGCCAGGAAATGAACCCGACCGCCGGCGGTGCAATCAGGATAAACAGCGTGGGCAGCAGCTTTGCCGGGAGCGGGTTATGGAAGAACATCCGGTAGAAAATAATGGTCAACAGCACCACCCAGAACACCAGACCAATACTGTAGAAGAACCAGGAAATCTCGGGTGAAGCGTGCTGAACCCCGGCAATGGGTACCACGATGTTGCCGACAATCGGTATGAACCAGGCCGGATTGATGTGGGCAATCTCAAAGTGGGTGTGGTGCAACCAGACAGACAACACATAGAGGGTGAACGCCAGGTGCAGGAGCGCGCCGACCACCCAACATACAAGGGAGACCTTGTCACTGTAGGGTAGCACTGCAATGCTCAAAAGCATCAGGCCGATGGATATGGTGGGGAAGAAGTTGAGCTTTACCGGGTGACCGAATTCGGCTTTGACACTATCCGGGTACTTGACCGTCTTGGCCAGGTAGAACCCTGCCAGAACAAGAAAGATAATGATGGTCAGGCCAAGCAGTAACGGGCTGGTCTTCAGCGGCAAGGCAAAAAGAACTTCGGCCCGGTGCCAGGCAATGGTGAACCCGGTCATCCCCATGACCACGGCAAACCAGGAAATCGGGAAATTCTGCAAGCGAGAAGGCTGGATCTCGGTCATTACGTCTCTGGTCTCCCTGTTCTGTGAAGGATGCGCCGGCATACTGCGCCGACGCACCGTTTCATGGCTCAGAAAGTGAACGTGCGCATCGCGGGATTCAGCATCTGGCCAGACATCTCCGGTGGCATCGCGACGCCGACACCTTCGATCAGGTCATCCTTGGTGTTCTCGCTGTTGGGCAGGTACAGGGCACACACCTTGGCACTGCCGCCGTTCTTCAACAAGCCGCGCAGCATCTGGCCCGGAGTCACGTTTTTCGGCTTCAGGGGCTCGGCCTCGTAAGATTTAAGAGCCAGATCGCCGGCCTTGTCACACAGCAGGACATTCACCTTCGCGCCTTGCTCCGCCATGGTATTGGACAGCACCATGGCCATGCCCTGGGTCTGCAGCGAGTCGCTGGAGAGAATCACCAGGACCTCATCAACGGTTTTCTTGTGATTGTCAGCCTGCGCAACAAACGGCACACAGACGAGCAGGGCTGTCAGGCCCAGTACCTTGAGTTTTCTGATCATGGCTATTGCCTCCTTGACGGGTTCTACGATGATTTCGCATTTTAACTATAAGCGGCAGATCCCGATCACTCAGTGACAAAGTCACTTTCGGCTATAAACCAGGCACAAAAAAGCCGGGCCCGAAGGCCCGGCAAGGGGTTGTGAAACCGGTTGGGATTCAGTCCCAGGCTGCACCTTCCAAAGCATCCAGGGGAATTTTCAGGTATCGGCGGCCGTTACTCTCCGGTTCCGGCAATCGCCCTCCACGAGTGTTGACCTGCAGGGCGTGCAGGATCAGCTTGGGCATGGGCAATTCGCTGTCGCGCTGGTTTCTCAACGCCACGTAGGCCTCTTCACTGGTACCCGCCAGGTGCTTGTTCGCCTCCTTCTGTTCGCGAACCGTGCTTTGCCACTGCGGTTCCCGGCCACCAGGCATGTAATCGTGGCCGGTGAACAAACGGGTCTCTTCCGGCAATGACAGGATCTCCTGAATCGAATCCCAGAGCTGATGGGCATCGCCCCCCGGAAAATCCGCCCGGGCCGTGCCGAAATCCGGCTGGAACAGGGTATCGTGGACGAAGGCGGCGTCACCGATCACATAAGTTACCGATGCCAGCGTATGCCCGGGCGAGAACAGCACCCGGCCCTTCAGCTCGCCGATGGCGAATTCATCGCCGGCACGGAACAGTTGGTCCCACTGGCGTCCGTCCGCCGGGAAATCGGGCCAGTTGTAGATGCCCTTCCAGAGCTCCTGTACGTCTGTCACGTAGCCACCGATGGCTGTGGGTGCCCCAGTCTTACCCTTGAGATACTGGGCTGCCGAAAAGTGGTCGGCATGGGGATGGGTGTCAAGAATCCACTGCACATCAAAACGCTGCTCACGCACGTAGTCGAGTAACTGATCGGCATGGTGAGTGGCGGTGGCCCCGGATTTCTCATCGTAATCCAGCACTGGATCGATGATCGCACACTGACGGCTTGCAGGATCGCTGACCACATACTGCACACTGAACGTGCGCGGATCGAAAAACCCCGCAACGTCCGGGGATGCAGAGCCTTGGGAAGCGGACAATCTGAAGGTCTTCATAGAACCCTCCTTTCAATTGATAAGTGCGTTTTCCCTTTTTGTTATTAGGTTATTCCTATCCTTACTAACACTTCAAATAGGTTTAGCTCATGCCATAAATTCTCAAAGACTATCGAATTATCTTTTTTTGATAGCCGGAGACTAATTTGATCTGCATGTAGCATGAGCGGGATATATTCAATCGATATAACGTTATACCAACAGGTTTGCTACTATTTGATCAATATCAACTGCGGCCAGGCAGTTGCTCTAACAATGACAAACAGAGAGGTTCAAGGCATGAGTTTGAATTCAGTCCCACGGGAGTCCGATAAAAAACACACCGTCGTGATTGTCGGTGGCGGTGCCGCCGGTATATCGGTAGCGTCAAGTCTTCACAAGCGGGACCGCTCCCTCGATATAGCGGTGGTGGAGCCTTCCTCCACCCATCACTACCAGCCGGGGTGGACCATGGTTGGCGGTGGCGTCTTTCGCCCCGAAGTGACCTCCAGACCCATGAAAGAGGTCATGCCCTCGTTCGTCAGCTGGTATCAGCAAAAGGTTCTCTCCGTGGAACCGGAACAGAACCGTATCCAGCTCGCGGACGGCTCCTGGATGACCTATAAGACCCTGGTACTTGCTCCCGGCCTCGAACTGAACTGGGGCGCCATCGAGGGCCTTGAGGAAACGCTCGGCCAGAACGGCGTGACTTCAAACTACCGGGAAGGGATGGTCAGCTACACCTGGGAAACCGTGCAGCGGCTGAAGCATGGCCGGGCGCTGTTCAGCCAGCCACCCATGCCGATCAAGTGCGCCGGCGCCCCCCAGAAAGCCATGTACCTTTCTTCCGATCACTGGCTCCGGCAGGGTGTGCTGAAGGACATCGATATCCAGTTCCACAACGCTGGAGCGGTGTTGTTTGGCGTTCCCGATTACGTGCCGGCGCTGGAGTCCTACATCAAGAAATACGGCATCGATGTCAATTTCCAGAGCAATCTGGTGGCTGTGAACGGTCCGGCCAGGAAAGCCACTTTCCGCATGACCGATGCCGAGGGCAACACCCGGGATGAAGAGGTCGGTTTCGATATGCTGCACGCGGTACCCCCGCAGCGTGCGCCGGAATTTGTCCGGGAATCTCCCCTGGCCAATGAGGGCGGCTGGCTGGATCTGGAAGACGACACCCTGCGCCACAAGCGTTTTGCCAATATCTTCGGCCTCGGGGATGCCAGTGGTACCGGCAATGCCAAGACCGCGGCAGCCGTGCGCAAACAGGCGCCGGTGGTCGCGGAAAACCTGCTGGCAACCATACGCAACCAACCTCTGAAGGCGGCCTATCTGGGCTACGGTTCATGCCCGCTGACGGTAGAGAACGGCCGGATCGTGCTGGCGGAGTTCGGCTATGGAGGCAAGCTGCAGCCCAGCTTCCCGAAGTGGATCAACGATGGCACCAAGGCAACGCGTGCGGCCTGGTGGTTGAAGGCCAAGCAGCTGCCGGGCCTTTACTGGCACGGCATGCTGAAGGGTCATGAATGGCTGGCGAAGCCCGCACCCCGGGGGTGAGGGCTCATGCTCAGTAAGCCCCGCGGATAAGGTCTATCCCGGGGTTCAGGACGTCACGCCAGGCCTTGCCCAGCTCTGGCGTGTAGTCTGGGTCGTGCTGGCGAACGGTTTTCAGCAGGGCCTCCAGCCACAGCGTGTACCACTCTGGCTTGATGTCGTAGTGGTTGCGGTTATGGCTCTCACCCAGGGCTTTCAGCTTGCGGTCCGACATGCCTCGGGCGTGCAGGATCAGCTGCATGATGCCGTTTCGGAGCAGGTGGCGCTGGGCTTCCATGTCGGTTTTCAGGAAGCGGTTGCGGATGGTGTCCGAGCTGGACATGAAAAAGTCGTAGAAATCGACGAAAAATTCATCCTTGCGGCAGCAACGTCCATAACTCTGGAAAACGAGATCCGTGTTGTTCATTTGCGCTCATTGTCCTTGTCAGATGGTCAATCTTCTGATTAAGGCACGCATTCTAGTAGTCCGGATGAACAATTCCATAGCAAAATGTAACTACAGCACTCTCCATCCATAGATTTTTGTATATAAACTCGCCATTAATGTTACAAAGTAACGTTTTTGCTCAAACAAACCACCAATGGGGGAGCAGGTTCCGCACCTGCGGGCGCGTAAACCGGTCGTCGATGAGCCAGATCACGCCCCGATCCTCGGGGGTTCGGATCACCCGGCCGGCGGCCTGGGCGACTTTCCGGATTCCCGGTATCAGGTAGGTGTAGTCATAGCCCGTACCGAAACGTTCCTGTAAACGATCCTTGAGTATTTCGTGCCAGGGATCGAACGGCGGCAGCCCCAGGGTCGCCACGAAAGCTCCAATGAGTTGCTCGCCCGGCAAATCGATACCCTCGCTGAACACGCCGCCGAGCACGGCAAACGCCACACCGGGCTCCGGCTGCCGGAACTCCGCCAGGAAGGCCTCCCGCTCGGCCTGGCTCATGCCCGGCGCCTGGCAACGCTGGGGTATATCCGGTGCCTGTTGGGCGAGGGTTTCGCTGACCGCACGGAGGTACTGGAAGCTGCTGAAGAACGCCAGGTAATGACCCGGCTGCTCCCGGAACTGACGGGCAATGATCTCCGCTATCGGCGCCCGCGATGCCTCCCGGTGCGCCTGGCGGGTGCTGATCCTGGGCGTGAAACGGACCTGCAGCTGATCGGCGCTGAACGGACTGCGCAGGGAGGTAAAAGCGCTGGTTTCCGGCAGACCCAGCAGATCCCGGTAGTAGATGCCGGGGCTCAGGGTGGCCGAGAACAACAACACCGGGCCCGCGGCGGCAAACCGCTCGCGCAGGAAGTCCGCCGGGATCAGGTTCTGGATGGTGAGTGTGGCCCGGCCACGACCGGAGCGCCGGAATTCACACAGGGAGTGATCACCGAAGCTGTCCGCCAGCTTCATGAAGCCGACACTCTCGAACAGCAGTTCCTGCAGCGCCAGATCCGGCGGGTTGTCCGCCAGATAATCGGTCAGGGTGGAGACCAGCCCCTGCAGGCTGCCGATCAGACTCGACGGCAAGGTCTCGAGAAACACCGGCACAGCCGGGTCCACATCCTGGTCCCGGATCAGGGTTTGCCAGGCGCGCGCGGTGCGGTCCAGTGCCTTCTTCAGCACCTTCGGGGCGGTTTTCTTTACCCGCAACAGTCGCTGCTGTTCAAGCGTTACCGAGTACATGCCCCGGGCCCGGTCCACCAGGTTGTGGGCCTCATCCACCAGGATCGAGACCTGCCACTGGTTCTGGCGAACCAGGCCGTGGAGCAGGGCGGACTGGTCAAACATCCGGTTGACGTCGCCGATCACCACGTCACTCCAGCGGGCCATCTCCTGGGCCAGGAAATAGGGACAGATATCATGGCCCGCGGCAATACGCGACAGTTCGGCCCGGGTGAGTGTCCCGGACTGGGCTGCCTCGGCCCGGGCATCCGGCAGCCGATCGAAGAACCCCTTCGCCAGCGGGCAGGCGTCCCCGTGGCAGGCCTTGTCCGGGTGCTCGCAGGCGTCGTCCTTTGCCACCAGTTCCAGCACCCTGAGCGACCAGTCAACAGACTCGTCCTGGGCAGCCCTGAGTTTATCCACAGCGTCCAGAGCCAGTTGCCGGGCGGTATTGCGGCAGGTCAGATAGAACAGGCGGTCCTGGTCGGCCCGGGCCATGGCCATCAGGCCCGGAAACAGTGTGCCCAGGGTCTTGCCCAGGCCGGTGGGCGCCTCGAGCAACAAGGTGCCGCCGGTCATGGCATTCTTGTAGACGGTTTCGGCCAGTTGCCGCTGGCGCGGCCGGAAGTCGGCAAAGGGAAAGTTCAGCCGGGCGAGGGCGGCATTACGCTGTTCCCGGTGATGCTCTTCCTGCTCGGCCCAGGCACGGAATTGCCGGCACAGGCCCTCAAGTTCCTGCCAGAGCTCATCGGCATTGGCGGTTTCGGCAACCAGACTTTCCTTGTCCCGACCGGTGTCGTAGTACACCAGCACCAGCTCGATTTTTTTCAGGTCTTCCTGTTGGCACAGCAGCGCACCGTAGGCCCGTAACTGGGCCCGATGCAGCGCCCGCTGGTGTTCCCGCACCCGGGCCAGGTCGCCCCGATGGGTCTTGATTTCCTCCAGCCGGCCACGATGGGGATCATAACCATCCGCTCTTCCGGAAAGCCTTATTCCCAAGCATTCACCGGTCAGTGAATACTCGCTTTTGTAACCGTAGCCACGGCGGGACTGGATGGCCTGGTGGCCGGCAATGCCCTCCTCGGAGGAGGGTGCCGGGGTGTACCGGAAGTCCAGGTCCCCGGCCCGGGCGGCAAACTCGCACAGGGTACGCACCGCC
>Ga0114984_1000390_pt1 | contig 17249 bp, 14 predicted proteins | sample Shrwel1BS1Day1_FD_96987 | JGI IMG/M metagenome (GOLD analysis project Ga0114984, IMG submission 96987) | Subsurface microbial communities from deep shales in Ohio, USA - Utica-3 well 1 S-1-Day1 | ecosystem: Environmental > Aquatic > Deep subsurface > Shale gas/oil reservoir > Produced water/Flow...
ATCTCCTCGGGATTGCCGTAACGGCGCAGCTCGCACCGGGAGCCCAGTTTGTGGGCTTTCTCGTGGGCGCGGGCGTAATCGAAGACGGCGCGGGTCATGCCGGTTTCCACCAGGCCGGGACAGACGGCGTTGACCCGGACATTGTCCCCGCCAAGGTCACAGGCGGCGGTCATGGTCAGATTGATCACCCCGGCCTTGGAGGCACTGTAGGCATTGCCCCCGGCACCGGAGCGGATGCCGGCCACCGAGGCGGTGTTGACGATGGCACCGAGCTTGCGGGCCTGCATGTGCGGCGCCACGTACTTGATGAACAGCATGGTGCCGATGAGGTTGACCGCCAGCACCTTGTCCCACTCCTCACGCTCGTTGCCGGTCACCGGAGGGTGCCCACCGGAAGTGCTGGCAATACCGGCGATGTTACAGAGCACATCGATCCGGCCAAAGGTATCCATGGTTTCGGCCACCAGGTCCCTGACCTGGCTTTCGTCGGATACGTCCACCAGATGACGCTGGTAACGGGCGTCCTCGGGCATCGCGCTCTCGGTCTCAAGCAATCCGGCCTCGGACACATCGACCATCACCAGCGAGGCGCCCTCCCGGGCCAGACGGACGGCGGTGGCACGGCCAATACCGCTACCGGCACCGGTGACGACGGCTATGCGCTGGTCAAATCGCGCCATGGAATCGCTCCTCGTTTTCCGCATTTGTTGTTGTGATCGCGTTCTTATGGTTTCGATAATTTGTCACGCCTTCCGGTTTTGAGTCAATATATTCGAAAGGAAATTTCATCTAGTAAAACACAACAACGCCGGAAGACAGGAAAATGAAAAATACAACTAACGACATGCCGGTCTACGCCCCGGTCACCGCCGGTGAAACCATGGAAGCCATCGGTCACAGGATTCAGGACTATCGGGAGAGCCAGGGGGACAAGACCGCCCTGATCGATGAACAGGAAGAGGTGACCTGGGCGGACCTGATCAACCAGGTAAACCGGATTGCCAACCGCCTGCAGCAGGCCGGTCTCGAGCCGGGCGACTGCGTGGCGGGTCTGTCGGAAAATACCCGGGAATACGTCGCCCTGTATCTCGGCACCCTGGTGGCGGGCGGCTGCATGGTGCCGCTCTCGGGTATGGCCAGCGGCGAGGCCCTGTCGCTGATGATCCGGGATTGCGGTGCCCGATTCCTGTTTGTGTCCGGTAAGAACCGGGAGCTCTGGTCCAGCATCCGCGAGTCCGTGGACCTGCCGGCAGAGAATGTGGTCGGCCTGGATACCGGGGAGGTTGGTCAGACACTGGCGCAATGGCTGGGCGATGTGTCCGATCAGGCCACTCCGGCACCGGTCACCCTGGACGACCCTTTCAACATCATCTACAGCTCGGGCACCACCGGCACGCCCAAGGGCATCCTGCACGACTACCGGTTCCGCCAGCGCCAGATGGTCCGGATGAGCCGGTTCGGCCTGGACGGCGACGCCATCAATCTCGTTTCCACGCCCCTGTATTCCAACACCACCCTGGTCTCGGTCTTACCGACCCTGTTCCACGGCGGCACCCTGGTACTGATGGCGAAATTCGATGCCCACCGGTTCCTGGAGCTGGCAGAACAATATCGGGTGACCCATGCCATGCTGGTGCCGGTGCAGTACCAGCGCATCCTGGCGGTACCGGATTTCGACCGCTTCGACCTGTCCGGCTTCAAGCTCAAGCTGTGTACCAGCGCGCCGCTGCGGGCGGGTGTGATTGCCGAAGCCATGCGGCGCTGGCCGGGCAATATCCGTGAGGTCTACGGCCTGACCGAGGGCGGCATCTCCACCAGCCTGGACTGCGCAGCCCATCCCGACAAATGGGATTCCGTGGGTGTGCCCACCGAAGGCGCCGAAGTCCGGGTGATCGATGACGAGGGCCGGGAGCTACCCCGGGGCGAAACCGGGGAACTCGTCGGCCGGGCCATTTCCATGATGCGCGGTTACGTCAACCGCCCCGAACAGACCCGGGAGATGCTCTGGACCAGCCCGGAAGGCCTGGCGTTCTACCGCAGCGGGGATATGGGCAGGATCGATGAAGACGGGTTTATCTACATCCTCGACCGTCGCAAGGACATGATCATCTCCGGCGGCTTCAACATCTATGCGGTGGATCTTGAAAAAGCCCTGCTGGAGCATCCGGCCGTGGCCGACGTGGCTGTCATCGGTATCCCGAGCGAGCAGTGGGGCGAGACGCCACTGGCGCTGGTGGTAAAAACTCCGGGCTCTCCGGAGACGGAGGTTGAGCTGCTGGAATGGGCCAACCAGCGGCTGGGCAAAACCCAGCGACTGTCGGCGGTGGAATTCCGGGAGGAGCTGCCCCGCTCCACCATCGGCAAGGTGCTGAAACGGGAACTCCGGGAGCCCTACTGGAACCGCTAGCGGCGCTGCATCCTCGCGAGGGCGTTGCGGCAATCGTCGGAGCGCAGCCGCTCGGAAAATACCGCGCGCTCGCGCTCCAGCGCTTCCCTGATCTGTTCTCGCCAGGGCGCCCGGATCAAGCGCTTGCTGGCCCGGAGCGCTTCCCGGGGCTTGCCCGCCAACCGCTGCGCCAGTTCCAGCGCCGCCACCACAGCGGTACCATCATCCACCACCTGGCTGACCAGGCCACAGTCCCGGGCCTCGATCCCATCCATGACCTCCCCGAATAACAGCAGCTCCGCCGTGCGACGGGCACCGAGGTGCAAGGGCATGGTGACGGTCGAAGCGGCTTCCGGCACCAGGCCAAGATCGACGAAGGCGGTCTTGAAGGTTGCAGATCTCCCCGCAATCACGGAGTCGCAATGGAGCAGCAGGGTGGTGCCGATACCAATGGCAATCCCCTCCACCGCGGCAATGACCGGCGTATCGCACTCCATCAGGGCTTCGATAAAGGTCAGCCCGGCGGAGGGCTGCGGATTCGGGTCCGTGGCCCGGGCGCGAAAATCGTCCAGGTCATTGCCGGCAGTGAACACATCGCCATGTCCGGAGATGACGATGGCGTTAACAGTCTCGTCATCAGCGGCTTCGCGAATACGTCGGCTCAGCAGCCCGTACATCTCGCGGGTCAGCGCGTTCTTCTTCTCCGGGCGGTTGATGGTGAGATGGACCACGGCCTCCGCCTGATGCATGTCGATCATTGAGCTATCCTTCCAGAAGATTACGTTGTTGTTTGAGGTAAAAACATCCTATTGCAAAAGCCCGATGTTGTGATAGATTCAGAGAACATAAATTCACCCTGCAGTTAATAGTTCTGCAGAGTGAAACTAAAAGCAAGGCCAATACAACAACGAAAGAGGCACAGTCATGAACCTCATAATGCAAGCACGCAAGAAGCTGACCGTTTACGCGTCCGCCCTTACCCTTGGCGTTTCTGCCGCCCTTGCTGCCACACCGGCAGCGGCCCAGGACACCGTCACCTGGAAGGTGCAATCCCACTGGCCGGGTTCCAGCAGCTCCTACGAGGACAGCCTGGGCCGGCTGAAACGGGTTCTGGAAGAACGCACCGATGGTCGCCTGAAACTGCAGTTGTTCGAAGCAGGCGCCCTGTTCAAGGCCAAAGACACCTTTGACGCGGTCAGCCGCGGCATCCTGGAAATGGGTACGATTTCACCCTCCTATGCCCAGGACAAGATCTCCCTCGCGGGCATCGCCTCGGGCCTGCCGTTTGCATTCCGCAACGTCTGGGAGGCAGCCTATTTTCACCAGAACATGGGTTTTGAAGCCATGCTCCGGGAAGAAGCAGCGAAACACGGTGTGTACTGGGCCACCGACAAGGTCTATCCCACCGAAATGGTGGTCAAGAAGCCCATCAATAGCTGGGAGGATTTCACCAGCCTGAAGATCCGTTCTTCCGGTGCCCTCCAGAAATTCCTGACCGAAGCCGGTGCCGCCGCCTCGTACATCCCGGGCAGTGAACTGTATTCGGCACTGGACTCCGGCATTGTTGACGGTGCCCATTGGGGCGCATCCCAGGGTGCTCTCAGCATGGGTCTCTATGAAGTGGCCAAATACCACGTCAAACCTGCACTTAACATTGCCGGCACAGACGTGATCATTGTCAGCCAGAAGGCCCTGGACAAACTGCCGGAAGACATGCAGAAGATCGTCAAGGATGCCCTGGCCGAGCAGTTCTGGGTGCGCACCAATGAGTACCTTTACAAGGAACAACTGGCTCTGGCCAAAGCGCAGGCCGAACACGGTGTTGAGGTGAACACCCTGCCGCAGGACGTACAGCAGAAGCTCGCGCAAACCGCCCAGGAAATGTGGGACGAAGAAGGCAAGCGCAGTGAACAGGCCGCGAAGGCACTGGAGATGCTGAAGAGCTTCCTGAGCGACCTCGGCTACCTGTAAGAGCGGCCAGTCGCCAATTCCGAGCCGGGGCACGCCCCGGCTTTCTTTCCTCTGAAAACCAATGAGTTACCGGAGCGTGTCATGAGTGTGCTGACAGCATTCATGAGAGGGGTCACCCGTCTCAATGATCTTATCGGGCGCGGGATTGCGCTACTGGTGTTTGCGATGTTCGGTTTCCTGCTGCTGGAGGTCGGGCTTCGTTACCTTTTCAATTCGCCGACGGTCTGGACCAATGAACTGTCACAGATGCTGTTCGGTATCTATGCGGTGATGTCCGGCGGCTACATTCTCGCCCATCGGGGGCATGTGAATGTGGATCTGCTCCATTCGCATCTTGCGCCCCGAAAGCGCGCAGCACTCGACATCGTCACTTCCACGATTTTTTTCATTTTTACCCTGGCCCTGCTCTGGTTCGGCATTGATGTCGCCAGTGAATCCATCGCCAGCTGGGAAACCTCATACTCTGCCTGGAACCCGCCGGTGTGGCCGGTCAAGCTGGCCATTCCCGTCGGCACTGGCTTGCTGGTGCTGCAGGGCCTGGTGAAATTGCTCGAAGACATCGCCATCGCATTCAATCTGGATTATTACCAACCGGCACAGGAAGAGTCTGAAGGAGATTACCTGTGAGCATTGAAATACTGACTCTTCTGTTCTTTGGTTCGCTGCTGTTTTTCCTGCTCCTGGGCTTGCCCCTGGCTTTTGTCCTGGGCGGTGTATCCGTGGTGTTCCTTTATTTCACCTGGGGTTTCGAATCCTTCTTCATGGTGGTCTCGCAGATCTGGGGCACCATGGGCAGCTTCACCCTGGTGGCCATTCCCCTGTTCGTGTTCATGGCGATGGTGCTGGAGCGCACCGGGGTGGCCAAGGATCTCTACCGCATGATGCACCTGTGGTTCGGTGGCCTGCGGGGCGGCCTGGCTCTGGGAACCCTCGCCATCTGTGCGGTATTTGCCGCCATGGTGGGCATCAGTGGCGCGGCCGTGGTGGCCATGGGCACCATCGCCCTGCCGTCCATGCTGGAGCGGGGCTACGATCGCAAGATGGCCCTCGGCGTCATCAATACCGGGGGCGGCTGGGGCATTCTGATCCCGCCCAGCATCCTGATGATTCTCTATGCCCTGATTACCGGGGTATCTGTTGGCCAGATGTTCGCCGCCGGCATCATGCCCGGGGTGCTGCTGATGGTGCTCACGTTCATCTACATCATCGTGCGCGCCACGCTACAGCCGCACCTGGCACCGGCCCTGCCACCGGAAGAACGCGGCACCTGGCCGGAAAAGCTGCGCGCCCTGCGAGCGGTGTTGCTGCCGATCGGGGTGGTGGTGATGGTTCTGGGCTCGATTATCGGCGGGATCACCACACCCACGGAAGCCGCCGCCATGGGCGTACTGGGCGCGCTGATATCGGCAGCCGTCTACGGTGAATTCAAGTGGTCGGTGATGCAGGAGGCGGCCATCCGCACCTTCAAGCTGACCGGCATGATCATGTGGATCCTGTTTGCCGCCCACGCCTTCAGCGCCGCCTACCAGAGCATGGGGGCCCAGGAACTGATCGAGGGCCTGATGAACATGGTTCCCGGTGGCCCCTGGGGCATCATCATCGCCATGATGGTGATCGTGTTCCTGCTCGCCATGGTGCTCGACCCGGTAGGCATCATGCTGATCACCCTGCCGGTGTTCATGCCCATCGTAAAATCCCTGGGCTTCGATCCTGTCTGGTTCGGCATCCTGTTCGTGATCAACATGGAAATCGGCTACAAGACCCCGCCCTTTGGCTTCAACCTGTTCTACCTCAAGGGCGTGGTACCGCCCGGTATCACCATGAAGGACATTTACACCTCGGTGATTCCGTTTGTACTGATCGAGATTCTGGCCATTGCCATCATCATGGTCTTCCCTGAGATTGCCACCTGGTTGCCGGATCTGTTCTTCTGATCCGATCAGCCTGACAGGCAACAAAAAAGCCCGGCGGATATCCTCCACCGGGCTTTTTCTGTTTCCCGCCCGGCCCGAAGACAGTAATCGGGGCGGGCGTTAAAGCGGGGTCAGATGAAAGCGTTCATCTGACCCCTGGTTTGGCGGCAACTGGAGGATCACGCCATCAGGTTGTAGATGAACACGATCACCACGGCAATCGGGGTCACGAACCGGATCAGGTTGTACCACAGGCCGAAGGCGCCGCCGGTCAGGGCCAGGTCGGACTTGAGTGACTCCCGGGCTACGAACCAGCCCACAAACAGGGCCGTGAGCAGGCCGGACAGCGGCAGCATGATGTTGGCTGTGATGTAGTCCAGCAGGTCAAAGATGGTCTTGCCCTCGAACCGTTCGAACATGCCCAGCGGTGTGATATCGGACCACACATTCAGGGACAGGATCGAGGCAATGCCCAGAGCCCAGCACAGCACGCCCACCAGCACCGCGCTGCCGGTACGGGCAAGGCTGGTCTTCTCCTCGACCCACTCGACCACCGGCTCCAGCAGGGAAATGCCGGACGTCCACGCCGCGAACAGCAACAGCACGAAGAACAGGGCACCAAACAGGCTGCCAAAGGGCATGTTTCCGAACGCCAGCGGCAGGGTCTGGAAAATCAGGCCGGGGCCGGCACTGGCTTCCAGGCCATTGGCAAACACCACCGGGAAGATGGCCAGGCCCGCCAGCAGGGCAACAGCGGTATCCATGATCGCGACGCTGATGGCGGTACGCCCGATGGACACGTCCCGACCCAGGTAGGAACCGTAGGCCATCATGATCGCCATACCCAAGCTGAGGGTGAAGAAGGCATGACCGAGGGCAACCAGCACACCGCTGACGGTAAGGGCGCCGAAATTCGGACTGAACAGGAAGCTGACCGCCTCACCGAAATGGCCGGTAGTAGTGGCATAGCCCACAGCAACCAGCAGCAGGATGAACAGGGCCGGCATCAGGATGGTGGCCGCACGCTCCAGACCACCTTTCAGGCCCCGGGAGACCACCAGTACAACCAGCGCCATGAACACAGTGTGCCAGATCAGCAGTTGCACCGGGCTGCCGAGCAGGCCGCCGAACAGGTCACCTATGGACTCGGCGGTACCGCCAGTGAAGTCGCCGGCGGCGGCGTGGCCGATGTAGGACGCGGCCCAGCCACCAATCACCGAATAGAAGGAAAGGATGATGAAGGCGGCAAGCATGCCCACGATCGCCGAGATCCGCCAGACGGGAGAGGCAAGGTTACGCTCGGCCACCAGGCGGAAGCTGGTGATCGGGTTGTGCCGGCCGTTCCGGCCGATGAATACCTCGGCCATCATGATGGGAATACCGATGATGGCGATACAGAGCAGGTATACCAGAACAAAGGCACCACCGCCGTTCTCACCGGTGACGTAAGGGAATTTCCAGACGTTGCCGAGGCCAACGGCAGAACCGGTAGCCGCCAGAATGAACGCCAGCCGGGACGACCAGAGGCCACGGGCAGTGTAATCGCCGTTACCCGACACAGAGTTGGATTGAGACATGTTGATTTCCTGTGCTTTTGGCTAAGGAATTGAAAGAGGATCGAGCGCCCGGGGCAGGCCCGGGCTGTTGGGGCGCGATTCTGCCAGCACTGGCGTAACGATGCCAGTGCTGGCGTGTATCAGGCAGTAGCCGCCAGACGGGCCCGGGGATGGAAGCGGGCATTCACCCACAGGGAAAACACGATGACTGCACCACCGATGGCCAGCCGGAGCAAATCGGCATCCCGGTTCCAGATCAACAGGTTGACCAGCAGGCCGGCGGGAACAAGGGCATTGTTCATGATTGCCAGGGTGCCCGCATCCACCTTGCAGGCACCCCGGTTCCACAGGAACAACCCGAGGCCGGAGGCGGCAAAGCCGAGCCAGGCCAGCACGCCCCACTGCAGGCCGGTGGACGGCAACCGCTCGGGATTGCCGAAGATCAGGAATGAAGGCAGAGCAATGATCAGGGCGCCGAAGAAGAAATAGCCGAAGGTCCGGAACGAGCCCAGATCCAGCGGATACCGCTGCATGACATGCTTGTAGCCCACCTGGCCGGCGGCAAAGGTAAAGTTGGCCACCTGCAGCAACAGGAAGCCGGTGACGAAGTCCTGACTCAGGCCATCATACCGGATGATCCCCGCCCCAACCGTGGCAATCGCCGCCGCCAGCAGAGCCACCGGCGAGAAACGCCGGAAAAGCGCATCATCGAGCAGGGTCACGTACAGGGGCGTGAAAATGGTGAACAACAGGACTTCCGGAACCGTCAGGTAGCTGAACGAGCGGTAGAGACACAGATAGGTCACCCCGAACTGCAGCATACCGGTCACCAGAATACCCAGCTTGAGCCCGGAGGGCACACCGCGCCAGCGGGTAAAGGGCAGGAAAATCAGTGACGCGATCAGTACCCGGGTCAGTACTGCAAAATCACTGTCCACCTGGCCGGCGAGGAATTCTCCGATCAGGCTGAAGGAGAATGCCCAGAGAACCGTAACAAAAATCAGCAAACCCATGTTGATAATCTCTCCCATTAACCGAGGCGCGTACTGTAACCGCTTTTCGGGTAGGATGCAGGCCTGTTTCACATGGAGACCCGGGGACCAAGCGCCACGATGGACGAAACCCACCAGCCATTACCCGAAGCCCGGCAACCGCTACTGAGCCGGGTGTTTACCGAATGGCGTACTCTCGCCATTCTTGGCGGACCGATCCTCATTGCCCAGGTTGCCCAGATGGCGAACGGGGTGATCGATACCGTCATGGCCGGCCATGCCAGCGCCGAGGATCTCGCCGCCGTGGGTATCGGCAGCAGCCTGTGGATGCCGCTGTTCCTGTTCTTCATGGGGGCGCTCAGCGCCCTGCAACCGATCATCTCCGGCTACAACGGCGCGGGCAGCCGCGAAAAGATCATGCCGGCCACCTGGCAGGGCCTCTACCTGGCCGCCGGCGGTTCGGTGATCATGATCCTGCTGCTGATCAATGTGAAGCCGGTGCTCACCCTGCTGGAGCTGGACGCCAACACCACCCGCATCACCCAGGGTTACCTGGATGCCTTTGCCTGGGGCGTTCCGGCCATGCTGCTGATGGCCGCCTTGCGCAGCCTGACCGATGGCCTGGGGCACACCCGGGTGATCATGGTGTTCTCGGTGCTCAGCACCCTGATCAATCTGCCCCTGAACTACATCTTCATTTATGGCAAGCTCGGGCTCCCTGCCATGGGTGGTATCGGCTGTGGCTGGGCTACATCGCTGTCCAATGGTTTTGCCGCAGTGGCAATGCTGGTCTACCTGAACCGGAGCCGCGTGTACCGGAGCTTCCACCTGATTGCCGATTGGGCTGCCCCGGACCGGGCAGGCCTGGGTTATATCCTGCGTATCGGCGTGCCGATCGGTTTCACCATTTTCGTCGAAGCCAGCATGTTCGCGGTCATTGCCCTGTTCCTGGCGCCTCTTGGCCCGGTGGTGGTCGCGGGCCACCAGATTGCCCTGAACGTGGTGTCGCTGCTGTTCATGTTGCCGTTGAGCCTGGGCATGGCTCTGACCCTGAGGGTGAGCTTCCTGATCGGAGCCCGGGCGCCGGACAGCGCCCGCCTGATTTCCCGCAGCTCGCTGGTACTGGCGGCGGCCATTGCGCTGGTTTTTGCCACCCTGCTGTACACCTTTTCCCCGGAGATTGCCGCCCTGTATTCGGGCGAGGCCGATGTCCGGGCGGTCACCGTGGCCCTGCTGGGCTTCGCGGCCCTGTTCCAGGTCGCCGATGTGGTGCAGGTGACGTGCATCAGCGCCCTGCGGGGGTACAAGGACACCCGTATCCCCATGTTCATCATGCTGTTTTCATTCTGGGGGATCGGATTGCCGCTGGGTTACGCCCTGACGTTCACCGACTGGATCGTGCCCGCCATGGGGGCTGCGGGATTCTGGGTAGGACTGACCTGTGGCCTTACGTCCGCCAGCCTGCTGCTGGGCTGGCGCCTGTTCTGCTTTACGCCGGATCAGGCTGACTGAAGCAAGGCGCGAATACGGGGCTCCGCAAACACTGCCCGGTCCCGGCCGGTTTCCTTTGCCTGGTACAGGGCGTCGTCGGCTCGGGCAAGCCAGCTGTCCACGCGCTCGCCCCAATCCAGCTCGGCGACACCGAAGGACGCCGTGATGGAACCGCCGGGATGCTTCACATGGTTGCGCAGCAACTGCTGCAGATTACTGATGACGGTCTTGAGTCCCGCCCCGTCGATGGCCGGGACCAGCAGAACAAACTCTTCACCGCCATAGCGGAACAGCTGGTCGGACTTCCGGGTGTTTTTACGAAGCACGTTGACCAGATCGACAAGAACCTCATCCCCGACACTGTGACCGTACTCGTCGTTGATCTGCTTGAAATGATCGATATCCAGCAGGATCAGGGCACAGGAAATTCCGGTCCGGCTGGCATGGGCCTGAGCAATGGCCAGCTCCTCATCCATGGCGCGGCGGTTCTTCACCCCGGTCAATGGATCGATGGTGGCCAGGTGCTCCAGGCGCCGGCGCTGATCCTCATTGCGGCTGGCGAAAACGAAGGCGCAGGCACTGACCACCAGGGCAGTGGAAACGAACGAGCCCATCTGTTCGAGGCTGGAGAAGGCATCGCCAAGGGCAACCATCAGCACCACCGAGGACACATTGATGGCAATGGCGACCCTCGGCGGTGTCAGGAAGAAACTGGTAATCAGGCAGGGGTAGAGCCAGAAGAGCCCGGGGTCACCCACCAGACCCGCCACCACCACGGCCCCGAACGAGGCCACGATGGCCATGACCAGGCCGCTGCGCCGGGTATCCCCGGTCATCCACGCATAGACCACACCACCGCAGACGCCGCAGAGAATCAGGACGTCAACCACGCCGGTCACCAACTCGCCCTGATGAAAGCGCAACACGGCAAACGGCGTGATACCCAGAAAGCCACTCAGCCCCAGCAGGGTAATGATGGACAGACGAAAATCCGATCTAAGGCGTTGGAACATGGGAAAAGTTTTCCGACAAAGGTCGCATAATGGTCCCAAGCGTAGCCGAACAGGTCCGACAGGTCGTCATGTCTGGCTATTTTTTAACAATGTTTCATGGTGCGTACAGATTAATACGCTGCATCTCTCCAGGCAGACCGTAAAAACCACATAAATAACAGGGAATTGATAACGTAACTCCGCATTCTGGAAACCAAACGTTACCAAGCGGCAAAAACCGGCCATCTATACTGGGATCAGCTGAAATTTCACGGTTACGGTTGTCTATGTCCAACGCCTCTACACCCCAGTCAGACCAGGAATTACTCAACGCCCGCCTGGAACAGGCCAATCAGCAATTGCTGCAGTCGGAAAAACTGGCGGCCATTGGCCAGCTTGCCGCCGGCGTCGCCCACGAGATCAACAATCCCGTGGGTTACGTCTATTCCAACCTGCAAACCCTGGACACCTATCTCAATGACCTGTTCCGGCTGACCGAGGCGGTGGACAGCGCCAGGTCTCTGGATGACCTCCGGGTGATCAAGCAGAACATTGACTACGATTATCTGAGGGACGACCTGCGGGACCTGCTGGCGGAATCTCGGGAGGGCATCGAGCGGGTCAAGACCATCATTGCGGCCATGAAGGACTTCTCCCACATCGAGGAGGAAGAATTCAAGCCGGCGGATATCCATCGGGGCATCGAAACCACCCTGAACGTGGTCAACAACGAACTGAAGTACAAAGCCGAGGTGGTGCGGGAGTTCGGAGAGCTGCCCGAAGTGGAATGCATCATCTCCCAGATCAACCAGGTGGTGATGAACCTGCTGGTCAACGCCGCCCATGCCATCGAAAGTTTTGGCCAGATCACCATTCGCACGCGCCAGCAGGGTGACACTGCCATCATCGAAGTGCAGGACACCGGCAAAGGCATCTCGCCGGAGCACCGGCACCGGATCTTCGAACCGTTCTTTACCACCAAGCCGGTCGGCAAGGGCACGGGCCTGGGCCTCTCCCTGTCCTTCAACATCATCGAAAAGCACCAGGGCAGCCTTGACGTGGACAGCACTCCCGGTGAAGGCACCTGCTTCCGTCTGACCCTGCCCATCACTCAGCCCGACCCCAACAACGAATAACCACGGCGACACGGAGACAAGCCATGATCAAGATCCAGCTGGTGGACGACGAACGCAATATTCTCAGTGCCCTGCGCCGGCTGCTCAAACCGGAGGGCTGGGAGGTGCATACCTACGACAATGTCGAGGAAGCCCTCGGCAGCCTCCTGGAGCACGAGTACGCCGTGATCATCTCGGATTACCGGATGCCCACCGCCGACGGCGTCACCTATCTGCAGTTCGCCAAACAGCGCCAGCCCGATGCCATCCGTCTGGTGCTCAGCGCCTACGGTGACCGGGACTCCATGATCAAGGCCATCAACCAGGCTGAGGTGCATCGGTACCTGTCCAAACCCTGGGATGACCATGAGGTGGTGAGTGCCATCCGCTCGGCCATCGACCTGTACCAGCTGAAAAAGGAAAACCAGCGCCTGCGCCAGGAAAACGACCGCCAGAAAGACATGCTCCGGGCCCGTGAGGAAGAATTGTTGCGGCTGGAGGCCGAGAACCCGGGCATCACCCGGGTCCAGCGGGATGCCGATGGCTCGGTGCTGATTGGCAACGATGACTGAAGCGGACCTGCGTAATGCCTGATTTCAGCCCGGAAGACAACAAGCTCGCCCTGAAGGTGGTGTTCTACGGCCCGGCCCTGAGCGGCAAGACCACCAACCTGATGCAGCTGCATTCCCTGCTCAATCCCGAGCGCAAGGGCGAGCTGATGGTGCTCGAGACCCGGGACGACCGCACCCTGTTCTTCGACATGCTGCCCATCGGTCTGCGCAGCCGCTCCGGGCTGGACCTGAGGCTGAAGCTCTATACCGTGCCCGGACAGGTCCAGCACGACAGTACCCGCAAGGCGGTATTGTCCCGGGCCGACGGGGTGGTGTTCGTGGCCGACTCCCAGGTCGCCCAGCAGGACAACAACGCCATCGCCTTCGGCAACCTGGAAGACAACCTGGACAAAGTGGGCCTGGATATCGACGCCCTGCCCATGGTGGTGCAATTCAACAAGCGCGACCTGCCTGCCGTGGTGGACGAGGCCGAACTCCAGGCACGCTGGGCGGGTACGCCCTGGGCGCCACTGGCCATGGCCTCCGCCCTTCAGGGCACGGGAGTCATCGAAACCTTCCGGACTCTGCTCGACCGCCTTTATACAGGCATCGATGCCGAGTTCGACCTTGCCGGCAAGCACGGCATTGACCGGGCCACTTTCATTGGCCGACTGAGCGCCAGCCACGGGGTGGATGATGCGTAACTTCGAGGACGATCCGACACTATCCGACCTGCTGACCCCGGACCAGCTCCAGAGACTGAGCAACGGGCTGAGCGCCCTGTGCCGGGCGCCGGTGGTGATCAGCGAAAACCGTGCCGGGGACGCCGTTCCGGTGGAATTCAACCTGGAAACCGTCGGCTGGCTGAGCGGTGGCGCCTCGGCCGTGGAACGGGGGGCCGCGGCCGAACTGGTATCCTTCCTGATGCTGTTCGTGGCCAAGTATCGCCTGGCCGCCAATATCCACCATGACACCACCGAAGCCAGCTATGCGGAGCTTCAGCGTCAGAACGAGGCCCTCAGGGCATCCGAGGCCAAATACCGGGAACTGTCCGACCAGTTGCAACAGAAAGTGGATGAACAGGTCGCCGTGATCCGCCAGACCCAGCAGGAACTCTACGAGAGTGCCCGGTTGCGCTCGGTTGGTCATCTGGCCGCCGGTGTCGCCCACGAAATCAACAATCCCGTCGGGTTCATCAGCAGCAACCTGCGGGTGGCCCGGGACTATGTCCAGAATCTGGAGCCCCTGCTGCCTGAAACCGCCGAGAACCGGGAACTGCTGGAGGATTTCCACGATCTGCTGAACGAGTCGATCGATGGAACCGACCGCATTGCCAGCATCGTCGCTGACCTGAAGACCTTCTCCAGCATCGATCAGGCCGACAATGCCCTGTGCGACCTGAACAGCCTGCTGCGCAGCGCCTGTCACCTGGTACAGACCGAGCATGACCACCGACTGAACATCACCGAGAACCTTGCAGAGCTGCCCAGGATCCCGGGCCATCCGTCCAGGCTGTCGCAGACCCTTTTCAATTTGCTGGACAACGCGGCCCGGGCGGTCGGGGAGGATGGCCGCATCCTGGTCAGGACCCTGGCGGACAATACCGGTATCCAGGTGATCATCCAGGACAACGGCTGCGGCATCCCGGAGACGATTCGCAGCCAGGTCTTCGATGCCTTTTTCACCACCCGGCCGGTGGGATCCGGCACCGGGTTGGGACTCACCGTGGCCCGGGATACGGTCCGCGCCCACGGTGGCCAACTGACACTCGACAGCCAGGAGGGGGCGGGTACCCGAGTCGTCCTCTCACTGCCAGTCCAACAAGGTTCCTGAATGGCAAATCGCTACGCATCCCTGTTCTACGGAAACGACACCGACAAACAACCGGCCCCGGAGCCGACCAAGCGCGCCGCGCCCTATCGCCTGCTGCTGGTGGACGACGAGCCCAACATCCTGGCGTCCCTGCGCCGGGTGTTCCAGCGGGAAAACTACGAACTTCTGTTCGCCCGCAGCGGTGCCGAGGCCCTGAAAATCCTGGAAAAGCAGCCGGTCGAGCTGATCATGACCGACTTCATGATGCCGGGCATGAATGGCAGCGAACTGCTCAGGGAAGTCCGGGAGCGCTGGCCCCAGACCATCCGCATCATGCTCACCGGTCACGCCAACACCGACGCGGTGATGGGCTCGATCAAGGACGGTGCGGTCTACCGGTTCATCCTCAAGCCCTGGAACGATGACGACATCCGCCTGACCATCGCCCTGGCGCTGGAACAGTACGAGCTGATGCAGCGCAACCGGAGCCTGGAGCAACAGACCCAGAAACAGGGCCGCGACCTCGAGACCATCAGCAAGCTGACTGCCACCAACCGCAGCCAGCTGGCCATCCTGTTGCACAAGAAAGGCTGGCTCAATCCCCAGCAGATCCAGCAGCTGCACCGGGAAATGCAGAGCCAGAAAACACCGGTGGTGCGCCAGCTGCTCAAGCATGACTGGGTGGACTTCACCAAGGTCTTCGAACTGCTGCGGGACGACATGCTGTTCGAAGAGGTGGACCTGAGGGAGTTCCAGCCGGACCCCAGCCTGCTGTCCCTGGTCCCCCAGAAAATCTGTACCCGCCAGCTGGTGCTGCCGCTGCGGGCCAGTGGCCAGCGCCTGCGCCTGCGCCTGGCCATGGTGGACCCCATGGACATCAACCTGATCGACGAGCTGGGGTTCATGACCGGCTACACCATCCACCCGCTGCTGTGCGAAACCTCGCAGATGCAGAACAAGCTGGCTGAGATCTTCGGCGACACCAACGATCTGGACGATATCACCACCAAGGTGGGCTCCGACGATCCCTACGAGGGCATCGAGATCGTGCTGGACGAGGACGCCGACCAGGAATCCCTGGAACAGTTGCTCGGCAGCTCCGAAGAGCCACCGGCGATCCGGCTGGTGAATGCCATTATCCTCGAGGCCCTGCGCCTGGGCGCCAGCGACATCCACGTTCATCCCCGCACCAAGTCGCTGGTGGTGCGCTACCGCATTGACGGCGTGCTTCAGGACAAGATCCACATCCCGACCAACCTGCTGATGTCGGTGGTCTCGCGCATCAAGGTCATGGCGGAGCTGGACATCACCGAGCGGCGACGCCCCCAGGATGGCCGGATCACCGTCAAGACCCCGATGCGGATCGTCGACCTGCGGATTTCCACCCTGCCCACCATCAACGGGGAGAAGGTGGTCATGCGGGTGCTGGAGCGTCAGTCTTCGGCCCAGTCCCTGGAGGATCTCGGACTGTCACAGCACAACCTGGCCCGGCTCAAGCATGTCATTGCCAAGCCCCAGGGCATCATCCTGGCCACCGGTCCCACCGGTAGCGGCAAGACCACCACCCTCTATGCGCTGCTGCAGCACAATGCCTCGCCGGAGCGCAATTACGTCACCATCGAGGACCCGGTGGAGTTCCATGTCGACATGGCCGGCCAGGTGCCGGTCAAGGACCGGATAGGGCTGGATTTCGCCAGCGTGCTGCGGGCAATCCTGCGCCAGGATCCGGATGTGATCCTGCTGGGCGAGATCCGGGATGAGGAAACCGCCGATGTGGCGTTCCACGCGGCGATGACCGGGCACCTGGTCTATTCTACCCTGCATACCAGTTCTGCCGCGGCCACCGTGGCGCGACTGCTGGATCTCGGCCTGAAGCCATTCGTGCTGGCCTCGGCGCTGGAAGCCATCATCGCCCAGCGTCTGGTGCGGCGGATCTGCACCCACTGCCGGGAAGAAACCGAGCGGCCCACGGAGGTTTTGGAACAGCTGGGGCCACAGTTCCTGAGTGAGGATCTGCGTTTCTATCGCGGCCGGGGCTGCGAGAAATGTCACAAGGGCTACAAGGGCCGGGTCGCCATTCACGAAGTGCTGACCATGAACGAGGAACTCCGGATTGCCATTACCGAAGGGGCCAGCGCCATGCAGATCGAGACCCTCGCCCGGGAGAAGGGCATGATGGTGCTGCTGGACGATGCCCTGGAAAAACTGCGCGACGGTCTGACCACTGCCGACGAAATCCTGCGCCTGCTGGGGCCCCAGGTACTCCATGGTTAACGCGCTCAAGCGACCGGCCTTCTGGTACTGCCTGACCCTCGCCCTGGCCATATCCCTGGGTTCCGTGGGTCTGATCATCCTGATTGACTTCGGTATCAGCGGGCCGGAAGGCGTCGGCCGCCTGTCACTGCGTCCCGGCGGCGGGTTGATTGCGTTGACCCTGTCCGCCGCCCTCCTGGCGCTGTTGTTGCGGTAC
>Ga0114984_1000392_pt1 | contig 17181 bp, 14 predicted proteins | sample Shrwel1BS1Day1_FD_96987 | JGI IMG/M metagenome (GOLD analysis project Ga0114984, IMG submission 96987) | Subsurface microbial communities from deep shales in Ohio, USA - Utica-3 well 1 S-1-Day1 | ecosystem: Environmental > Aquatic > Deep subsurface > Shale gas/oil reservoir > Produced water/Flow...
AAACCTTGGGCTTGACCGAGTTGAATGGCGGCGCGCTCTTCGACGCTGAGTTCGGAATAGGACATGGGGCAACACCGTACCGGAAAGGTCAGGTGTTGCACTCAGTTTTTGCGGCCGCCCTCTGTCAGCACTGAACTATTCAGCTCCTCGCGCAGCGTTCGCCATTGCGGCAAATGCAGGTCGAGGAGAGAGGTGAAACGTTCGTTGTGATGCCGCTCATGCAGGTGGGCCAGCTCGTGCACCAGGATGTACTCCAGGCACTGTACGGGTTTCTTGGCCAACTCCAGGTTGAGCCAGATGCGCTGGGCTTCGATGTTACAGGTGCCCCACTTGGTCTTCATGCGCTTAATGCCCCAAGCGCGCACTTCAACACCTAACTTCGGCTGCCACTTTTCCAGTAGCTTTGGCACCAGGCGTTTCAACTCGGCGCGATAGAAGTCTTGAAGTACGTGCTCGCGTCGCTCGACGGTGGTCTCCGGACGCACGAATAGATCCATGCAGGCCTTACCGCGCAGCGTTAAATGCAGTGCTATACCACTGCTCTCGTGCACGCGCAGGCGATACCGCTGGCCCAGGAAGTAATGGCTCTCGCCGCTGATCATGCGCCGTTGGGATTGCCGGGGCTGGGCCTGAAATTTGGCCCGTTGGCGCTTGATCCAGCCCAGCTTGCCCACCACCGCCAGGCGCACGGCTTCGTCATCTACCGCCAAAGGAGCTGCCACACGCACACGCCCCTGTGGGGGATAAACGCCCAGGTGCAGGTTTTTGATCGGTTTGCGCACGACCTCCACGGTTAAACCGCTGACCGTGATGTTGCGGGACTCAATACTCATGCTGATGCTTGACCAGTTCCAGTAAGGCTTCCAGCCGGTCGTTGTCCGAACCCGCTTGGTAGTCGCCATGGGTTTCGGCAGCATCCTTGCCCCACTGATCCAATACCTGCTTGATCGCTAGGCGCACGCGTTTGATCTTCATGGCATTGCTGCGCCAGTCGTCCTGCCTGCTATCCAGCACCGCCGCGTCCACTGCTAGGGCTAGATCGGCGTCATGTCCGAGGTTGTCGTATAGATGCTTTCGCGCATTGCTGTTGATCGAGTCAGGGTAGCTGTTGGCACTGGTGGGGTTCTTCGCCTGCTTGGTCAGCTCCACTACCTCGGCTAGGTATTGCTGATAGCTGATGGCGTCTTCTTTGCGCTTTGCGATCAACGCATCGAGCAGAGAAGACATAGTTTCGTAGTACTTCGGGTTGATCGGCGACTCATCAATGATCAACTTGCGCACGTTGTTCTCGATGGTCTCGGCGACGGCTTCCTTGTTTTCGCGGATGCCCTTGGGCAGCGCGTCCACAGCGCCGACACCGCGCTCGACGATCAGCTGGATCAGCGACATATCGTCGAAGGCTGAGATCTTCTCGCTGTCGTCAGCACGGATGTAGGTGTCGATCAAAAAGCGCATGTCCGGCTCGTAGGCCTTCAAGTCGATGTAATCGCCACTGGCCAGCTTCACCTCGTCGCGCACCTTGGTGAAGTGATCAACCTCATCCTTGATCTCGCTGATTTCTCTGGCGCTATAGCCGGCTTCTTCCAGCTCGTTGGCCAGATTGCCGAAGCAGCGAATCAGCGCTGAGGTCATCTTGTACAAGTTCAGCCGCTTCGGCTCGTTGGCTTTGAGCACCTCGGCATTACCTGAGTCGGTGCCGCAGAAGAAGCGGATATAGGCAGGCGTATCCTTGGGTTTCTCAACCGGTTCGCACAGGGCCTTGATCGCCTCGCGGGCCTCCTCCAGGTCTTCCTGGGCCTTGCTCAGCCGGTCTTCCAGCAGGCCTGCCACGTCGGCCTTGTCGTACCCATCCAGTGCGCCGCTGGTGTAGTCGCCGATGGCGCCTTCCAGCTGCTTGAACAAGTCTTTGTAGTCGATGATGTAGCCGTACTGCTTGTCTTCACCGTCCAGGCGGTTGACCCGGCAGATGGCCTGGAACAGACCGTGGTCTCGCATCTGCTTATCGATGTAGAGATAGGTGGCTGAAGGTGCATCGAAGCCGGTCAGCAGCTTGTCCACCACTATGAGTAGGCGCATCTGCCCAGGCTCCTTGATGAAGCGCTGCTTCACCTCCTTCTCGAAGGTTTCCGGATCTTTGTCGCCCAGCATCTGGTTGTAGATTTCGTACTGGCGCAGCTTCTCGGTCAGCCCCTCTCCGGTGGCTTCGCCCTTGATATCCGCTGGCGAAGGCTTGTAGCTGGTGACGATGGCGCACTTGTCACCCATCCCGGCCTTGCAGAACAGCTCATAGCACTTGCAGGCTTCAAAGATGCTGCTGGTGACCAGCATGGCATTACCCCGACCATCGGCCAGGCGGTGCTTGGTAGCCATATCCATCAGAATGTCGGCGACGATCTTCTCCAGTCGCGACTGGCTAGACAGCACTTTCTGCATGGTGCCCCAGCGCTGCTTGAGCTGCGCTTTGGCAAGGTCGTTCAGGCCCTTAGTCTTGGCCTCGAACCACTGATCAATTTTCTTCTGCGAGGTGATGTTCTGGTCGATGTCGCGGGCTTCGTAACGTAGGTCGAGCACCACGCCATCGGCCACCGCCTCATTGAATTTGTAGGTATGGATGTAGCTACCAAATACCTCGATGCTCTTCTGCTTATCGGCCTTGAGCAGCGGCGTGCCGGTGAAGCCGATAAACACGGCATTGGGCAGGATGGCTTTCATCGCCTTGTGAAGCTCGCCGGACTGGGTGCGGTGGCACTCGTCGACGAACACATAGAGGTCGCCCTTGGCGCGGAAGTCTGGCGGCAGACTCTTGCGAAGCTCCTCCACAAAATCTTCTACACCGGCATCCTCGCGAGTGCCGAACTTGTGGATCAGCGAGCACAGCAGCCATGGCGATGGCTGGTTGAGCTTGGCGATCAGATCTGCCCCGCTGGTGGTGCGAACGATCTGTTCATTGACGCCGGTAAACACCTTCTCGATCTGCTCATCCAGCTCGGTGCGGTCGGTGATGATCAGCACCCGCGAGTCCTGGATATTTTCCCTAATCCACTTGGTCAGCCAGACCATGGTCAGGGACTTACCCGAGCCCTGGGTGTGCCAGATGATCCCGCCCTCGCGCCGACGCAGGTAGCGCTGCGCTTCGCGGATGCCGAAGTACTGGTTGTGCCGACAGAGCTTCTTCACCCCGCTGTCGAACACGATGTAGTCGTGGATCAACTCAAGAAAGCGCGCCTTGTTGCAGAGCTGAAGCAGGTGCCGATCCAGCAGGTTGTCGGCAGCAGTGCTCTCCTCGCCTTCTTCTTTCCAGGTCAGGTAGTATTTCTCACCGGTCTGGATGGTGCCGTAGCGCAGGCCCTGGGTATCGTTGCCGGCCATCACGTACTGCATGGTGGAGAAGAACGGCTGGATAAATTCGGCCTTCTGGTTATCCAGGTTCTGCCGGATGCCCTCGTTCACCGCCACCTTGGAGCGCTTGAGTTCCAATACGCCGAGGGCAATACCATTCACATAGAGCACGACATCTGGGCGCTTGGTATTCGCCTTGGCATCAGCGCCTTTGACCGTGACTTCCTCGGCAATGGCGAAGTGGTTCTTGTCAGCCTGCTTCCAGTTGATCAGCCATACCGTCTGGGTGTTCTCGCCGACCTCGGACTTGATCTTCACGCCATAGCGCAGCAGTTCGTACACCGCCTTGTTGCGGTCATACAGGCCCTTGCTGGCGTCATTGGCAGCCTTGTTCAGCTCGAAGATGGCTCGGCTGACCAGGTTGGCCTCCACACCCTTCTCAAGCAGCCAGCCACGTAGCAACTCCGCCTCGATATTGGCGTTGTTTGGGCGCTCGGCCCAATCGCCGAGGTGCTCATAGCCCAGCGCCTGCTGAAACAGCTTGGCCACGCGTTGCTGGGTCTTTTTTTCGATCTGGCCGACGGTGTTCATCAGTCGATTTCCTTTTGCGTCATGCAATGTACGTCCTTACGCCGACAGGTCTATGAATCACACCGGAGATCTCTACGGGGTAATCGATGCCAGATCTAACAGCGTGAAGCGCGGTCGTCCTTGTCCTACACGGATGACATGCAATTTCACTTGAACGTGCTTGTGTAGCCACTCCCGATTCAAAATATCGGGATCCTCGATGGCAGGATCGACCTTACCTTTTATAAGGCCAGACTGATCACTCAACTTGAATTCGAAAGTCCTGGCACCAGGCAGCACACCTTGAAACTCCCCACGGTAGGACTCCTGCTGCTCCTGAATATTTTCATCTTGTAAACGCTCTACCGAAGATTGGAGTTGCTGGATGTCGCTGAAACGGAAAAAGCGATTTTTAAATTCCAACCCACACCAAGAATCTTGCTGTGCTAAATAACCAAGGAACTCAGCGACCTTTCTTACCGCTCTAGGGTGAATTTCTTCGACTAGTTCCGCTACATCATCGTCGGAGCCTTCAGCAGTAGTGCGTAATAGAGCTTGGATTTTCTCTAGCGCCTCTTCACCCTTTTCTGGCTCTGGAAAGAGGTCTTCTTGTGTGGCTGGTAGTTCGAACTCAAAACCAAAAGAGCCTATAGCTGTACCGGTGATCAGTAATTGATTTCTGCCTTTATCCGGAATAGGCCCCATAAAATTAAGGCTTTTATTTAAACTTGCAGCGACGGCAGCAAATGCGTCGGTAAAAGCACCAGAAGCTTTGCTAGCAAAATCAGCAGATATTCCATGGCTACCAACAACCGGACGCCCTCTGAAAGTTAGGCGTGCTTTCTCCAATGAACGGCTTGCAGGGGTTTTGGCAAGGGCCATCTCGGCTGTTGCCAAGCGCTCTTCGAAGGCAATTCTTTCAATAACATTCTCATTCGGAATGCTAGCCAAAATTTCACGGATTTCCTTGATTTCCGACTCAAGAGATAAGCGAGTTGTACTCATTTTGCAGTCTCCTGCGAATCCTTTTGACTCAATATTCGCCGAGCCTCAGCGTCCTCGTCCGGTCTCAAGTCTATCTGTAAAAACCCCTTCCAAAGACCGTCTCGGCGATGCGACCACATACTGTACCAGTAGCTGATTTGGCGCACCTGTCGGGTATCCGTAGGTTCTCCCAGTACATGGGGATAGGCATCTACTTTATAGGTTGCTTTTACATAGGCGTTGCTGAGCAACTTACCTGCTTTACTGGCAAGCGAGCTTTGGGTTTCCCCAGTGGGCAGATGAAAATAAGTGACAACATCTACGTCATTGGGGGGGCGGGCTTCGTGGTTTTCGACGTCCTGCATGAAGCTGCCATCCACCCACTGAAACCCGTGTGTCAACCCGGCGCCATGAAGTGCCGCACGGTAGTCGAGGAAACCTTTCAAAATTTCAGCGCGTTCGGGCGTAAAGGCAAACTGCTCAACAAAATCGCACAGGCCGACCTCATAGGGCGAGCGATCTGGGCTATGCCCAGGATTCTGTGGCCTTATTGGAGGTAATACGCCAACCATTGTCCATGCGGGGATCATCCATCAGACTCCTTGATTGGTTAGACGGATCCTACCAGTAAGCAGCTCCTGCATCATGCCCTGTTTGAGTTGGCAGGCTTTGTCGCGTCGGGTTTCGAGGGCAGCGAGTTCGGCGTCCATATCGGAGAGGATTGTGGCAATGGCAGCTTGCTCTTCTATCCCCGGAATTTTTAGCTCAGCACTGGCAATATGAGCACGATTGGTGGCATAGACCTTGGTGCCGGCTGCCAGCTGACGCAAGTGCGAGCGAAACTTTGGAATGAATTGCAAATAAGCTTTGAAACCATCCGTCATTACTTTTTTTTCAAATCGCACTGCAATGGTGTGCAGGCCTGCAACCAGTTCCATATCCTCTGGGAGCTGAACCTCGGCAGATTTACCAACGCCATCCAAGTCCTCTGACGCATCAGCAAATACCAGGTCGCCGTTGTTCAAGCGATCTAAGCGCTTTGCTTTGTCGCGTGGCAGGCAGGGCATAGATGTTTTTGCAGGATTCAGCAGCAGGTGCTGGCTGCCATGAATGTCGCCGTAGTGCAGATAGTGAACATCACCTTCAGTGGATAGCTCAGCGCGTGAGTTCGTACCGTTCCTCAAAAATGACAAATGATCCCCCAACCGCTTAACCGCCCACTCTCCACTAAACCCTGGCAGGCGGCGTTGGCCGGTGAGGAGCTGTTGCCTGGTGGCTTGTTGGATATCGCGTTTTTTGGCGATCAGTTGATCCAAGCTGCTCAGAAGGGCATCGATATCATCTAATGCAGAAGCTATTGCGGCTTGTTCGTGAACAGGGGGAAGCGGAATTTGCATTCCCGCAATCATCTCCATGCGCACAGAGTCGACAGACGATTTCGCTGTCATCGACATAATTCGCTCGTAAAAGCGGGTACTGAATTGATAGAAAAAATACCGGCCATGCAGGTGGTCTGAGAAATCACTGATGCGGTAGACGCGCTGGTGGACGTCAAATTTTCCATTTATGTAGTGGAAAACCTTACCTGTGCCAACGCCATCTCCCGCAGTTAGCACAGCTTCACCGTCATATGAGTAGCTGTTGATACGTTCAACCTGCTGTGACCTCACATAAAATGGATATGCTCCACCCTCAACCTTGTCTTGAGTATTTCTTGAGCCAGTTTTAATCGAGCAATGAGCATCGATACGGGTGATGTTCCAATCCATAGGGATAAGCCCCAGATCAGTTTGCACTTGCCCCACTTTTACCGATGGATTCATACAGCGAACCCCATCTTCGCCAGATGCGCATTGACCTTGGCCGCCAGCGCGTCCACCTCAGCATTCAGCGCCGGCAATGGCGTGGCATAGCGCTCAGCCAGTTGGCGAATACGACCACTAAGGGCCTGGGACACCCGATCCAGCTCGGTCTGTACATCGGCTTGCAGGGTGGCCAGCCATTTATCGTCCACCACCAGGGTTTTCAGCTCGGCTTCGCTGAGCTGGGCGTAGCGGGCCTGCACTTTGGCGTCCAGCGCCTTCTGCGCAGCTTTCACCTTCTTGCCGGCTTCGGCCTCGCGCTCGATCAGTGCCAGGCATTGCTCCAGCGCTTGGCGTTCCTCGTCGGCTTCGAGGTCGTGCTTGATGGCTTTCAGGCGAGCCTTGAGGCTTGCGGCGGTGAGTTTGCCCTTGTCGGTCTTGCCTTCGGCCAGAGGGCCGTCGTCGCCTCCCTGCTCTTCGTCCAGCTCTTCCAGCTCGCGGCTGATGGCGTCGCGTTTGGCTTCCAGCTCGGTGATGGCGGCAGCTTCGGCGGCGTAATAGCGGCGTACGACCAGTTCGGGCGGCAGCAGGTCGGTATTAGGTTCGCCTTGGCTTTGGCCACTAGCAATAAGTGGCCGCCAGCCATCGATCACCAGTTGGTACACGTCATCCTGCATGGTGGCGTACCAATAGTCTTGGAGGTGCTGGTAGACGTCGTAGGCATCCAGCAGCGGCGCGGCTTCGAAGCGATGCAGCAGATCTTCTGCCAACCCTTTGAGCAGCGCCTTGGGTTGGTCGCCAATGGCGATTCCGGTAAGTTTCGGGCGGTGTTCGGCACGCCAGGCCTCGAACAGGCCCGCCACCGTTTGGCGGAAGGCATCGAACTCAGGGTGGCCGAAGATGGTCGGCTTGATCTCGCTGATGGCGACTTTGAGGCTGAGGTAGCCAGGGCGCAGGGGCTCGAACAGCGCGCTGCGCAAGTTAGGCATCACCTCCCAGTAAGCATGCAGGGCGTCGATATCCCGCTCGGGAATGCCGCCATGCAGGTGGGCCTCGATGTCCTGAAGATCCTCTTCTTCGCTGGTGTCGATATAGCGCGGGATGTTCAGGTTGAAGTCGTTGGCTTCGATCTCAGCCATTGGCACCAGTCGCGCGAATTTCTCCACCTCCGTCTGCTGGGTGAAGGTATCGACGATCTTGTGGATGTCCTGCTCACGCAGGCGATTCTTGTTGCCGTCCTTGATAAAGCCCTTGCTTGCGTCGATCAGGAACAGGCCTTTGCGCCCGGCACTGCCCTCCTTGTCCAACACGATGATGCAGGCAGGAATGCCGGTGCCGTAGAACAGGTTTGCCGGCAGGCCGATGATGCCCTTGATGTAACCCTGCTGGAGGATGCGCTTGCGGATGGCGGCCTCGGCACCGCCCCGGAATAGCACACCGTGGGGCAGAATCACCGCCGCCTTGCCGGTGCTCTTCAGCGAAGTGAGCATGTGCAGGAGGAAGGCGTAGTCGCCATTCTTCTCAGGCGGAACGCCATAGCTGAAGCGGTTGTACTCGTCTTCTGCCGGGTTGAAGCCATTGCTCCAGGCCTTGGTGGAGAACGGCGGGTTGGCGACGATAAAGTCGAACAGCTTGAGCTTGCCCATCGGATCTTTGAAATGCGGTGCGGACAGGGTGTTGTCCTTCCAGATTTCCGCCGTGGGGCAGTCGTGCAGGATCATGTTCATCTTGGCCAAAGCGCTGGTGGCGTTGTCCATTTCCTGGCCGTAGATGGCCAGATCCAGGCCAGTGACGCTTTTGGCTTCGTCGTGCGCTTTGAGCAGCAACGAGCCCGAGCCGCAGGTCGGGTCATAGATGCTCTGCTTGCTGTCAGTAGCACCGGCCAGGCCGATGACCTGGGCCATGATCCGCGACACTTCTGCGGGGGTGTAGAACTGCCCCTTGCTCTTGCCGGACTCGGTGGCGAAGTGGCGCATCAGGTATTCGTAGGCATCGCCGAGGATGTCGTCGCCCTGTGCGCGGTTGCTGCGGAAATCCAGCCCCGGCGAATTGAAGATGCTGACCAGGTTGGACAGCCGGTCGACCATCTCCTTGCCCTTGCCTAGCTTCTCCTGGTCGTTGAAGTCGGCTACGTCGATGACGCCGGTAAGGTTATTGGCCTCGGCCAGGCGGGCAATGATCTGGTTGATCTTGTCGCCGATCTCCTTGTCGCCCTTGAGCGCCACCATGTCGGCAAAGCTGCCGCCTTCCGGCACCTCGATCAGCGAGTTCGGGTCGCCAGCGTACTTGTCCGACACGTACTTTACGAACAGCAGTACCAGGACGTAGTCCTTGTACTGCGAGGCATCCATCCCGCCACGCAGTTCGTCGCAGGATTTCCAGAGGGAGGAATAGAGTTCGGATTTCTTGATGGCCATCGGGCGTACTACCTTGCAATGCGGGATAGCAGGTAGCAGCGGGTCAAAGCCCCGTACGCGTCCCTGCCGAAAGGATGGGCCGAGAGTACCAGAAGTGCGGAGCAGGCCTCATCCTTGGCCGGCAACAGAATAGCCTTCGAGATGCTGAATTTCTGAAAGACAGGCGCCAACTCCACATCAGGCATCTAGGATGCGGCATCGACGGATCGTGGATTGAGTTTTAGAGAGATTCCTTCCTTGTCGCCCTCAATGACCAGCTCATCTCCCAAAGCCCAGCCAAGCTTCTCCAGTAGCACCGGAGGAAGCTCAACGATGACGTCCCCGCTGCCATCTCCTGGATCTTGGCAGACAACTCGCCAGCTCTCTGATGTCGCCATCGCTTCGACCTCACGGTGAAAGAACTCAGTATGGCAGTATCGCCTTGGGCAGGACGGCTTCATAGGGAGGAGGCTACATTTCCATGCAGTTACCAACCGTAAAGCGCTGAAGCACATTTGGGCATTCTGAACCACACGACAGTGCCATCGACACTTTGATACCTAGAAAACTGCTGGCCTCACTTTAAAGTGGCGAAAAGTCGATACAGCGAGAGCCAAAATGTCATCTACAGCTTTTCAATTCCCAACGCTCGGTCATTTCAACAAAGCGCTATGTGATTGCCTAGGTCTGTGGAGCAGCGACGGGAAGAGTGTCGAGTTTCATGTGCCCGCCAGCGAGAAGGCTAGGCGTGAAGCATTGAGATCTGCATTCGAGGCAATTAAGAGAGAGAACGGTACGTATGGGTCTCTCGACGAGCTTGTTTCTGTAACGACTCAAATGGCGCCTAGATCAAAGCAGGAAGTAAAAAAGAGCAAGACCATTCAATCCTACGTGTCCTATTTAGCCAAAGAGGATTACTCCTCATATGCAGAGCTCAAGGAGTTAACAGGCTATATCGAGATTCTCACCCATGAGAAATATGAGACATCGAAAGTTTCCGATCTTGCAGCGAAACTCTACACCTCAGCGTTGCTACACTACAGAGAGTTCATAAGGGAGTACTCAGCAACATCTGAAGACTGCATTGATGCCTACCAAGGTTTTCTTGCAGGCACAATGATCGACCTAGTCAGAGCTATCTCCGATGTGGAGCCAAGGGGAATCCTCGGTAAGAGTACAGAAACGAGCAGATGGCCTCTGCGCGAATTTGTCGAGAAAGTCTGCAAGGAAGCTGGGGTAACACCGTACAAACTTCATCAGTTTCACGCCCTCCGTAAGAAAGCCATTAACTGCAATCTGACTGACGGTGAGTTATGGGCATTAGATTTCTCGTCAAAGCCAGTCAGCACGCAATCAAAGCAGTTATTTGAGCGAATGAGCAAGGGAGGCAAAATAAAATGGGAGGTTATTTATCCATTTCTCAAACCACTTGCTTGCCTTGTGCCGGCAGAGGCAGAGAGGCATAGGTTTGCCAACAAAGCATTTTGTGCCTTTGTGTCACACAACCTATATATGCATGCCGCCGAGATAGGCGACTTTGACCCCAGCACTGAACCCCAATACCCAAAGATTAAAACTCTAGACAGCGCCACTCCAATCAGCGACTGCATTGATCAAATACTGCATGATGACGTAGTCGATGAGAAATTATTGGATGATGCGTTTGGAGCGTACCATGAATTTTTGACAAGCCTTAGATCAACAGGGGCATTTTTTTCCTGCGACACCGCCATACCTGACGGGCTTGCAGTTCTATACAGAAAGGATTATCTAAAGTTTTTTGAAAAAGAATGGCTATCCAACTTAACAAACAGACCAGCGTGGATTGAAGACTGGTCATTGGCTAGTAGATTCATGCTAACCGGCCCTAGTGAAAGCGCACTAAAACATTTCAAGCAGGCACTTGAAAAGGCTAAGTATTCCGCAGGCCCTCTGTTCATTCCTTTTTATGTGCAAGTATGCGCATTCTGCAAATCGCAGTTTAAAGTGCTATCTCGCAATGGTGAAGAAGAGGTATTTGACCGGTTTTATGATTCGCTGGGAGGCGAAGCCGCAAAATATGCTGGTCTACTAGGGTACACTCCAGGCTCCACCCGTGATCCCGAAACGCTTCTGCCTAAGATCAATCTCCCTGGAAAGAATCGTCTGATCATTCAGGAAATCGACATATTGACTGGGTGGTTGCTTAACGGCAAGAAACTATAGCGTTCACTTTCAAGGACAGATGGTGGTAATTAAATTATGTTAACCGCTCAAGTTGAATATGCACTTAATAACAGGCTGGAGAGTCGCTCTGGGGCAAGCACCTCTCAGAATCACCAATATAATTACAGCGCTTGCATAGCCCCTGCGCATGGTGGCAACGTTCAAGAAAACGCAGTCTTACAAGGACGACACCTGATGCACCAGAAACGAATTGCTTTGTTGATCGATTGCGACAACGTCAGTCACAGTGCCATTGAAGGCGTGCTGGAAGAGCTCGCCAAATACGGCATGGTCAACGTACGACATGCTCATGGTGACTGGAAGAGCGACAGTCTCTCTGGCTGGGTTGAGCGGCTCCATCCATTCGCTATCCGCCCGATGCAGCAATTTGCCTACACCAAGGGCAAGAACGCCACTGACGCGGCCATGATCATCGATGCGATGGATCTGCTGTACAGCAAAAACATCGACGCTTTTGCCCTGATGACTAGCGACAGCGACTTCACTCCACTGGCTCTACGCCTGCAAGAAAGTGGCTTTCCGGTGTATGGCTTTGGCGAGAAGAAGACTCCTTCTGCCTTTGTGCATGCATGCACGTCGTTCATCTACGTGGAGAATCTTGTACGGGCCGCAGACGACGACAAGGTTTCTCAGGACGAACAACCCCGGAAAAAGTCTCGAAATGAGCTGCGTTGCGACACATCCCTAGTGCGCTTGCTTCGAAACGCGGCAGACCAAACAGCCGGGGATGATGGCTGGTCGCTTCTCAGCAGGGCATCGGACTACATCCACAACAACAGCTCGTTCTCTGTGGTGAACTATGGCTATCAGAAACTGGGCGATCTCATACGCACCTCGGAGCTGTTCGATGTTGAGATGCGCGGGACGGCCATGGTTATCCGAACCATTCGCAAACAGACGTCAGCACAAAGCCAAGAGCCTACCCTTGCGACCTCTGCTTGACCTCATCTCGCAAGCAAAGCGCATGAATAGCCTAACGGAGACCGGCCTTGAGTAATCGGATACTACCCTTCAGCCCTCAAGACCTTGAGGCTGGCTCCCGCGTACTGGCCGATACTGCACGAGGCCTTAGCGGATCCCAGATCGGCTGGCTACTACAAGAGATCCGGGTTGAGGATGTAGACCCCGGCAATACCAAATGGAAACGCCTCTACAACGCGCTCGCCGCCGCCCAAAACAAGCACCAGGTCGGCAATCACCTCATTCAGTTCATCAACGCAGCGATGAACCCAGTGAGCTATGCCAGAGACCGTGAGTCCTTCATCTGGAGACGCAACGAACTCAATGTGGTTCTGGCGTTTTCAGGCTTTTATGTACGCGACGACGGCAAGGTTGGCCATGCTAATCGGGCAGCGACCCTAGACGCCGCTCTCGCCCGCGCAGGCAAACTCAAATCGGCCTTGGAAAACCGATCTGTACACGAGGAAGTCTATAATTACTGCCGCTCTGAGCTACTGGATGAGAACTATTTTCACGCCGTATTTGAGGCGACCAAGGGGGTCGCACAAAGGATCCGCGATCTTTCTGGATTGGGCGGTGATGGCGCTGACCTGGTCAATAAGGCCTTCACTGGTCAGTCCCCCGTATTGGCACTAGGGCCGCTGAACACCGAATCCGAGAAAAGCGAGCAAAGAGGCTTTGCCAACCTGCTGATTGGTTTGTTCGGGGCAGTTCGTAACCCTCTAGCCCATGCGACAAAAACCAATTGGCCCATGTCTGAACAGGACGCGCTAGACATCTTCTCACTGGTGTCGCTTGTTCACCGCAAGCTTGATGGCGTCCGACCGGCTGGGGGCCAGTAGCCCCTCCCCCAGAACTTCAACGCCAAGATCAAGCTGAGCTCTCAGCCTGAGCAACCTCCGCAGGGGCATGACCAGTCGGGAGGTCGGCCAGGAGGAAATGTGACCGTTGCATCTTGGCTTGCCGCAGCACACGAAAGTGCAGCCGATTCATGGTGCGGTAAGGGCCGAGCAGTGGCTGTTCCCCAGACTGGTTGTTGGCCAACAAAAAACATCCAAGCTGAACCCCCTCCACGCTGGCCAAGCGCGGTGCTCGCCAAATTGCTCGGTTGTCAGCAGTAAATCCAGATTCTGACGTGTGAAGTGTCGTTAGAATATTGCTGACTTCATTACAGCCTCTCTGCTCGCATCCAGCATCGGCTTCTCGGATAACTTCAAGAGATAGTTTTGCTCTTTCGCCACCTCGCGCAGAAGGTTATCCATGGCAAGAGAAAGGTGGAGCAACCCAGTAAACTTTTCCTCTTCATTAAATATAAAGCGTGATCCGTCCGGCACGAGCAACTGTCTAGCCACTTCCTTGTTATTCCATAGATAATCTAAATGCCTTTGTGTCTCCGCCAGAATTGCCAATTCATAGAGTGCTCCAACGGTGAGACTAGTCATATTGGCATGATACATAACGGAGGCTATGTCGAAACTTGAAATGGGAACGTTTTGACCTTCTGCCTCAAGCTCCGCCTTCAAATTCTTGCACAGCCTAATTGATTTTCGCAGGCCGCCCCCTGTGCTCTCACAGCGCTCACGTACTCGTTTGATGTGCAGGAAAGGCCAGTTATCGGCAGTGGTATTCTTATGTCCATCAAGAATAGTTACTGCACGGTCATGCTTCTGGCGTGATGCCTGATACTCGATGGTGTCGTGCCAGTGGGAAGGCACGACATCAACGGGGCGCGCCAAAGAGCCGCCATATAGCTTGATGGCTTTGGAGCCAGACGTATCCACAGTTGCGACTGGAAATGCCTCACGAAGAACTCGACTTATCTCCGCCCTTCTAGCGGTCAACACACCAACCGAGGTTCGTGTGGATGGTGAGCGGTACTGCCCAGAGGCACTCATTCCCCCACGTGGGTCGTAGGTGTGGAAGTCGGCCTCCAATGCAAGCAGATCAACATCACTGACACCACGAATATGGACATTCAGCGGCACAGACCCCTGCAACTCAAACTCCATGCTCCCCGACATTCGCCTTGCCAGCTGATTGCTCACCCGCTCTGCCGTTTCGAGGCTGATTCGTGTGTAGGTAGGATCGACTTCCTGCATAGCCCCCAGTGCAAATGTCGTGTAGGGCTTGTCTTTCGCCCGTCCTTCCCATCGTTCCTGATTGAGGCTGCGATTCACAATGAAATCCTTCGCATCCAATGCGATCACGGAGGATCTATCGAGTCCTGAGCGCCTGGAGCGGAGGCGACTGATACGGTCATTAATTGAGTTGCTCATTTTTTCTCCTCAGCTCCATACGCCCATAGGTAGGCCGCCCGTAACCATTGAAATAGTCACCTGCCGCACCATCTAATGACTTTGTGAACAATAGATTTGCACTACCTACATGCCCCCTTAGCGCTGCTTCACCAGGGTTTGGGTCATTACGGTAGTTATAAAGAAGACGGTAGCCATCAGCTTCGTCGTAAACCAAAGCCGCAGTGATGCTATTTGAGCCAGACTGGCGTGTTTTCAACCGCACCCTGATCTTGTCCCAGGTCTGGCAGATGTAAACATTGGCTTCCCAGTTGTGTACTGGATTCCCTGACGCATCCAACGTGGTTCCATTGCACAGCCACTCTCCTGACAGATCAGGAACCTTTAGATACTTCACGGCCCACGGCCATTTCCACACTGTTTTATTGAACAAGGTGTATAAAATAGCAAAAACCACACCCGCCCCCAGCAATGAGAGGGCAGTGGGTGGAAGATTTACAGGCAGGTTAAATCGCTTCGCCAAATCCTCAGCTGAGAGCAACAAGAACACTGCAACGCCTGAAATAGCACTCGCTAATATCGTCAGGTATCGCCCAATCAATGCACGATTGACCCCACCTAACAAGCTGTATTCATGATCTTGAATCATAATAATTAACCACCCAATCGACTTTGCAAGGACGTCACTCTCGTTCAAATGGGGACAGCCTTTCGGCTGCCCCAGTGAGCCCAATCGAAAGTCTATTGGGTGTGGCAGAGCGAAGAGCACGTCCGACAGCCATTCGACTGTGGATAGGTACTGCGCGCCTGACGTACAGCGGTCATGCAGGTTGTGTGGTAGCCAAGATCGAGGCGGTTGTGGAGTGCCGGCAAAAAGATGCAGGAGCTGGTATGCACCTCATGATCACCATTGGCCTGGGCATTGCGGTTCACGTAATACTGGGGCATGTCACTCACCCCGCTCTTTGTTCGATTGGGCGAGTACCGAGGCCGCGAGGGTCTTGGTTGTGGCGTTGTACTTGTCGCTATCCAGCACGCGGCTGGCCTTAGCCTCCATGTCCGCACCGGTTTGCTTACTGCTCGATGCTTGCGCCATAGCCGATCCCGCCAGTTCCTTCTGAATTGCCGAGGAACTGTCGCTGCGAAGGACTTTGGAAGCCAGACTGGCTACTTGGGACGAGGTTTGCTTGGTATTTTTCGGCACGGTTAGGTGCTCCTGTATCTACGTAGGATCAAGTAGGCAGGAGCGACCCTTCAGCGGAAAACCGGCCTGGTTGATTGACAGCCAGAGCTCGATTTCTCTCTAATGCGCGTCCCACCAATGTCCGCATTGGATCAGGGAAGGCGGATATGCGTGCTCGGCGGCCAAACTTTGCACGCATACCCGCTGCCTTAACTGACTCCGTAGCTCACCCACCAAAAACACAAGATATAGGGTTTCTGGTGAGCTGAGATACAAGGTAATGGGGTGTTTTGTACAAAGCAAGGCACCCGACTGTGGATAACTTGTGCGCAAACTGTGAACTGGTTTTATCTCCACCCTGTATGGATGGACAGGCCTTTAAAATCGCGGGCTGTAGCCAGCTCACGCCGTAATATCTTGTAACAATCTCTCCTTTCTGTGCTGTTTGAGCCCCTATAAATAGCGCTTCTCAACTGCCAAAGTCATGATCATGGCGCCATGTTTCCGCGCAGTGCTGCTGCGCGGGCGAAGGCTAAAAGAATCGACGTTTGTCTCGCTGGTAGCACTTGAACGCAAGCACCCAAAACGAAATCAGTGCAAACCAGGCTGCTTTGTCGTAGCGCTTCAGCAGCTTGGGGATAACGGCTTGCTCCAGCCCCGCCATTGACCCTGAGAAGTGCAGTCTGGAGACGTAATAGTCGCCCATCAAGTTGATACCAATGAAGAAGACCATGCCTAGCAGAAAGGCCCATTGGGTGCGCTTCGAAAGCGCGATGACATACAGAATTTCAGCTAAGTGTTCCTTCACTACCTTCCCTCAGCGGCTATTTGGCGCGACTTATATTACTCTCGGCTGTATTCAGCAATCATCGCCCCACGCCTCAAGACCAGGTAGATCTAGGGGGTGTTTCGCCTAGCATTGAAATCGGCACGAACTGAGAAGCAGGGTAGCGTTCGCATACCTGGCGGACTACCTCCGTGATTCAGCCACTTGCCAAGAGGCTGAAGCTACGAAGCAGTGGCCCTCCGCTTCCTGAGAAATGTAAACGTAAACCTGGAACCCCCCAATTTCATTGGGTTTCAGGTGATCTAGGGAGAAGGTAGGGAGGTCTAGCGGGGACAAAGGCTGGTTTTAGGGTTTACGTTTCAGCCGCAGACGGAACCCGAAAGGCAGGGTGTTTACTTTTTCAATTGAACAGGTGCTACAATATAAACAGTAGGCATCTTCAAGAAACCTGAAACCCTTGCCGCACGGTCGACCTAGGCCATAACGCAGTATTCTAAGAGAAAAGAAGGCTGAACGTAATCACGTTTACCTTCACCCAAAAGAAACACTAACGTCGCGGTGAAGCGATCACAAAGCACCACCGCGCCACGTGCCAGGGCCGGGCGCACGACCTGCTGCAGATGCTGGGCGCGGGCCGCGAAGACCAGCAGCAGTTCGGTATCGCTGGCCATCGGCTCGT